>Ga0302246_1000554_pt1 | contig 32392 bp, 40 predicted proteins | sample AAG_UR_Trp_MG_FD_193533 | JGI IMG/M metagenome (GOLD analysis project Ga0302246, IMG submission 193533) | Enriched activated sludge microbial communities from anaerobic digester in WTTP, New Holstein, Wisconsin, United States - AAG_UR_Trp | ecosystem: Engineered > Bioreactor > Anaerobic >... | reverse complement strand
CGCGCAAGGCCATCGTCGACCATGTCGCCGCCTTGCTGCGGTCGGCGCTGGGGGAGTCGGTCAAGGCCGTACACGCTTCGCGGGTGCGCCACATCCAGTCTGCCGACCTGCCAGCCGTGGGCGTCTATGCGCTCAAGGAGAAGGCCGACCACAAGGACACCTCGCCCCGGCGCTACGAGCGTTCGCTGACGCTCGCCGTCGAGGTCGTGGCGGAAGCCAACCGCGACCTCGACGCCATCCTCTACGACCGTGCCGACAGGATCGAGCTCGCCCTCCTGGACGACCCGACCTTCGGCGGCCTCGTGGATGACAGCGAACTGGATGCCGTGGAGATTTCCCTCGCCGAATCGGGGGAACGTCTCATGGGGTGCGCCCGTATCGACTGCACCGTGACCTATGAGCGGCCCCTCGCGGATGCGCCGCTGGACGTCTTCGCCACCGGGGGCGTCAGCTGGGACCTCGTGTCACCTGCTGGCACCCCGGACGGCACTATCGACGCTCAAGACACCCTGACCCTGCCACAGGAGGCTCCCCATGCCCCACATCCCTGAGACCCTGCACATCAGACCGCGCACCGGGCTTGTGGTGCGCGACCCCGCGACCATGCAGCCCCTGCCTGCCGAAGGCGCAGAGGTGCAGACCGATTCGCACTGGCTGCGTCGGCTGCAAGCGGGAGACGTGGTGCCAGTCACCGCCGGACCTTCCAAGCCCAGAAAGGGAGACTAGGCCATGACCATAGGATTCAACGAAGTACCCAACGCCATGCGTGTGCCGTTCGTCTATGTGGAGATAGACAACAGCAATGCCGTGTCGGGGCCTGCACTCATGCCCTACCGCACACTGGTCTGCGGGCAGAAGCTGGCTGCGGGCGCGCAGGCACCGCTGGTGCCGGTGCGCGTGACCTCGGCACAGCAGGCCGTGGCGCTGTTCGGTGCAGGTTCCATGCTGGCGCAGTCCTGCGCCACCTATCTGGCAGCCGACCCCACCACCGAGATGTACGCCATCGCCGTGGAGGATGCCCCCGCCGGGCAGGCTGCCACCGGCAAGGTGGCCCTCACCGGGGCCGCCACCGAAGGCGGCACGCTGGCCCTGTACATCGGGGGGCGTCGCACCCTCTGCGGTGTCACCTCGGGCCAGCAGGCCGCAGCCGTGGCCACGGCCCTTGCCGCCGCCATCAACGCCGTGCCCGACTGCCCGTGCAGTGCCAGCGCCACGGCGGGTGATGTGACCCTGACCTCTCGCCACAAGGGGCTTGCAGGCAACGGCATCGACGTGCGTCTGAACTACAATGGCGAATCCACGCCCACCGGACTCATGGTGGCCATCACCGGACTTGCAGGCGGTACGGCCAGCCCCGATGTCGCGCCGCTCATCGCCGCCCTTGGTGATGCCCACTGGAACGTGCTGGTCTGGCCGTGGACCGATGCCGCAAGCCTGACCGCCATCGAAAGGGAACTGATGGACCGCTGGGGCGCGCTGCGCATGATCGAGGGCGTGGCCATCTCTGCCGCCACCGGGACCCATGCGGAACTCGGCACCCTCGGTGACGGGCGCAACAGCCAGCACCTCACCGTCATGCACTGCCACGGCGTGCCCACCCCCGCATGGGAGGTGGCCGCCTCGACCGCTGCCGTGGCTGCCTACTACGGCAACATCGACCCCGCGCGCCCCTTCCAGACGCTGGAACTCAAGGGCGTGCTCCCGCCGGCGCAGAAGGACAGGTTCACGCAGCGCGAGAACAACCTTCTGCTGTTCGACGGCATTTCCACCTTCTACGTGGATGCCGGGGGCGCGGTGCGTGTGCAGCGACTCATCACCACCTACAAGACCAGCCCCAACGGGGCGGAAGACCCCAGCTACCTCGACCTCAACACCGTGCTCACGCTGGGCTACCTGCGGTACGACTTCCGCAACTACATCCTGCGCAAGTACCCGCGCCACAAGCTGGCGGATGACAACGCCCGCTTCGGGGCAGGGCAGCCCGTGATCACGCCCAAGGTCGGCAAGGCCGAGGCCATCGCCCGCGCCCGGATGTGGGAGGAGATGGGCCTCGTGGAGAACGTGGACGCCTTCGCCCAGCAGGTCATCTGCGAGCGCAACCAGCGTGACCGCAACCGGCTGGACTGGATGCTGCCGCCCGATCTGGTCAACCAGTTCTGCGTTGGTGGCGTGAAGCTCTCATTCATTTTGTAACCAAAGGGGCTTCGGCATGGCCTGAAGCCCCGCCTACAAGGAGCAGACCATGGCAGGCAATGCCCGCGCCGGACGCATCTACCTCAAGGTCGACGGCGTCCTTCAGGAGGCCAAAGGCGAGTTCTCGTACAACCTCGGCACCGACAAGCGAGAGGCCATCGTCGGTGCCGATGCAGTGCATGGCTACAAGTCGTCCGTGCAGGTGGCCTTCGTCGAGGGGGCCATCACCGACAGCATCACGCTCGACCTCAAGAGGCTCACGTCGCTCGACGGCGTCACCGTCACGCTCGAGTTGCACAACGGCAAGACCATCGTGCTGCGCGATGCGTGGTACGCGGGCGAGGGCACGGTGAAGACCGGCGAGGCGGAGATAGCCGTGCGCTTCGAAGGCAAGCAGGCCGAGGAGGTGCGCTGATGGAACGTCGCATGACCCTCAAGACCCCTCTGCAGAACGGCAGCGAGACCATCACCGAACTGGTGTTCCAAGGCCCGCTCAAGGGCAGGCACATGAAGGGGCTGCCCCTCGCGCTGTGCTACGACCACCTGCTCACCATCGGTGGCAGGATGTGCGGCCAGCCGCCCAGCGTCATGGAAGAGTTGAGCGGCGATGACCTCGCCACCGTGCTCGGTGTCGTCACCGATTTTTTGCCAGCTGGCCCGAGGACTGGACAGTAGCCGTCGGGCTCATCGCCTACACCTTCCACTTTCCGCCCGGCGACCTGCTGGACATGGACGTGGATGACCTCCGTTTCTGGCTCGACCGGATCAACGACTTGCCCAAGGAAAGCATGTGAGCACCCGCGAAACAGCCCTTACCTTCGTCATCGGAGCCGTCGACAGATTCTCGGCCCCGTTCCGCAGTCTGAACGACCGTATGGAACGGCTGCAACAGAAGGTGTCGGGGGTCACGCAGGCGTTCGGCAACCTCGAGGCGGAACGCTCACGGTTCAGCCGGCTGACCGGCATGGAGCGGTTCGGCAGGTTCGGTAACGAGATGCATGGCCGGGTGCAGCAACTCGCGGGTTCGTTCGCGGCACTGGCTGCAACGGGCAGTGCTGCTGCACTCGGCCTTGGCTACGCCTTCAAGACGCAGTTCGTGGACACGGCCAGCCAGTTCGAACGGTTCGAGACCATCCTCACCACGCTCAATCAGGGCGACACTGGCAAGGCCAAGAAGGAGATGGGCTGGATATCCGACTTCGCCGCCAAGACCCCTTACGAACTGGCCGAGGTCACAGACTCGTTCGTCAAACTCCGCAGCTACGGTCTCGACCCCACCAAGGGCCTGCTGCGTACCTTGGGCGACACGGCGTCATCCATGGGCAAGCCGCTCGAACAGGCGGTGGAGGCCATCGCCGACGCCGTGACGGGCGAGAACGAACGGCTCAAGGAGTTCGGTATCGTCGCCAGAAAGACGGGTGAGAAGATCGTCTACAGCTACACCGACGCCTCGGGCAAACAGGCTTCGCTCATGGCCAAGGCCAATGACCGGGCAGCCATTCAGGCGACGCTCACCAAGATATGGGCCGAGAAGTACGGCGGCGGCATGGAGGCGCAGTCGAAGACCTTCGGCGGCATGGTGTCGAACCTCTCCGACTCGTGGAGCAGGTTCACCAATATGGTCATGTCCAACGGCGTGTTCGACTGGATGAAGGGCAAGCTCGAGGGCGTGCTGGCCAAGATCGACGAGATGTCCGGCGACGGCAGATTGCAGGCGTGGGCCAAGGACATCGGCGAGAAGCTGACCCGTTTCTTCGATGCGGCATGGAACGCGCTGCCCAAGGTGTGGGAGGGCATCCAGCGGTTCGGCGACAAGCTGGCGTGGGTGGCCGACCTCGTGGGCGGCTGGGACAACCTCGGCATGGTGCTGGCCGCCGCCTTCAGCGGGCTGCTTGGCCCGCTGGTGGGCCTTGTGGGGGTGTTCGCGCAACTCGGGCTGGTGATGATGGCGACACCCTTCGGCTGGGTGGCTGGTGGCATCGTGCTTCTGGTGGCTGGCATCACGGCCCTGTGGCTCAAGTGGGACAAGATCGTGGCGTGGGTGCGCGACAGCATCCCGGAATGGATGCAGCGGGGCGTCTTCGCAGAGAGCGGCGACCCGGTCGGGGCCTCGGAGGATGACGCTCCGGAGCCTCGCCCTCTCTCGTCCCTCTTCGGTGGTGGCGAGGACGAGGCGACGCCACGGCCCAGGCTCGGCGCGGCCTCCGTGGCGCAGCACCGGCAGGAGATGCGCAGCACCCACACCGAACGCTCGGAGTCGAACGTCAGGCTCGAGGTGGTCGCGCCGGCGGGCACCCGCGTGAGCCAGAGCGGGGCACCTGTGGATATCGACACCGTCTACACTGGCGAGTCCGCCCGTAACTAGGAGCGACCATGCAGAACACACCCGCATGGCGCAGGAACCTGCGCGAGGCCAGCTTTCGGGGCGTACCCTTCTACGTCGATGCCCGCGACATGGAGACCGGCAGGCGCACCGCCCTGCACGAGTTCCCCGGGCGCGACATCCCCTATGTGGAAGACCTCGGGCGCAAGGCGCGCACCATCTCGGTAGAGGCGTATGTGCTCGGCCCGGACTACATGCCCGGGCGCGACGCCCTGCTCGATGCCTGCGAGAAGGCAGGGCCGGGCCGACTGGTCGTGCCGTGGACGGGTGAGGTCGCCGTCGTATGCACCGGCTGCCGTCTGCGCGAGTCGCGGGCCGATGGTGGCATGGCCGCCTTCAGCCTGTCCTTCGCCGAGGCGGGCGAGGCTGCCACCCCCGCCGGGTCTGTCAGTTCATCCCGCCGGGCGGACTACCGGGCCGACAATGCGCTGGCCGTGGCAGGCAGGCGTCTCGACCGCGACCTGTTGCGTGACGGCATGCCCGCAGGCGTGTTGTCCGACTCGCTCATGGCCATGCGTTCCGTGGCGGATGATGTCGCCTCGTACCGTTCCGTCTACGGCGACCCTTCGGGGCTGGCCGGACATGTGGCAGCCCTTTCCGGGCTTTCCCTGTCGGGCTTCGCGGCCCTTTCGCCTTCCAGCCTGCTGTTGCCCTTCTTCGGCGACAGTGCCGGCATTCCCGCATCAGGTCATGGGCAGCGCTCGCGCGAGATGCTCTCCGTTGCGGGGGCGACACCACAGGTGACCATGCCCGCCGGGGCCGGGCGCGTGCGTACAGTGCAGGCCGAGAACCGCATGGCCATCGCCGCCTATCAGCGACAGGCCGCCGTGGCCGAGGCGGCACGGTCGGCTGCACTCTCCGCCCCGGAGTCGCGGCGCGAGGCGGCCACACTGCGGGCGGACGTGTGCGACGCCATCGACGGTGTGCTGGACGATAGTCGCGACGATGCCGTGCATACCTCGTTCACCGACCTGCGTACCGCCACGGTGCGTGCCCTGTCCGAAAGCGGCGGTTCCGCGCCGGAGGTCATCACCGTAAGGCCACCTGTGGTGCTGCCCTCGCTGGTAGTGGCCCACAGGGTGGAGCACGTGGCCGCCCTCGATGCCGAGCGCGACCTGCTGCGGCGTAACGCGGTGCGGCACCCCGGCTTCCTGCCCGTTGAAGAACTGGAGGTTCTCCGTCGTGCGTGACCAGACCGACAGGGCCGAGCGCATCGCCCTCGACATCGACGGCGTACAATGGCTCGGCTGGGAAGAGGTGACCATAAGCCGCGCCGTGGATGCCGTGGCAGGTTCCTTCGAACTGTCGCTTGCAGACCGCTGGGTCGAGGGCATGACGGCCCTGCCGCTGGCACCCGGTATGCGTTGCTCCATCCGCGCGGGCAGTGATGAACTCATCAGGGGCCACATCGATGCGGTCAAGCCGAGCCTTGCCGCAACGCAGCACGCCATTCGCGTGTCCGGACGCGACGCCAGCGCCGACCTTGTGGACTGTGCAGCCCTGCATACCCCCGGCGAATGGCGGCAGATCACCTGCTCGAGGCTGGCCACAGCGTTGGCCGCACCCTTCGGGGTGCGCGTGCGATGTGAGGGCGCAGAGGGCGCACCCCTTGCCGTACACAAGATAGAGCCGGGCGAGACGGCGTGGGAATGCCTCGAGCGGGGCCTGCGCCAGCGAGAGCTTATGGCCATGCCCGGTGCTGGCGGCGAGATCGTGCTCGTGGCCATCGGAGAAGGACGGGCTACGACGGCACTGGTGCAGGGGCAGAACGTGCTCTCGGCCGAGGTCGAGTTCGACGCCCGCGACCGCTTCAGCGAGTACCGCGTGCTGGCCCAGCAGCGCGGTTCCGACACGGTGGACGCTGCCGGGGCTGCCTCGGTGGTGGCGACAGCCAGTGATCCCGTCATCGGTCGCTACCGCCCGCACGTCATCTCCGGGGAGACGCCCAAGGATGCTGCCACCGCCAGCCGCCGGGCGGAATGGGAGGCCAGCGTGCGCGCCGGGCGTTCCGTATCCGTCAACGTCACGGTGCAGGGGTGGCGGCAGGGCGACGGCTCGCTATGGCCGCTCAATGCCATGTGCCGCGTGGTTCTGCCGTGGCTGCGTATCGAGCAGGACCTCATGATCGGCAAGGTCGTGCACCGGCTCTCGTCCGGTGGCACCACCACCGCGCTCACCCTTCGCAGCCCGCTGGCCTTCGCGCAGGAGTTCGAGAAGAAGCTCAAGAAGGACAAGGACGGCAAGTCCGCCGACCTGCTGCAAGGGGCGCGTGAACTGTCTGAAGCGGAGAAGACCCGCATCCTCAACGGAGAATAGGATGGACCGCAACACCTTCAACAGGATGCTCGACCCCTTCAAGCGCAAGCTCTGCGGCATGGCCGCCCGTGCCGTGGTCAGGCTCGTGTCCGACGGGGTCAGGATGCAGGCCCTGCAACTGGGCCTTCTCGACGGCGAACTGGCCGACGGGGTGGAGCGTTTCCAGAACTACGGACTCACCTCGCATCCCCACCCGGGGGCCGAGGCCGCCGTGATCTTTCTCGGTGCCGACCGCGGGCACGGTGTGGCCATCGCCGTGGACGACCGGCGTTACCGTCTCGTGAGCCTCCAGCCCGGCGAGGTGGCCCTCTACACCGACGAGGGCGACGTCATCCACCTCATGCGCGACAGGCGCATCAAGGTGTCGACGCTGCACCTCGAGGTGGAGGCGCAAGAGGATGTGACCATGACCACCAAGCGTTTCGGCGTCACGGCTTCAGAGGGAGTCACCTTCACCACTCCGGCCTTCACGGCGCGGGGGGCTGGCGGTGGCGCGGCCTCGGCCCGCTTCGAGGGCGCGCTCCATACCACGGGCGACCTCACCACCGATGCCGACGCCAAGGCCGGGGCCGTGTCGCTTCGCTCGCATACCCACCCGGAGACCAACGGCGCGGCGACCCTGCCGCCCATCGGAGGCTGATGTGGCAGACCTGTTGCTGGCGTTCGGCAGCCTTGGTGCCGACCTCGCCCTGACCCATCTTGCCGGGGCCAAGGACCTTGCCATTGACGACGGCCTGCTCTCTGCCGTGGTGGTCAGCCTCTTCAGCGACCGCCTTGCCGACGGGGGCGACGAACTGCCTGCAGGCGAGGCCGACCGCCGGGGCTGGTGGGCCGACGCCACCCTGCCCGGCGGCAAGGACCGCATCGGTTCGCGCCTGTGGCTGCTGCGCCGCGAGAAGCAGCTTCCCGAAGTGGTCGCCCGGGCGCGTGACTATGCGCTCGAGGCACTGCAATGGCTCGTGGACGAGGGGCGGGTGGAGTCCCTTGAGGTGTACGCCAGCGTGGCCGGGCCGGGGCATCTGCACATCACGGTGCAGCTGCGGCTGCCGCGCGGGGCTGGCGGATGGCAACAGACGTTCGGCTACCGTCCGGACACGAACCGGTTCGACCTTGCATAGGAGGCACCATGCCCTTCGATCGTCCAAGTCTGCCTGCGCTGGTAGAGCGTGCCGAGTCCGACCTTTCGGCGCGGCTGCTCGACGGCGAACAACCCCTCCGGCGTTCCGTGGCCGGGGTGCTGGCCCGGGTCACGGCAGGGCAGGCGCACATGCTCTATGGCTATCTCGACTGGCTGGCGCAGCAGCCCTTCCCGGACACGGCAGAGGCCGAGTATCTGGCCCGCCTTGCGCGGATATGGGGCATCGGGCGCAAGCCCGCCGTGGCCGCAGCGGGAACCGTGATCCTGCAAGGTCAGCCCGGGGCCGTTCTGCCTGCCGGGCAGGAACTGCGGCGCGATGACGGAACCCTCTACCGGGTGCAGGCCGACAGCCACGCCGCCGGCGCGACGGTCACGGCCAGCGTGACCGCGCTGGTGGCAGGGCAGGGGGGCAACGTCGCCGCCGGGCAGTCGCTCATACTGACTTCGCCCGTGGCCGGGTTGCAGCCCGTGGCGCAGGTGAAGGGCCATGGCATCACCGGCGGGCTGGATGCCGAAGACGATGCGAGCCTTCGCGCCAGACTGCTGCGACGCATTCAGGAACCGCCCCACGGCGGGGCCGCTGCCGACTATGTGGCGTGGGCACTCGAGGTGCCCGGCATCACCCGCGCGTGGGTCTACCCGGGGCGAATGGGCGCGGGCACGGTGGGGGTGGCAGTGGTCGCCGATGGTCTGCCTTCAGGCCCCATCCCGGACAGCACGTTGCTGGCCAAGGTGCAGGCGCACCTTGAAGGCGTGCGCCCGGTCACCTGCGAGGTGACGGTGTTCGCGCCGCAGGTGCTGACCGTGCCCATCACCGTGCGCCTCGTGCCCGATAGCGAGGCCGTGCGTGCGGCGGTGCGGGCCGAACTGCGCGACCTGTTCGCCCGCGAATCCTCGCCCGGTGCGGTCATCAGGGTGTCGCACCTGCGCGAGGCCGTCTCCGTCTCACCCGGTGAGGAGGACCACGTCCTCCAGTCCCCCACGGCGGACGTCGTGCCCGCCATCCACCAGATGCCGGTACTGGGCGACATCACCTTCGCCACGGCCTAGGAGCTTGCATGCAACCCTACACAGAAGACGACTACGCCGCTCAACTCTTGCAGCTGTTGCCCCAAGGCCCTGCATGGCCGCGTGACCCGGAGGCCGTGCTCACGGCCCTTGCGCGGGCGCTGGCCATGGAACCCGCCCGCGTGGATGCCACAGGCCACCGTCTGCTCGCGGAGATGGACCCGGCGCAGGCGCTGGCCCTGCTGCCGGAGTGGGAACGAGTCTGCGGCCTGCCTGACGGATGCTCGCAACCGGGCGAGACCATCGCCGAACGCCGCGAGAACGTGGTGCTCCGTCTCTCCGCCCGTGGCGGGCAGACCCCGGAATACTATGCGGAACTGGCGACGCTGCTGGCCGGGGGCGTCTGCACCGTGCGGGAGTACCGGCCTTTCAGGGTGGGGCATTCCGCCGTTGGCCAGCCTCTCTCCAACGGGGCGTGGATGCATACCTTCACCATTGCCGCGCCCTCCGTTCCGGTGCGGGGCTTCGCCGTGGGTGCCGGTGCGGCAGGTGAACCCCTGCGCCGCTGGGGGCATGAGCGGCTCGAGTGCGTCATCAGGCGGCTGAAGCCCGCCCACACCCATGTGATCTTCACCTACGGCGCAGCCAGCGCCCAGCAAGGAGCGACCCATGCATAGAATCGACGGCCCCGGTGCCACGCAAGACAACCGTTTCACCGATGGCGACCCCACGGCAGGCATCCCGCCCACCATCGTCACCGACGACTGGGCCAACGCGGTGCAGGAAGAACTTTCGGGCGTCATCGAGGGCGCGGGCCTCACGCTGGACAAGGCGAGGCACGACCAGCTGAAGGACGCCATCACCAAGATGATAACCGACCGGGCCGCACCGCTGGCCACCACGGAACAGGCGGGGCTGGTGGAGCGCGCCACCGATGCCGAAGCGCAGGCCGGAACGGATGGCGAACGCTATGTGACGCCGAAGCAGCTGAAGGACGCCGTGGGGACTACTGACCTGACGGCAATGATGCGCGACACGTTCGCGGGCTGCATCGTGGAGTGGGAGTGCGAGACCATTCCCAACCTGACGGACGGAAAGCCACTCGGTATCGAACTTAACGGGGCCATCGTCAGTCTTACGGCGTGGCCTCGTCTTCTGCGCAAGTGGTGCGGGGCGGCGAAGAATCCCACCGCTCCGGTGTGGTATCGCTGCAACGCCTCCGGTGTGCGCGACGCTGCTGGCGACCACATCCGGTTGCAGGATAGACGCGGAGAGTTTGCGCGCGGTTGGGACCACGGGCGTGGTGTCGACACGGGGCGCGTGCTGGGTAGTGCGCAGGGCGATGCCATCAGGAATATTGTCGGCTCAATGGGGTCGATTACGGCAATTGTAGCCGGTACTGCTTCAGGAGCCTTTACCGTTACCACTCCATCCAATCGCTCTGCGGGCAGCAGTTCCGGACCTACGTGCGACTTTACCTTCGACGCTTCTCGCGTCGTCCCCACCGCCAGCGAAAACCGCACCCGCAACATCGCCACCCTGTACATCGTCCTCGTCTAGGAGCACCCCCATGCCTACGATTCACACCTATGATGCCCGTACCCGCGAATATCTGAAGACCATCGACTGGACGCCCCCGAACGAGTGGGTGGCCCTGCCTGCCGATGCCACGACGCTACAACCTCCGGCACAACGCGAAGGGTTCGCCCGTGTGCTGAACCTTGCGGGGGACATTTGGGAACACATTGAAGACCACCGGGGCAAGGCAGGTTACGTCGAAGGACAGCCCTACACGGTGCGCGACCTTGGCCCCCTGCCTGCCGGGTGGAGCGATGCCGCCCCTGAAGCCCCGCTGATCAGAGTGAAGGCCGCCAAGCGTGCAGAGATTGCTGCGGGGCATGATGCCGCCCTTGCGGGTGTGGTCGCCATCTCCGACCCCACGCCCACAGTGGTGGCTGTTGAGGCGGCACTGCTGGCCACCACCGACCCCACCGGGCTGGACTACGCCCGGCAGAAGCTGGCCGCGCGTCGGGCCGAACTTGAAGCACATGTCGAAGCCGCGCAGACGGTGGAAGCGGTCATGGCCGTGGTGGTGAGCTACCCAGTATGAGCGGGTTATTTCGTAGCGATAATCAATTGAGAATGACCGTGGGCAATGTTAAGCCGCCTTAAAATGCTATCCAAGGCGTACCCTATTTTTGTGAATTCTGTGCCTGTAGGTGTCTTTTTTACGATTGTCCCCCATGGGTTGAAGTCGTAAAATAAACCACCTTCATTTTGTATTTCTGTGTGCTTGATAATTTTGAATCCTGCCTTGGAAACGGCATCTGCAAATTGTTTTTTATCCAATCTATATTCGAAAAAATCACCATATGCTGGGTACACTGAATATTTGTAAGTCATGGTGAGTCTGTTGATGTTAATCTTTTTACCTTCTCTAATTAAAGCGCTCAGTGATTTTCTGAACTTTGTTATTTCATATATCCATAATTTAACTTTTAACTTTCTTATATCATTAAGATATGGAACAGTTATCAAAGCAATTCCATCTTTCTTAAGTGTCCTGTACATTTCTTTTAATGGGGCATCTGGCCCTTCTGTAAAATGCTCTACTACGCCAAGAGATATTATATTAGAGAATGTATTGTCTTCAAAATTTGTATTTGAAGCATCACCTTGTATTACATTTATGTGTGGCCATTTTTCGTTAACCATATCGACAGTATCTTTTGATATTTCTATGCCTACAACATCCCATCCTGAATCATGAAGAAACTTAACATATCTACCCGAGCCGCATCCCGACTCTAGTGTCTTTTCTTTTTGATGAAGGTGCATTTTTATGAAGTCTGTGACCTCGTCAGTTCTGCATGACTCATAGAGGTTGTCCATTTCTCGTTCATCCCACTGAAAGACAGTACTCATATGAAATTGCTCACTATTTGTCTGAATTGAGAATGTGATTGAAGGCAGGCAAAATACCGCACAACACTTAAATGGACAACCGCGACGAGACTAATATTTTTTAGAAAAAGTCTGCGCTTAAAGGCCTTAGATTGAGATAGTTGTACGTACTGCTGGCCACCACCGACCCCACCGGGCTGGACTATGCCCGGCAGAAGCTGGTCACGCGCCGGGCAGAACTTGAAGCGATGGTCGAAGCCGCGCAGACGGCGGAAGCGGTCATGGCCGTGGTGGTGAGCTACCCGGTGTAGGCGTACCATAGTCGCTATGGCCTCTACAGGGGGGGGGCGGCGTTCCGCGCTATGATGCCTTCATGCGTGAACCGTTCGACCCCCACAAGAGGCTCTTCAGCCTTGGCTGTACGCCGTGCCTGCACCGCAAGCCCGACGGAACGCCCTACATCTATCTGCGCTACTGGCGGCGTGTCGTGCCCGGAGAACGCCGTAAGTGCGAATACATCGCCGAGATGTGGCGCAGGCTGCTCATCCTGCAACTGGACGTCCGCAAGGGGCAGCAACCGCGTAGCGTGCGTGCGTTGCTGGCCCACGGCACCATAGAGGTGCGGCAGGGCAGGTATGTGCGGCCAGCGGGGTAAAAGCAGCCGGATAAACTGCCCGCCATTAGATCTATACAAAATACACACGGTACACACTTTTTGCTTGACTCAAGTGTGTACCGTGTGTATTTTTGTATTCATGAAGACGACGGAACTGGTAAAACGGCTGAAGGGGCTAGGGTTTCAAGAGGTCGGGGGTAAAAAGCACATCAAATACAGACACCCCGACGGAAGATGGACGGTCATCAGCAAGGGTAGCCACGAAATCTCCGTCGACCTCCTGAAGAACATGGAAAAGCAAATCAAGGAAAAACTAACGTAAACAGGAGGGGGGCTCCCCCCCCCCTCCTCACGGAGATTATACTATGCGCTACCCTCTCCTCGTATCCAAAGACGCGGGCAGCAGTTACGGCGGTATTCTTCCGGACTTCCCCGGCTGCTATCCTATGGGTGAGACTCTCGACGAACTGCTCGACAACGTTCAAGACGCTGTCGAAACGTGGATGCTCGGCGAAGACCCCGAGATATTCCCGCAGCCGTCTCGGCTGGAAGACGTGCAGCGGCTCGAAGAGGCCGATGGCAAGGTGCTTCTGTTGGTGGAGGTGAACCCGGACTTTCTGGATAGCACTCCGCAGCGCATCAATATCACTGTGCCGCGTTACGCTCTTGGGCTTATCGACAAAGCCGCCAAGGCGTCTGGCTCAACCCGGTCGGCCTATCTGGTCAACTCGGCACTCGAGCGAGTGCAGCCACGAGGGTAATAAGAACGCAGGCAGGTCGGGGGGCCCGGCTTGCCTGCGTTCGGTTCTTTTGAAGGGGCGTTGGAGTCAGAAATCGGGAGAGGGGCCGCTATTTTGGTCGGGGTCTTCAAGGGTCTCGTCTGCTAACTCTCTATTTTGTGATACGTGCCCTTGCGTGCCAGCAATAGCCTAGCTTAAGCATGTGAGTGTTTACCTCTCTTTTTGGGTGTAAAAAAACCCCGTCGTTACGGGGTGTGCAGTCTGCACTTACAACCGTCTTCGAACGTAGATCACAGGGGCAATGGTGACCACCTGATCGCGCAACACATCAATGAAGAAGTTCCGGCGCACCCCTTGGGCGTCCGGGTCGAGCCAACCCTGCATGCGTAGATAACCCGCCCTCTCTCCCTCTCCCAAATACATCTTGATGGTGGCCATGTTATCACGACGGACCACATAGACTGCATCGCCCTCCAGCACTGGCTGCTCGGGGTCGCAGTAGCAGATTTGCCCACTCGCGATGCCTGCGGGAACCATCGATTCACCCGCGGCTACGACGGCCACCATCTTCTCTCCCATAATCAACGGGGACGCGCTCACCGCGATGCTGGTCTGCTGATTCCATCCTTCGACACCACATGAGGCCAGCCCCATCATGGGGACGGCCCTCAGCCGTGGGGTGGGTGCGGGCATCGGGGAAGGCGGTTGAGGGTCGAACGGGTCGCCTTCCCCCGTAACGAGCCAGCGGTACGAGCAGCCGAACTTCTCCGCGATCACCGCGAGGTCACTTGCCGAGGGCCATTGGCCCTTCTCCCAATTCTGCGTCTTTCCTTGAGAAGCCCCAAGGCAACGGGCAAGACCAAGTTTCGTTGGCCCAAAGTGGGTAACGTGCTCAGACTTTAAAAAAATATCGCAAAGCATTTTATAGTGTTGCGACCAGTCTTTGCCCTTTGTTTGCATATAAAACCGTAATAGAAGTTGAGTAAACTGTTTTTAAAGTTTATTCCTTAACCCGACGACACCACCCAACTAACCAGCCGGGAGAGGATGTCATGATCGACCAACAGAAGCCGACCACGACCGACACCATTTGGACTGTGCGTCACAGCATGACGTTGCGCACCCGCTTTGTGCCGACCACAGCGGCAGTACCGGAAGCATTCAACTGCCTCACGCGGCTACGCCGCATGTGCGTTGACCACCTTTTACTCGATAACGGCACGTACTTTTTCGACCATGGAAAGGGCCTGCTCAGTCTGGAGCTCGATGTACAGCGGGGCACCACCAATCATAAAGCCGATACGCACGCCGTTGGGCAGGGGAACCGCGCTGGTGCCGTTAGCCCTGATCCCGAGGGTGGACATGACCTGCATCAGGGCAGGCAGATCGGCATTCAACGCAAGTTGGTCAACCGTGGGGCCGACCTCTTGCCAGTGTTGCAGGAGCGTTGCCGCAACTTGTGGAACCTGCGTGGTGGGCAGGACGATTCGCGACCTACCGTTGGCGTCACGCGCACCAATCAAGCTCACGGCCCCATCGTCGGTGGCAGATAGCTCAAGTTCTTCCATGGCCGTCGCGTCATTCGCGGCGGCAAGAGTCCGGTATGCCTCGCCGATGGCGTCTCTCATAAGCCCTCCGTAAGGGGATGTTCTATGCAATCGTCTACCGCGATGAACCTAACTGAACTTTCACGACAAGAAAAGCTACGCCTGTGGATGGCCCGCACCGGGGTACGGTTCGTGGACATGGCCGCCGCGCTGGACGTGACGCCCGCCGCCATAGGCAAGCTGTGCAAGCAGGCCACCATGCCGGAGCACAGACACCGTGCTTTGGTGGCCTTTGGCGTACCAGCAGGTTTGCTGCCAGCACCACTCAACGTGAAGTCTGGGCCCAAGCCTCGCCCCCGCTGTACACCCCAGCATCCGGAATCTGCCGGGCCATCCGCCTAGCCATATCGTCTCCTTACTTTCCCGTAACAGCTCGATAGTAAATGAGAAAAGCAAGGTAGATATCTCACATCCCCTCAAGGTCATCATTCAGACAGAACGGAGAACCCGATGCAACAGCGCCTCCAAGATCTGCCTTCGGTCGAGGACATCCTCGCGGGAAAGCATCCCGACTTTATCGAGACGTATGAAAATGCCTGCCCGGTTTTTTCGCGCTTCCTCTCCAACCCGGCCGACCCCTTTGGAGTGCATCAGCCTCCCAAGGGTGACGAGTTGGGCAACGATTAACCTGCTGTTGAGAATAGAGGGGCAACCATCTCATGACCGAGCACGACTCCATCCTTGAAGTGTTGCAGGAAGACGTGAAGCGCGCACCCTCGGGTCGTAGCGCGTCGCAGATCTCCGCGCTCATGGGCAAGGGCTATTCAACGCTCATGAATGAACTGAACGGCTCCATACCGGGCCACAAGTTCGGCTTGTTGCAGCTCATTCCGCTCATGCAAGCCACCGGGTCGACGCGCCCGCTCGACTACCTGTGCGGGGCCATGGGGTGCGTCTGCCTGTCTCTGCCAGCAGGATTGCGGCCCTTGGCCAGCGCAGAGCGTGACGCCATACGAGCCGTGCGCGAGTTCGGAGAACTCATGGCCACGCTCGGCGATGCGCTTGGTGATGGCTCCATCAGTGCCGAAGAGGGACGTCGCATCAAGGCCGATGGGTATGAAGCCTTGCGGGCCATCATCGCTATCGTCAGCCGGGCAGAAGAGGCAGAGCGCGTTCGCTCGTAGATCTCGGGGTAGCGGCGGATGCCGTGAACATAGTGGCGCGGTATCCCCCGGTATCACGACAGTAAGGCAAGGAGGAGACCATGCGGATGCATCCCTCGGCAGTGCTCGCAGAAAGGGCTCATGCGATCTTGCGGCAACTCGACGAACTCTTTGACGCGCGGGGAGTCACACAGGCCGACAAGGCCGCGCTGGTGCCAGCTAGGCTTGCTGTGCGCCGCGTGCGGGATAGGCACAGGTCAAAATGCAGCCCCATGGGCAACCTTACCCCGGAGAGTTCCGCGATGGAGGAGTGCCATGATGTCTGATGCCCAAGCAGATGCATGGTTTGTGCGAGGCATGGCGACTGCAGCGGCCTACATCGCAGAGGAAGGCGAAGACGTCTTGGCTTTTGAAGTGTTGCTGCAACATGGCTACCAGTGGAGCGACTTAATCGAGGCTGGGGTTGACAATTACGACCTCAAGCGCCTCGCAGCGGGTATCGGCCAGAGTGGCATGCGCAAGCTGGGCTTCAAGAAAGGGTGCAGGGGCGGTGGCCGCGATGCCTGATGCCGACTTGTGGCTGTGGGGACCGTTGGTTGTGTGCTCCACATTGGCCGCATGGTGTGGCGTCATGGCGTGGCGGCATCGGAAGCGATAGCAGCACTAGTACAAGGCGGCTCTAGCCTGACCTTCAGCCAAAGGACGAACAATGAAAGGTAAGAAATTCCATCTGTCTGTGGCGATTGACTATCTCTTGGATGAATACCTGTTCCCCGATGAAAAGCTCGCGGGAAAGTTCCTGCGGGACGGCGTGCCGATGAGTGCTTCGGATGTTCGCGAGTTCCTCCGCGAGGAGAAGGCGGCAGGGAAGAAGCTTTTTCCTCTCAAGCCCTGTGATCGATTCGACCCCTATGAAAAAGGGTGCCTTGGTCACGAAATCGATATCTAGGAGTCCCCATGGACGCCCACTGCTCTCTACTAGGCCGCCCGGCAAGCGATACAGACTGTAGCAACGCGGTCTGCGCTGCCTCTCCGGAGCAACTCGCCCACTGCAAAGGGTGCGCTAGGGGGCAGCAACTGGCTGCGTCAGCAACACGCTTCCGCCGGGTACCCTTGGCAGTCAATCAGACGATGTTGGTGATGGAGGATGACATGGCATCAAAAGGAACATGCAAGGCTTGCGGTCGTGAGGCACCGCTTCCGGCTCGTGGCCTTTGTTGGTCGTGCTACACCGCATATCGGAAGGGAGAGGTGGTAGACACCCATGAACGCGCGCCTTCTCCTTCTGCTCTAAAAGACACCTCGGCCGCCCAGTCCGCTCCCGCAGTTCCTGCGGAATGTGGTGATGATGTCGCTGTCGTTCCGAAGGGGGCAATCATCATCGGTGGACGAACGTTCATGGCGGTACAGACACCCCCCAGCATCGAAAAAGGCACTCCGCGCCTGTCCATTCGGAAGCGGAGATGCCGACTGAACAGGGCGGCCGTCAGGCTGCTGGGGGATGCATCTCATGTCGCGTTGTACTGGTCAGCGTCCACGCGCGAACTGGCCCTTGAGCCTCTTATGGAGGCGGTAAAGGGGAAGGCCTCACGAGTACGCAGGGCGGTGGACGTCAGCAAGGGAGCAGAGTTTTCCAACGCCGCGTTGGGCACACTCTTTCCGACGGCCCCTGCGGCTTTCGTCTTATCCCGCGAAGGGAGTTACATCGTCGGGCGCGAGCACAACAAGGAGTCATCATGACACAGAACACCCCCTATATCGAAGGAGAGCGGCTCTACAGGGCGTTCTTCAGGCGCGGGAGCGATGGTCTACACATCGTCGAGGGGCACGTCATCATCAGCAACGAGTCACGATTCGTGGTGCGGTGCCGTGGCAGTGAAGAGAGCCATGCCCAGACAGCGCCTGCCGGGTGGCATCGCTCCCGGGTGGAAGCACTGGACCACCTGACGCGCGGTCTTGAGATCACACGGCGCAGGGTGGAGGCAGACGGGCTCGTCCTGAAGGCGAAGATCCAGCATACGCACGCGCTCCGCGAGAGTATCCAGCAGGAGGGCATGTAGGCATGTATGCGCAGATGATTCGTGATCGTCTCAACGATGCCTTCGAGCGCGCCGTGCGCGACTGCTCGAAGCGTGTCAGCACTGAATGGGGTGATGGAGTCCTTTTCGCTGGTGCTGGCCTAGACCGGTTCCCCGCGATGCTGGGGGAGGAAATCGGAGCCATCTTTGCAGAGCTTCGGGCCTCGCGGGCGGCGACTTTTGTTGCGGCCAAGGTGCCTCTGCCGGGCGAGGCCTCCGACGCGATGGTGGACGCTCTCGTCGCCCCCCCTGTGCGCAAAAAGGATTGGCCCGGCTGCTCCATCATCATGATGGCCGACGAACCCTCTGGACGATTCAAAGAGGGCTCGCGCCTGCTCGTCACACGCCGCATGCACTCGCGGGACACCATGCACACAGCACAGGACATCTCGTCATGGGGTACCCGCGTGCTCAAGGTCGAGGGGCGCTGCCCCACCTGCTACGCCCTGCACGCTGCCTACATCCCCGAGCACTGGATAGCCGATGGCAAGGCGGTGTTCGTTCAACGGCACGGCGCTGCAGCAGAGAGGGATACCGATGAACGCTAACCATATCCTCTCCATCCAGCGGGCTGGCAATGGCCTGATTGTCCATGAGAATGATGCGTGCCAAGTGTACGAGACCCGTCAACACCGTGCGACCGCGATGCGCGAGATGCTGCAGCGCATAGCGGCGGTCGTGGTCAATACAATGGAGACGACCAAGCTGGACGTGCGAATTGAGGTACGGGACAGGACGACAGGAGAGGAAGCAGAGACCAGCCCACCCAGCCTGTGGCTGTCCCCTGACGATGTGGAACGTGAATACAACCTGCCACAGCGTTATCTGGAACAGCTGCGGCGCGATAATATCGGCCCGCGTTACTCCAAGCCGACAGCGAAGCAGGTGCGCTACAGGCGTTCCGACGTCGAGGATTGGCTCACAAACGCCTACCAGCCGACGCAGGATCAACCGTGCAGCTAGTTATTGCTCGCGTTGGCCAGCGCTTGCCCTACAATGCTCAACTTCTCTCGTTGCTGGGAGGGGATGAGGTGCGCATACCTCAGGGTCATGCTGAGGGTCTTGTGACGCATCAGCCCCATGAGTTCCTGCAGCGTGACTTGACCAGACTGCGCCAGCCAAGAAGCGAAGGTGTGCCGCCACGTGTGAAACGTGATGCGTTGGCGGTCATCCGTAATGCCGGCGTTGAGGCCCAGCCTTTCGACGGTGCGCGAAAACGTGGAGGATACTCGGCGTTGCCGGCGTCCATCGGCTGTGGGGAACAGGAGTTCCCCAGGGGCTCCCACAAACTCTGCCAGCATCTCGAAGATATCACCGTCAGCGTGGACCCTCGCCCGCTTGTGCTGCTTGTCAGTGAAGTTGATGAACCCTGTCGCAGGGGAGAGACTCTGGCCTGTGAGGCCAAAGATCTCCGTTACCCGGAGACCAGTGCGCAACGAGAGCAAGCTCATGGCGTACAAGGGCCGAGAAGAGCGCTGCAGCGTAGCCAGCAGGGTCGTGGCCTCTTCAGGGGTGAAGAAGCGTTCACGGGCAGAGTCGACAGCGGGCATGCGATAGGCGCTCTCACGACGGGAGCTGAAGGGGTTGGTCCCTCTGTACCGTTGATCGCGGATAGCGCGGTATACGGCCCGACGTGCAAAGGCGACCAAGTGAACCACGCTCTGCTCAGACAGATGATCAAGCAACCTGCCCGTGATCTCTGTGAGCATGGTGGATGTTACGGCCACCAAGGGCAGCGCATGGAGAAGCGGCCCCAAATGCTTGTCATAGTGAGCCCGAGCTTTGTCGGCCGAGGTCTTCTTCTCAGCCTTGGCCATTCGCATATAGTGCTCGACGGCATCCCCAACGGTGAACGACTCTGCATCGGCAATGGGCAGGCCCCGGCCCACGTCCCGGCAAATCTCCATGCGCTCAAGCAGGGCCGACTCGGGGGTCACTCCCTCGGAGGCCCAGCCAATCCGCTTCCAGTGCCCTTTACCTTGGGCATCTTGGTACCAGATCGAGTAGCAGCGGTCTGGCTTCCCGCGAAGAGTACGAGATACACTCTCGCGGTAGAAGACGCCCTTGTGCTTTGTCTTGATGTGTCGAGAGTTGTTAGCCATGCCCAAAGCTATCCAGTGGGGTCAAACCGGGCAAGCCAATTTACAATTGCTTTACACAAAGAGAGAAGGGAGTCCCAGTCTAGTGCTGTAACTCCCTGTAATATCATGGTGGGTCGTGCAGGATTCGAACCTGCGACTCTCTGCTTAAAAGGCAGGTACTCTACCGACTGAGTTAACGACCCCCGAAAGGTTCGGTCTTATATGCGCGGCGGTGTGCCACTGTCAAGCATTGAAGGCGCGTCAGGCCGTGATGCGTTCAAGGCCGCCCATGTAAGGACGCAGCACTTCCGGCACGATGACGGAACCGTCTTCCTGCTGGTAGTTCTCGAGAACGGCGACAAGGGTGCGTCCCACCGCGAGGCCGGAACCGTTCAGCGTATGCACGAACTCGGGCTTGCCACCACCGGCGGGCCGGAAGCGGATATTGGCCCTGCGTGCCTGGAAGTCGCCGCAGTTGGAGCACGACGAAATCTCGCGGTACTTGTCCTGACCGGGCAGCCAGACTTCGAGGTCGTACGTCTTGGTGGCCGAAAAGCCCATATCGCCACTGCACAGGGTGATCACACGGTAGGGCAGGCCAAGGTTCTGGAGCAGCGCTTCGGCATGTCCCCTCATCCGCTCCAGTTCCTCGAACGAGCGTTCGGGGTGGGCAAAACGCACCATTTCCACCTTGGTGAACTGATGCTGGCGGATGAGCCCTCGCGTGTCCTTGCCGTAGCTGCCCGCCTCGGAACGGAAGCAGGGCGTCTGCGCCGTGTACCCGAGGGGGAGGTCGCCCTCTTCGAGTATCTCATCGGCGTGCAGGTTGGTCAGGGGCACTTCGGCGGTGGGGATGAGGAAATAGTCCCAGCTTTCAAGGCGGAAGAGATCCTCCTCGAATTTGGGAAGCTGCCCCGTGCCGGTCATGGTCTTGCGGTTGACCATGAAGGGGGGCAGCACCTCGGTGTAGCCGTTGGCACTGATATGCGTGTCGAGGAAGTAGTTGGCAAGGGCGCGTTCAAGCCGAGCGGCCCACTTCCAGTAGACTGTGAACCGGCTGCCGGCGAGCTTGCCTGCACGCTCGAAATCAAGTCCGCCAAGGGCGACACCGATATCCCAGTGTTCGCGAGGAGTGAAGCTGAAGGCGCGCGGTGTCCCCCAGCGGAGCACTTCGACGTTGTCGTTCTCGTCGCGGCCTTCGGGGACGCTCTCGTGCGGAATGTTGGGGATGGTCAGCATCCAGTCGTTCTGTTCCGACTTGACCGCTTCCGCTTCGAGGTCGAGCGCCTTGATGCGCTCTGAAACACCGCCAAGCCGTTCGATGAGTGCCGATGCGTCCTCGCCCGCGCGCTTGGCCTTGGCCACTTCCGCCGAAGCCTTGTTGCGTTCGCTCTTGAGGCTTTCCACCTCGGTGAGCAGTGCCCTGCGACGGGTATCCAGCGTGGTGAACGTTGCGATGTCGATGTCCGAATGGCGCATGGCGAGTGCCTTGGCGACCACTTCGGGGTTCTTCTGCAAAAGTTTGAGATCGAGCATGAGGGTGCCACTCCTTGAAAATGCACCGACCTTGATACCCGTCCGCGGGTGGCTGCGTCAACCGTGGCGAAAGCGGTGCAAGCCGGGAGGGACGTCGCCCGCCGTCAATTGAACGCGCTTTCCTCCCGCAGTTGTTCGGCGTGGTGGTCGCGCAGGAAGTCCATGAGTCTCGGAACCTCGCGGTCGTCCAGCATGTCTGCGGTCTCGTCGCGCATGTAGTAGCCTATCCACGCGGGGCAGGTCAGCGACCTGGGCGGACCGGTGCGGCGGGCGTCGGTGAGCCATAATACGACGGGTTTGCCCTTGTAGGTTCCGGAAATGGTGAATGCGGGAACATTGTTGGGTGCAAGGGCTATGACCCAGCCAAGGGCAAGGAGGATGCGCTGGGCGCGGATGCGGGCGTCATCCACGCGGCCCATCTTGCGGAGACGTTCACGAAAGAGCGCAGCGGGAGACGGGCCTCCGGAGATGCGGGGTTCTGTTTTCATGGCCATGTGATCCCCCCTTGTTCGCTGTGGGTTCTGACTGGTCATAGAAAAACATGGAATCTCCATATGACTATGGGGAGATGCGCTCTGTGTGTCAACGTATATAGATATGGGGGGGCGAAGGTGGTTAAAAAATTGAACCAAGTTCAGCAGGCAACCCCCGGAGCAGGGACGGAGGGTTTAAAAAGTTGTACTTTTCCGGGATGCGGTCACGAGTGCCGAATTTGTAGTAATATGCTGAATATGCTATTGTTTTTGTGTGAATGGCCTTTGTTGGGCTGTTTGGCACGTGTGTTGCTGTAGTATATGCAACCTTCCTTCCTTCTCCAAAATAACAGCGATTGCTCCAAGACGACCCGCGCACGAGAGCGCGGGTCGTCTCTTGGTATCAGGGTCTCCCCGATGCGCGTCTGTCTCCGTCGAAAGAGGCAGGGGCGTGCACCGGCACGCCGGAGGGGCTGATGCCCGGCCCGTTCTGCCGGTAGCACGGTATCGCTCAGCGCTGCCTGACTTGCCACGGGGGGCCAGCATGGAACGCTCGTCAATCGTCATCCATTTCACGGACGGCTTTCGTGATGAGTCCGGCGAGAGCGCGGCATGCGTCCTCGTCAACATCAAGAAAGCGCAGACCTGTCATGTAGCGTCCCGCCGAAGGGTCGACCCATGTCACCTCCGCGATGGCATGCAGGTACTGGTCGGCGTCGTTCTCATAGTATTTGAAGAAGCCGGGCGAGTATTTGTTCAGAGTGGGGATGTGAACCTTGATCTGCAGTTTGTCACCCGGGGTGAAGCGGCGCGATGCCTCGACACAGAGACCCCCGGCACTGATGTCGGCACAGGTGGTCTCGAACCTTGGCTGGGCCGCGATGGGAAACTTGAATTCGTGCGCGAGGACATGGAACGCCTTCGGCAGACGTTTGTACCTGCGCCGTTCGTCGTCGTTGCTCATGAATCTACCTCGTTGCAATGGTTGCGAAAGAAACACCCATAGCATGACGCTAGCACAAACAGGGTGTCTGCGCCACCCCGCGAGAATCACAGCGCGGTATCGTGTCAGTACCTGTTGACTTGATGCCGTCAGGTAGTATCTGTGCGTGACCAATCCAGCACAGGAGGACCAAGCCATGTTCAAGATTGCCCTGCCGTCGCGCGACGGTATCGTTGACGAGCATTTCGGCCATTGCGAATACTTCACGCTTCTGACAGTGGACGAAGGCAGGCGTGTTGTGGAAGAAGAGCAGCTGGCACCCCCTCCCGGTTGCGGCTGCAAGTCCAACATCATCCCCGTACTGGTCGAAAAGGGTGTGCGCGTGCTGCTGGGTGGCAACATGGGCGAAGGCGCCGTCATGAAGCTCAGACAGCATGGCATCGAAGTGGTGCGCGGCGCTTCCGGCCCTGTGTCCGAGGTCGCCGCGAAATGGCTTGCCGGCGAACTGGCCGACAAGCAGGAACTCTGCACGGCGCACGGCCATCATCATGAGGGCTGCGGCGGCCATCATTAAAGAAGGATTACCATGAACGCTTGTCCCTGCGGCTCAGGCCTCGCTCTTGAGGCGTGCTGCGGCCCCTATCTGCATGAAGGAAAGACCGTCCCGACGCCCGAAGCCCTGATGCGTTCGCGCTATACCGCGCATACGCTCGGCATGTACGACTACCTCGACGAGACGACTCACCCCGACACACGTGAGGACGTCAGCACCGAAGAGATGCGCGCATGGTCGGAGGCCGTCCAGTGGGAGGGGCTTGAAGTGCTCGAAACCCGCGGGGGGCATGAGGGAGACGTCACGGGCGAGGTCTCTTTCGTGGCCCGGTACATGCTTGGCGGGGTTCCGCAGGAATTGCGCGAGGACAGCTTCTTCCGCCGCGAGGGTGACCGCTGGTACTATGTCGACGGCATGGTGCACGGCAGTGAACCCTACCGCCGCGAACAGCCGAAGGTGGGGCGCAACGAGCCCTGCCCCTGTGGCAGCGGCCGCAAGTACAAGAAGTGCTGCGGCAAGTAATGTCGATGCGAGACCGGGCGGGCGACCGTCCGGTCTTTTCGTATGCGTCGATACCCCTTGCGCGGGGAGAAGATACGCCTCCGGTGGCACGGTCCGGGTGGCGGGGCAGTCTGCATATGCAGCTGAAGCCCCTTTTCCTGTCCATGCACCGCGCAGCTACCGCCGTCCATCGGCCTTGGCATCTTGGCGATAGCCTCCGGCTGTGGCTTCATGCCGTTGCTGGGCATGTGACCTCGCCCCGTTGCTGTCGGTCGTCATACGTGGGATTTTTCTGCCCTGCCTGCCCAGCGGGAGTGGCGGACACGGAAAAAAGCAGGTAGGGATGGGGCATGTCGTATTGCAGGATTGTCAGGGCCATACGTCGTTTCTGCCTCGACTGCCAGGGGGGGGCGGCGCGCGAAGTGCGGATATGCACCGACCTTGACTGCGCCTTGCGGGTCTGGCGCATGGCCGGCGCCCGTGTCGGAGAGTTGGCCATGGACGCCAGTGACGCCCGTCCTCCGGGGCATGATGCCTTGTCCGCTTCCTGTGGCGTCCCTGCCCTTCCCACCCCCGGCGATACCATGCAGGCGACCATGCCGGAGGCTGTCCCGCAGACTCCCTGCACGCCGACTGGCCCCCTGCAAACAGGGGGGACCGAGGACGTGGCGGCCGGGAAGGCGTCATTCCGGTGCGCGTCGCCTGTTGACGGCGCGGCGTCGCCCTCTCTGGACAGGAACGGCGACCGGGCAGGCTTTCCCGCCGAGTGCGTACCCCCCGGAAACGAAGGCGCGGCGGTCCCTCCCTTGCGGGCCATCCGTCGCTTCTGCCTCCATTGCTGCGGCTTTCGCGACGCCGTGCGCGGGTGCGACGCCCGCGAGACGTGCGCGTTGTGGTCATACCGTTTCGGTGTTCAGCCCGAAACCTACCGCCGGGTGCGTAGCCGCTTCAGCGGCCCGCGTACCCTTGTCCTGCCGGGATTTTCCGTAGGTCGTCGTACCTGATCGTAGGTTGTTTTCCCTCTGGAGGCGATATGCGTCGTGGTCTGGGGCTGAGTCTTGTCGGGCTGCTGCTGATGGTGTCCCTTCTCGCTGGATGTGCAGCGCACAGGGGTGAGCGCGTGTCGAAGTCCGGCTTCCTTCGCGACTATTCGCAGTTGAAGCCGGGTGACGAGGGCATGGCGGTGCTGATCTACCGCAAGCCCGATGCCGACATGCGCAAGTATCAGAACATCATCATAGACCCTGTACGAGTGCTGCTGGGGCCTGAGGCGCAGTGGGAGGTCGAGCCGGGTGAACTGTACAACCTGGCCCGTGAATACAGGGCAGCCTTGATTCGTGAGGTGTCGCCCCTGTATCCCGTCGTGGACACGCCAAGCCCGGAGACGATGCGCCTGCGTGTGGCGCTGACCGACATCAAGCCCGGCAGTCCGGTCCGGGGCGTACTGACGCTGCTTCCGGTGGGCATGGCCATTGCCGGGGCAACGAAGGCCACCACCGGCGAGTTCTCGGATGTGGGCAAGGTGGAGACGGAGATGGAACTCATCGATTCCGTCACGGGCGAGAGGCTTGGCGCCGCTGTAGACCGGCAGGTGGGCACCAAGGCCCCGTTCAGGGGAGAGTTCGATGATGCCCGCGATGCCTTCGACTTCTGGGCCAAGCGGCTGGCGAGGGGCCTCGCGCAGGCCCGGGCACAGCGGTGAGGGCCTGCAGTCGCCGTCTGCCCGGCAGGGCAGGTTCCGGTCGCACCTTCTGACCGCCGTCACCGGCGGTCTTTTTCCTGACGCAGGCGCTGGCTGGCCGTGAGCAGCCTGTGCAGCACGAGGGCGGCGGGCAGACCCGCCATGATACCCCACAGGGCTGCCCGGTGTGCCGCATGGTCGGCGGTGATGAGCACCCCGTTGCGGGCCTCGTTCTTGGCGGTGGTGGCCCCGTCTGGCGTCGTCCATGCTCCCAGCCAGTATTCCGTTCCCGGAACAACCAGCGAGTAGACGCGCCGCGTCTCTGTCGAGCCATCTGCACGTCGCGCCGTCCATTCGGTGAATCCGCCCCCCAGTACGGCGCGCGACTGCATCTCCTGTACGAAAGGCACTCCACGGGCATCGGTCGCGTTGGCGAAGTCCACCCCGGCGGCACCTTCCATGCCCGGCGTGTACAGGTGCACCGTGCCGCGCGAGAGAATGACATAATCCCACGGCCCTTCGCCGTACCGCACGGGCGAGATGGAGCGGATGAGCTTGGCCTCGCGTTCGTCGGGCGGGGTGGCCTGCGCGACCTCGCCCAGTGCCTGTGCCAGCGCACGCACGGTGGACATGATGCGCTGGTCGTCGGCGTGGCGCGCCTGCCCTTCGACCCGTAGGGCGCAGTCCTCGGCCACGCGGGCATTGCCGGGGGCGAGGGCCAGTAGCATGGCGATGACCGGCAACAGCGCCAGCACCACGGCGGGAAGCATGGCGAGCGCCCGCCCCGGCAGGGAACGTAGCGATGCGCAAAGGCGGCGGGACGTTGGCAGGGCGTGCATCCCCTGACGTGTACCTGTTTCCGCGTCGGCTGTGAACCGGGCAGAGAGGCGTGTCGCGCCGGAAAGCCCGCGCCGGACAGCCGTGGCGGCGTCCGCCACAGGTATCCCCCGCAGTGTCTGCGCCTTGGTCAGGGCTTGCCGGTGTTCAGTCCACAGGCCACATGCCGGAAGGTTGTCGCAACGTAACGGCCCGACAGGACCTCGACGATGGGGAAGCAGGGGGGCGAGGTGGCGGGAGTGCATCCCGCCAGCAGGCCGAAGACACGACGGTCGAGGTCGTCCAGCGTGTCGGCGACCACCTCTTCAAGGAGGCGGAGGCGGGCCGTCTCGTCCATGTCCGCCGTGCGGCACCGGAGAGGGCGCGCCTCATAGAGAAGGCATCTCTGGTCGTGAAGCAGCGGGCACGGAACGCCGGACCCGCGAGAGGTCTTCTGTCGCAGTTCATCCCGTTGCGTGGACGAGAGGAGGGCATCCATGGCGGCGGTGAGTGCGGCCGCCTCGGCGAGGGTGAGCGTAGGCGGCGTGGCACAGCAACGGACATGGTCGCGTCCGCAGCGGGGGGCATCTGCGAAGGCTTCGGGGGACGTGCCGGGAGTGGCGGCCTCGACGTGTCGTTCCACCTCCTGCACGAGGCGGGCGAGGTCGCGCAGCACCGGCGTCATGGCGTCCGCCACGCCGGGTTCCACGGCGGCTTCACGCACCGTGAGCGCCGGGTTGCGCCGGGCAAAGCGCCGGAGTGACCGCCATTGGGTGTAGCTTGTGGGACGCGACCTCAGCCGTGAGAGAAAGTGCTCTGCCCGTCGAGGCGAGAGGCCGCGTCGCAGCAGGTAGGCATGGAGCACCGTGCCCGTGCGTCCCACCCCCCAGCGGCAGTGCACGTATACCTTGCGGCCCCGCCATACCGATTCGTCAAGCCAGTCCAGCACCTCTTCCAGCGCGTCGGGTTCCGGTGCGCCCTCGTCCTCGATGGGTAGGAAGCGCACTTCGAAACCCGCAGCCTCTTCGGTGTCGGCGAGGGTGCACAACTCTTCGCAGACGTTGAGGATGGCGACGATGCCCTGTTCACGAAGGGCTTCGAGGTGCGCGGCAGACACGGGGGCAGGCCCTGCCGCGATATGCGGCGTGACCCATGTGACCGGAAAGACCGGGTGCCCCGAATGCGGTTTGACGGTCAGCCCTGCGAGGGCTGCGCGCAAGGTCTGCCCCGTGGCCCCGAGGAGGGCGCGTAGAAAGGTCATGGGTGCGTGCCCGTTGCGTGTGGCAACACGGCAGGTGGTGTCACCCGCAAGCCATGCCCCCGCATGCGAGGCACGAGGAACCGGGGAGTGGCTTGTTCGCGTATCCTGCCCGCGAAGGGATGCGCACGGCCCCTGACGGTTGCGGCGGCTGTCTGCCGTGAGAGGGCCGCGGGCATCAGTCGTCCTCCGGGGTGTTGATACGCGTGAGGAAGTTGTCGGCCTCGGCGTCGGCCTGTTCCTCGGTGGAGAGACGGATGTCCATGAGACGGGTCACGGCCAGCACCCGGCCCAGCAGGGCGAGACGCTTCTGGATGAGGGCTTCGCTGCCGGGGCCGTGGCGGGCGTCGATGAGGTCGCCCTTGATGCGTGTCGAGAAGCCGGACTGTTCGAGTACCCGTGACAGGAAGCGCAGACGCAGGCTGCGCCCTTCGGCGTGCCCCCCGCCGCCCTTGAGCCTGAACTGGATGTAGTTGGCCCGAGTGTCTCCGGCGCAGAGGCTGTCGATGACGGCGAAGTGGTAGCCGAAGCGCAGCATGATGTTGGCATACGTGGACGATGCCACGGCGTAGCTGGCGAGTTGGGGCGAGTCGCGGCGGAAGATGCCCGCGCTGATGCGGTCGAGTTCCTCCCAGTCGGCGGCGGGTGGCAGGGCCGCCCACGCCGCAGGTTCGGACGACAGGCCGAACCATATCGCCCACAGTGGCAGGCTGCGGAAATCGTCGGGGGTGATTTCGCGCTTGCCGATGGCTGACGGGAAGAACCCGTCGTCGAGGTTCAGCACGTACATGACCACGGGGATGTCGCCACGCACCTTGCGGGCACCCGAAAGGCCGCGTCCGTCACGTTCCACGAGGCTGAACATCTCGCGCACGGCCATCTCGTGGCAGAAGCGCACGATGTCGTGCAGCGAGCGGCAGTTGGCGGGCGCGAAGTCGCTGGACGACGGGTCGACGAGAGTGAGACGCGCCACATGGGGCATGGCCCGCGACAGGCGGTGCATGGGGCCGCGCAGTGCCATCGCCCCCGGAGACGAACGTCTGGGCGGCGGTGTGGCGGGGCGTCCGGCAAACACGACGCCTTCATGCGCGTCGACGGTGACGAGTGTACCCACGGGCAGGGTGGCGAACACGCTGTCGTCGCCCGTGACGAGGACGGGGACGGAGGATTCGCGGGCGACAGAGGCGAAGTGCGAGGCCCGGCTGCCTTCCACGGAGATGACGCCCTCCATGCGGTCGAGGACGCGCGCCAGCGAGGGGCCGAGGCAGGGCGTGACCAGCACCGTGCCGGGTGGAAGGTCGCCGATGTCGGCACATGAGAGCACATGCACCACGGTTCCGCATCCGGTGCCGGGGGCCACGGGGTCTGCCCCCTCCAGCAGGGGGGTAAGCCCTGATACGTCGACGCGCGGCGGTGGTGCGACGGCGGCGCCGGGTACGGGACGCGACTGCACGATGGAGATGCGTCCCGATTCGTCGATGGCCCACTCCACGTCCTGCGGTTCGCCGAAGAGCGTCTCCAGTTCCATGGAGAGTCGGGCGAGGCGCTTGAGGTCTTCGGTGGTCAGCGGCAGCCCCTGCGCCCGTTCGAGGATGCGATGCCGCGCCCCGCGTGACAGCCATGCCGTGGTATCGCCGCTGCTGCCGTCCATGAGCGGGGCACCCATGCCACCGACGGTGTGGATGGCGATGACCCCGGCTGCGGAGTCGTCCGATGCCGCCGGGGCATCGGGGGCTTTCGTCGGGGTGGCCGTGGTGGACGGTGTGCCGTTGTCGTCTTCGGACGTTTTCGCGGCCCTGCCGGTGGCCGCAAGGGAGAGGATGCGGGCAGGGGGGGATGGTGCGCGGGTGTAGACGACGCCTGAGGCCTTCGCCTGCACCAGCGGCATCAGCAGCACCGCCATGGGGGTCTCGGTGTCGGCGAAGCCGTGGATGATGCGGTACGAGACCGCGCGGGGCGTGTACTTGCCCGCCAGCACCGTGCGGTAGGCGTCGGGGAGGTCGGCGGGAGCGACCCCCAGTACGCTGGTGTGCTGCCCCGCGAACGACGCCTCGCCGTCTTCGGCTACCGCGCTCGACCGTACGGCCAGCGGGGCGCGTTGCGGCGAGAGGGCGTGTCCCGCTTCCAGGAGTTCCGTCTCCAGCACGGGGGGCAGTTCAACGGTGAGCACAAGTTCACGCATGGTGCGGCAGAGGTCGACGAGGCTGTTGCCGTCGGCAAGGTCGACCTGCCGGAGAAGGTCGTCGAGAGGGGCGCGCAACCCGTTGTATTCGATGATGTAGTGGAAGGCGGAGGCCGTCACCACAAAGCCGTCGGGCACGGGCAGCATGGTGCGCTGGCGCACCTCGGCAAGGCGTGAAGCCTTGTGACCGGCGACCTCGGGTCTGCCCGCCACCTCGGAGAGGGGCAGCACATAGGGCGGGGCGAGGTCGGGTTCGGGGATGCTCACCGCCATGCGGGCGTAGAAGGCCACCTTCGAGGCATAGTCCGCAAGGTCCATCCAGCGCAGGGGGTTCATCTCGCGCAGCCGGGCGACCATGCCCATGACGTCGGTCTCGAGGGCGTCGCACTGGGCCACCACCCGCGTCCAGTCCACATGGGTGCTGCCGTAGTGGATGTCCTCGATTTCCGCGATGCGCTCAAGGCATCGCCCGTCCTGCTGGATGAGTTCGCGGAAGGCCTCGTATTTGCGGCGCAGCAGTGCGCCGGGGGCAAAGACCCGGTATGTCCAGTGGCGGAAGAGTTCGCCGAAGGCCATGCTCCCTCCGTGGGGCGTCAGGCGCCGAGTACCTCGCGCACCTTGCTTTCGAGTTCGTCCTTGTCGATGGGCTTCACGCAGTATTCATTGGCCCCCAGTCGCAGCGACTCGCGCGCCGTCTCAAGCGTGGGGTAGCCCGTGAGCATGATGACGCGCAGGTCGGGCCTGTGCTTCTTCATCTCCTCGAGCACCTCCACGCCTGTCATGCGGCGCAGCTTGATATCGAGGATGGCGAGGTCGGCCCCCTTGTCACGGATATGGGCGATGGCCTCCTCCTCGTCCGTGAACGCCGTGACGTGATGCCCCTGTCGTTCGAGGATGCGCTTCACCAGCACGCCTGCATCGATAACGTCGTCGAGTACGATGATGTCGGACATGTCCATCTCCTATCCTTCCTGCGGAGGGGGCGGGGGGTTGATGGGTTCGAGGGGCAACGTCACGCGCAGGAGCGTTCCGGGGCCGGGCACCTCGCCTTGCGGCGCGGCGGCGAGCACCCCGGCGGGCAGGGGTTCGGTGATGGTGCCTTCAGGCAAGGGGCTTACGGCCTCGAGCGAACCCTGATGGTCTTCGATGATGCCGAACGACACCGAAAGCCCCAGCCCTGTGCCCTTGCCCACCGGTTTGGTGCTGAAGAAGGGGTCGAATATCTTGCGCAGGTTCTCTGACGCCACACCCGTGCCGGTGTCGGCGAATTCGGCTGTGACGGTCATGTGGGCGATATCGAGGCGCGTGCGTATCTTGACGATGCCCCCGTGAGGCAACGCACCTAGGGCGTTGTTCAGAAGGTTCATCCACACCTGCTTCAGCTTGTCAGGGGCACCATAGATGATGGGCAACCTGTCGTCGAGCACGGTGATGATTTCGACGTTCTCCAGCGAGAAGGTGTGCCGCACCAGCGAGACGACCTCCATGATGGAGTTGTTGAAGCACATCTCCTTCTTCTGGCTTTCGGTCTGGCGCGAGAAGCCGAGCAGGTCGGAGACGATCTTGCGGCAGAACTTCGCCTGCTTCTCGATGATGCCGAGGTCGTCGCGCAGCTGACCTTGGGGTACGTCGTCCTGCAACAGCTGCGCGTAGCCGAGGATGATGCCCAGCGGTGTGTTGATCTCGTGCGCCACGCCCCCCGCCAACTTGCCTATGGATTCCATCTTCTGCGACTGGAGCAGCTGCCCCTGATAGTCGCGCAGTTCCGTGATGTCGCGCGCCGTGCTCAACACGCCGGAGACGCGCCGCGTCTCGTCGAAGACGGGAACCTTGACCACATGGAAGTGATGGGTCTTGCCGTGGCGTTGCAGCGACGTCTCAAGGTGCGAGGGCTGCCCTGTGGCGAAGACGCGAACCGTGTCGGCGGCAAAGGCCCCGGCTACGGCCTCGGGGAGGATGTCCTTCTCGTGGCGTCCCGTCAGTTCATCGGGTTCCCTGCCTGCGAAGTCGGCGTAGGCACGGTTGACCGTGAGGCAGCGTCCCTCGTCGTCGAACATGGCCACAAGGTCCGGTGTGGCCTCCAGCGTGGTGTGCAAAAGTTCCTGCTGCCGGGTGAGGTCGCGTTCCGTGGCCCGCAACTCCTCGATGCGGCTGTGCAAGGCCCCCGCCAGCACGTTGAACGCGTCGGCGAGTTCCTCGATCTCGTCTCCGGGCTGGCTCGCTTCGAGGCAACCGTGGCACTCACCGGGGAGCGTACCGGCTTCGAGGGCGGCACTGCATCG
>Ga0302246_1000548_pt1 | contig 32662 bp, 28 predicted proteins | sample AAG_UR_Trp_MG_FD_193533 | JGI IMG/M metagenome (GOLD analysis project Ga0302246, IMG submission 193533) | Enriched activated sludge microbial communities from anaerobic digester in WTTP, New Holstein, Wisconsin, United States - AAG_UR_Trp | ecosystem: Engineered > Bioreactor > Anaerobic >... | reverse complement strand
TACCTTGGCCTTGAACGCCGGTGCATGATTCCTTCTTGGTCGCTTGCTCATATAATGTTCCTCCTCAAATGTCTTATAGAGCAGATTAACCACTTATGCACCTGTCCAATTTCCCCAGACCAGCTCTGGCCTCCGCCATTATTTCGTATCTCATCGGTGCTCCCTGCAGAGTCGGACTTCATCGTTTCAACAGCGAAACCCCTTACCGGGGAAATCTCCTGACGCATCGCGTGCAATACAATCCCTATCTTCACACGGCGAAGATGTATCTCTTGCTCGTTAAAGCCCTTGAGATGGATCAGCAGGATTTACCGCTCCCAACGTCCACATTGATCATTACCGGAACCGCATCAGAAAGAGAGAGCGGTCGTTCAATTTGCAGAGAAATAGCCTCTCCCAGGGTTTTTAATCTTGCCGGTGAGACCACGATGAAAGAATTGCTCACGCTATATACGATGGCAGACGTATTGGTTACAAATGACAGTGGTCCCGGGCATTTTGCTTCCCTGACCGACGTCCACAACATTGTTCTTTTGGGCCCGGAAACACCCCGATTATTTGGAGCAATCGGAGGCAACCATCATTGCCTGTCCGCTTCCCTGGCCTGCAGTCCTTGCGTGAATGTTTATAACCATCGTTTTTCACCCTGTAAGAACAACAGATGTATGGAGGCCATTTCTGTTGACAGGGTGTTAAATGTCATCAAGAAATGCATCGGATAAAAACTCTGCATCTTCAGCATTTCTCTCAAATGAATTTCTTGCATTGGCACGTCCCTGGATTTGCTTTGGCAAACCGTATCCCTTCTTTCATGGGATGATTTTCCGATAAAGAACGGCGGCACGGCCCCGCTTCACAACAAGCCAATCCGGATTATCATCAAAATATTTCCGGTAGTTTGAGCCTGTTTTAAGCAAGGCAATATTAAAATGGTATTGCTTTGTCCAGGTCTCAAAATCTGATCTTTCCGCCTTGACATATCGGAATAAAAAATCATCCCCGTAGAGTTCGCAACGGTCGTCGATGAACACGCGAAAACACGGTGTATGGTAGATGAGAAAACCGCCAAAGGGCATGTCGTTAAAGATAGGAGTACCCCTTGGAACTTCCTGCTGGATTGTCTTCAGTTCAGGCAGCACTTCAACAGGCCAGTAGGAAGGATCGAGTTTCACCCATCTCTGGGCTGTCGAGGGCAGGTTCGCCGAGCCCAGGCAGAATAGAAAGGTCAAGCCTGCGATCAACGCCGGCAGAATGTATTTCAAACGGGGGGAGTTTCCCGTTTCCTTGCCTTGGTTCCTGATTTGAAAGGTGATAAACCCCCTGCTGCCGAGTAATTTAACCCAGCGGCAATAAGGAAACATTTCTGCAATGGCAATGACGGAAACGACGGAGAACAGCGGCGCATGCCTGATTCGGGAGAAGGAAAGAATAAGCCAGATTAGGGGAATATACCAGGTCACTCTTCTGTCGTTTTTGTTGGTTCCGACCAGGAGGGAAAGATAAAATAAAGCTAAACAAGAAACAATGGCAACGGTTATGAATGACGTAGGATCGCCGCGATGGAGGAGATTTAAAACGGAGGCATGCTCTTCAATAAGCTCCGCCGTGGCTTTGGAATCCATGATTTTCAGCCACGTTAAGGGAAGCGTCAGGAAATATGGATTTAAAATGGATGTCAAGAAACAGAAAAAAGTAAGTACCCATAAGCGAAAAAAACATTTAAGATTCCGGATCGGATTGTTATAGCCAAGCCACCAGGCAAATGTCCAGCCCATTGTAGTAATGAGGAGAGTGCACATCCCTCCCAATGCGCCGCCGTGAATGTTTACCCAGATGAGAAAGACCGGCAACAGCCAGGACAGACTCGCACAACTTGCTCTTTTCATGTCAATATCGCACAGTTTTGAGAACAGAACCGCCAGCAAAAGCATTGTGACCAGATGTGGCCGGACATGGAAATGATGACCAGCCGCGGCCAGGGAAATGACCAGGACGAGTGACCCGAGCATGAGGTTCATGCGGGCACGGTCAATTCGGATGGCCAGGAGAGCATAGAGAAGGGAAATGAGAGATACTGTCAGAACAAGGAGCCCATCAAGCCCCGCCAGGCGGTGGACAAAACCCATGATGCATTCGCCAAGCCATTGCTGGGCGATCCAGTTCTTACCAAAACGGGTGAAGGTGAAAGTATCCGTGTGTGGAAACTGACCGGTATCGAGGATCATTTTCCCGATGGTCGTATGGGAGAATGTGCCGGGATCACGAAAGAGCCTGCTTTTTCCGGCAATGAAAAGGAAGAGCCAAACAGATAAGAACACTAAATTGCTGTAAGAAAAAAATGACTTAAATTTCATGCCGACCAAACTGATAAAGGATCATTTTTTTCTGGAATAGCCCCGTTTAATCATGAAAGCAACTATTCAACCGAGCCTAGGTTTTGCGATGAAAATATCACCGCCTATTACGGGTCTTTAGGTATCGGGAATGAGAAGAGCCGATTTTTGAAACCAGTACGTTTTACGATATTTTTTTGTTAAGACCAAATCAGTCATAAAAAATATTTTTGCGAAAAATCACAAAAATATTCGAGAAGATACAAATTTTACATTTAACATGTGTGACATATTAAGGTTCTGTTTCCGAAAGCAGAAAAGTCCGAGGAAGCTAACGGTTCCGCAGCAGGAAATAGACCACGGTAAAGACTCCGAATACGACCAGAATCGTCATTCCCCAGGGCATTTCATTCCAAATATTCCGGAACTGCCAGTAAAAATCGGAAAAAAACTCTGACGATCTGGATGCCATCACCCCGTGTTCGACCATATTTTACCCTCCTTTTTAGACGCATTCAATGCCGGCTTGTTATATGCCGATCCTTTTATGATCCTGGTTTAACGACAGGGTCAGAACTTTTTATGCCTGATCTTTTCCAAAATAATTGATCCAAGCCAATTCAAGGATATCTCTGGACAGAATGGGGAGCTGATCCAGGTATCGGCAGATGTCCAGCAAACGATGGATGAGATCCTGTGGTTCGGAGCATCTCAGGGGACGTTTCTCCTCTGCGTAGCGCTGCAAAAGAAAATCAACCAGATTCGGGTCGTAATCAAGCCCATGGGCTGCGACAACCTTCTGAAAAATGGATTTATATTGGTCGCGACTTGGTGGGGCGATATAAAGACGATACCCCATCCGTCGTAAAAAGGCCTCATCCACGAGTCCATTGAGATTCAGATTTGTGGCGAACATGAGGAACGGCTCGAAAGGGACCTCGATCTTTTTCCCCGTATGCAAAGTCAGGTAATCCTTGCCCTGCTCCAGGGGAATGATCCAGCGATTCAGAAGATCAGAGGGATCGACCCGCTGGCGGCCGAAGTCGTCGATGACCAGGGTCCCCCCGTTGGCCTTCACCTGGAAGGGTGCCTCGTAATACCCGACCATGCGGCTGTAGACCAAGTCCATGGTCTCGATCGTCATTTCTCCGCCGACAATGACCAGGGGACGCTTGATTTTCACCCAGCGTTTGTCATATCCGTTGTTGCCGGTTTCGATCTGTGAATGGTTGTGCTGGTCGTAAACTTTGATGATCTGGTTGTCGACCTCGATGGCATAGGGGATCCAGATCTCTCCGGGTTGTGCGGAGTGGAGCGATACGGCGATAGAGGTTTTGCCGTTTCCGGATTCGCCGAACATGAAAAGGCTGCGCCGGGAAGTGACCGCCAGGCCCACTGTCTGCATGGTCACTTCGGGCAAAACAAGCCCAGACAGGGCATTTTTAACCAGTTCTGGCGATACCGACTCGCGGGTTTGGTTCTGCAACGAAACCATTTCGCTATAGGCTTGCAGGGAAACCGGGGCAGGGCCGATATAGCCGTTGATTTCCAATAACCGATTAGCTCGCTGCCAACCACGATCGAGTATGGCATAGCGATGGTTCTGAAAACCGCTCTGGCCGCGAATTTCGATCAGTTTTTCATGGTAAAGATGCTGGAGCAGGGATTCAGTTAACGGTTCCGGCAGGCACATTTTTTCGGCCGCCCGGACCGTGGTGCAGTTGGCATCAGCGTACACGGTCTTCAATGCCAAATCAGCCAGGAAGCCAAAGTCCAGATGAGTTTCTTCCAGAGTTTTGGGAATGATGGGGGTCAAATTTTCATTTGATACGGTAACATATGGTTCGCTCATGTAAAAAAACCTCTTACTTATGGAATTTTATGTTCCCTCATCTTATGAGGAAACTTTGATCAAACTTTTCAATTTCAATATGTGTACGTTAATATTGAGCATATTTATACCAGAAAGCCTTCAGATATGCATCGTAAAATTGGATTCAAAATATCGGATTTTCAAATTATTCCGTGTTGTGGTATGACTGTTCCGGCTAAACAGTTCGTCCCGTTGTGAAAAGTCGATCATTACGGAAATTAAATTGATTATGAAATCTTTTAATCATGGATTGAGCATATCGGATAAGGACAAACTCGCGGGAATTTATGCGTTCACTGAAATGAGACGGTTTCGCAAAAAGGGAGCATGCGGTCATGCCGGACTTGGAGGCTGTGTCGCAACACCCGATTTACATACGAAGTCATTCTGAGCGAAACGAGAGAGTCTCATAATAAGAATATGTTATTACTTCGATCATTTAATTGCTTCATTCCCGTCATTCCGTCGAAAGACGGAATCCATAATGGATTTGACTGGATTCCGGATCGCGCTGCGCTTGCCCGGAATGACGGATGGGGAAGTCATGCCGGGCACCGACCCGGCATCCAGACCTCGCTGAGTGCGTCATGATATGCAATCGGCGAAACCCCTTCAGGCCAAATAACAAGGTTGCATGGTGTCGTCTGGGAGCTGATGCGCGGTTTTTGGCTGAAGTGCGATGTATTGGCAATGGATTCCGGGTCGCGCTGCGCTTGCCCGGAATGACGGAGAGGGGAAGTCATGCCAGGGCCAATAAACGTCATCCCTAGGCTTAATAAAAGTCATGCCGGGCACCGACCCGGCATCCAGACCTCGCTGAGTGCGTCATGATATGCAATCGGCGAAACCCCTTCAGGCCAAATAACAAGGTTGCGTGGTGTCGTATGGGAGCTGATGCACCGTTTTTGGCTGAAGAGGGACGCATTGGAAATAGATTCCGGGTCGCGCTGCGCTTGCCCGGAATGACACAATAGATGTTTATCCGGCTTTTTTTTACGGGTTCTGCCAACGGTTAAGCTGATAAATGAATATCCTATGAAGAGAGAATCAATATGCAAATAACCATCAAAGAAGGCAAGATCATGAAAAGCCGCACCGACGCGGCCGTGTTTTTTTGTCACGAAGACGATTTACTGACCGGCGGTGCAAGGGCGGCACTCGATGAATCGTCCTCAATGCAAATCCGGAAGATGATCGACGCCGGAGACGTAAAAGGAAAAGACAGGGAAATACACGTGGTCTACCTGACTGATTCTTCTGCCGTCCCTCGGATCATTCTTGTCGGCCTGGGAAAGAAAAACGAAGCGGATTTGGAGAAGATCCGAGGCGCATTTGCCCTGGGCGCCGGCAAGGCAAGATCGCTGAAGCTGCGGAGCGTTTCCGTTTCACCTGAGTTGTACGGTCTGGATGTTGACTCGGCAAGCATTGCCGCAGCGGCCGTGGAGGGAATCAAACTCGGACTTTACCAGTTTACGCCGTTCAAAACGGAGGATAGAGAAGGCCTCCATGAACTGGAGGAATTGGTCATATGTTCTGAAACCGGGAAATCGCTTGAAGCGGTGAAGAAAGCGGTCAAGGAGGCGGATATTGTGGCGGAGGCCGTTCTGTTTGCCCGGAATCTTGTCTTCATGCCGTCGAATGAAATGACCCCGCGTGATATGGCGAGTGAGGCCCTCGATATCGCGAAGAAAAGGAAAAGCATCCACGTCAACGTCCTCGATGAAAATAAGATGAAAGAGCTCGGCATGAACGCCCTTCTGGGAGTGACCCGGGGAAGCCGGGAGGAGGCGCGGTTCATTGTCATGGACTACCGCGGAACAAAAGGAATGGAGCCGCCCATCGTGCTGATCGGCAAGGGATTGACGTTCGACAGCGGAGGTATTTCTCTCAAGCCCGCGGATAACATGGAGGAAATGAAGACGGACATGGCCGGGGGGGCGGCCGTCATGGGAACCGTCATGGCGGCGGCGGACCTGAAATTACCTCTGCGGATTGTCGGATTGATCCCGGCGACGGAGAATATGCCCGGCGGCCTGGCCTACAAGCCCGGAGATATTCTGACGACCCTTTCAGGTTTGACGGTGGAAGTGATCTCGACGGATGCCGAGGGGCGATTGATCCTGGCCGATGCGCTCCATTATGCACAAAGCTACAAGCCGGCGGCCATGATCGATGTGGCCACGTTGACCGGGGCCTGTATCATTGCCCTTGGAGAATCCGTCATGGGCATGATGGGTACGGATGAAAAGCTCAAGCAAAAGTTGAAGAATGCGTCGGAATACACGGGAGAAAAACTTTGGGAACTGCCTTTGTGGCCCGAGTATTACGAAGCCATCAAGAGCGATGTCGCGGACCTGAAAAACGTTGGAGGAAGACCGGCCGGCACCATCACGGCCGGAGCTTTCCTCAGTAAATTTACCGGGAATTATCCCTGGGTTCATCTGGATATCGCCGGGCCCGCCTGGGTTAAGAAGGATCGGCCCTACATCCCGAAAGGTGCCTCGGGTGTCGGTGTGCGCCTGCTGATACGGATGCTGAAAAACTGGGAGTGATACTGAACCATGGCAGAAGGTAAAACGGTTCTCGATATTGTAGACCTGAGAACCCGTTTCCATACGGAGAAAGGCGATGTCCCGGCCGTCGATGGCGTGAGTCTCAGCCTGACTGAAGGCGCGACACTGGGTGTCGTCGGCGAGTCGGGCTGCGGCAAAACGGTTCTGGCCCTGTCCGTCATGCGCCTGGTCCCGATTCCTCCGGGTGAGATCGTCTCGGGTGAAATCCTGCTTGACGGCGTCGATCTGCTCAGGCTGAACCGGGTAGAGATGCGCAAGGTGCGGGGGAAACAAATTTCCATGATTTTCCAGGAACCGATGACCTCCTTGAACCCGGTCATCACCGTGGGGGCGCAGATTGCCGAAATCGTGCGGCTTCACGAGGGGAAAAGCAATAAGGAAGCCCTGGAGTATGCCGTGGAGATGCTCAACATGGTGGGAATCGATCACCCGCAAAAGCGCATTCGGGACTATCCCCACCAGATGAGCGGCGGGATGCGGCAGAGAATCATGATTGCCATGGCCCTTGCCTGCAAGCCACGCCTGATGATCGCCGACGAGCCGACGACGGCTCTCGATGTCACGGTCCAGGCGCAGATACTGGAATTGATGGAGGATCTGAAAAAACGGATCAACACGTCCATCTTGCTCATCACCCACGACCTGGGCGTGATTGCCCATTTCGCCCAGATCGTCGCCATCATGTATGCGGGAAAAATCGTGGAACAGGCCGCGGTGGATGCTTTTTTTTCTTCGCCTATGCATCCGTACTCCCTCGGTTTGATCGAGGCCGTCCCGGTCATCACGGAAGAGTGGGATCGGAACAAGCGCCTGCGAATGATTCCCGGCATGGTACCCGACATGACGGTGTCGATTAAGGGTTGTGCTTTTCAGGACCGGTGCGGTTACGTGATGCCCATTTGCCGTGACCAGGAGCCGCAATTGATCGAAAAAAGGACGGGCCATCTTGTCCGCTGCTGGAAGTGGGCGTGATGAAAGATACGAACTTGCTAATGGAAATCAGGGGATTGAAAAAATATTTTCATGCCCGTGGATTGCAGTATTGGAAGAAAGAAGGGCTTATCAGGGCTGTCGATGATGTCTCCCTGGAAATCCGGCCAGGGGAAACCCTGGGGTTGGTGGGAGAAAGCGGATGCGGAAAATCGACCCTGGCGAAACTCATCATGGGTCTCGACACGCCGACGGCGGGAGACATTTTGTTCGAAGGCGAGAACATTGCCCATTATTCAAACGACGCCTGGCGGGCATTTAGAAACAAGGTGCAGATCATTTTCCAGGACCCTTATGCATCCCTGAACCCACGGAGAACGGCAGGCAGGACAATCGGAGAACCATTTTTCATTCGACGGAAAAATCCTGGGAAAAAGGAGATCGAAGAGCATGTCGCCCGGCTGATGGGAAAGGTTGGTTTAAGCCGTGACCAGGCGGATCGATATCCCCACGAATTCAGCGGCGGCCAACGGCAACGGATCGGTATCGCCCGAGCCATATCCCTGGAACCGTCTCTCGTTATCGCCGATGAACCTGTTTCTGCCCTGGATGTTTCCATTCAAGCCCAGATATTGAACCTCCTGAAGGACTTGCAGGACGAACTCCATCTGACTTACCTGTTCATCAGCCATAACCTGGGTGTGATCCGCCACATGAGCGATCGTGTTGTCGTGATGTATCTGGGACGCATTGTCGAAACGGGGAGCAATGAAGCCATTTTCAGGAACCCGCGTCATCCTTATACACGTCTTCTTCTTTCGGCGATCCTGGAGGCCAATAAGGGAAAGAGCGGGAAGACGCCAAGCGGGGCAGGGGAATTGAAAGGCATCATGCAGCCGGACATGTGCAGGTTTTACCCCCGATGCCCCATCGGAGGGGAACTCTGCCTGAAAGAAACGCCCCAATTGGTCCCGTTGTCGGAGGGTCATGCCGTCGCCTGTCACTTCGGAAGACTTTAAAATGGATGGAATGGAATCATGCTGAATGAGGAAAGAATTCATTTTCAAAGCGGAGACTTGAGAATCGAAGGCCTGTTCGCCGATGCGGGATCGGGAAAAGGGGTCGTCATCTCCCATCCGAATCCCGTAATGGGCGGAACCATGCGAAACAACGTTGTCGAAAGTCTTGTCCCGGCATTTTACGAAATGAAATTTTCGACCCTGCGATTCAATTTCCGGGGTGTCGGCTGCAGTGAGGGGGATTTCGATGAAGGAGCGGGTGAGCAGAATGACCTGGACAGCGCCGTGGCCTTCATCAAGACCAGGGGGGTGAAAACCGTTTCACTGGCCGGTTATTCATTCGGTGCCTGGGTGACGGCCAACTATCTGAAAACGGCCCCTGCCGTGGACCGGGTGGTCCTGGTCGCGCCGCCGGTCAGCGTGTCCCCCTTTTCGAGAAAGGCCATTGCGGGGCGCGTCAATTTGATCATCTGCGGCGACCGTGACCCCTTCTGCAGGGCAGAGGATGTGACGTCTTTTGCCGAAGAGGTGGGGTCGGAAGTCATATTGGTTCCCGGGACGAATCATTTTTTCGCCGGGAAAGAGAGACAATTGATCGAAATCCTGCACAGAAAATGTGTTTCCCTGTAAAAAAATATTGCAATCTCTTTTTCCCGGTGCTAAAAAAATTCAAAATGGAAATGGTGAAGCTGGGAATATTCTTGGGTATCCGTTTTAAGTGCAAAAGAATCGTCACGCAAGTGGGGGCCACGACCATCTTAAGATCGTTATGAGATGGTGTGGTTTTTTTGTTTTAAAATTGATTATCAAAGGAAAGGGGGAACAGGGTTTTGGCAGAAGGCAAGGTAAAATGGTTTAATGAAAAGAAGGGGTTCGGTTTTATCGAAAGTGACGAAGGCGGTGATGTATTCGTCCATTACAGCGCTATTCAGGGTGCGGGTTTCCGGACGCTGCATGAAGGACAGCGCATCAGTTTCGATATCGAGCAGGGAAACAAGGGGCCCAGTGCGGTAAACGTGCAGAAATTGTAAAATTATTTACTGGTGATTGAAATATGCTTCAGTACGGCATGAGGTATTGAAGCATATTTTTATTTTAAATTGAACGACACCGCATTACAGAATGGTCATTTGGAGCGAATGCGAGAAATCGTACTATGCTGAGATGACAGAACTGAAAGATTTCTCCCTGCGGTCGAAATGACAGAAATACCCGTTGCGACACCGTTTCGGCGTCAGCGATGAAAGCTATCACGCAGTATCGGATCGTGTGCGATTGCCCTGGATGACATCCGGATTGGAAATTTTACCTTTGTTTATCCTGAACCCTTGGCGGTGTTTGAGCATAAACTTTCTAAATTACGCTGCTTCGCAGTTTTATTGGTCATGGAAAAGAATCTGATTGTCATCCTGGGGCCGACCGCATCTGGAAAAACATCCCTCGCCGTCCGGCTGGCCTGTGACATGAATGGAGAGATCATTTCCGCCGATTCGCGCCAGGTTTACCGGGGCATGGACATTGGAACGGGGAAGGATTTATCCGAATACGAAAGGGACAACAGGACGATTCCCCACCACCTGATCAATGTCATCGATCCCGAAGAGGAATTTAACCTGTTTCAGTTCAAGCGGCGCTTTACACAGAGTTTCCTGGATATTTCGGGTAGGAAGAAATGGCCGATCCTGGTGGGAGGCACCGGGTTATACCTGGAATCGGTTATTTTGAACTACCGGTTGAAGACAATCGATACGGATGAGCACCTGCGGGAACGCCTTGCCGGCCTGGATATGGACGGACTTATCGCGCTCTATTTGTCGTTTTCCGGAAATATTCCCCATAACAAGACGGATACAACCGACCGTCAGCGGCTGATCCGGGCAATCGAGATCCTGAGTCATTCCGGCGATGCATCGGACGGCATCGATCAAGTCCCATTTCCCGAGATTTCACCCGCCGTTATCGGGGTGAGATGGGAACGGTCCGAGCTGAGGCAAAGAATCACGAGGCGCCTGCGGGATCGTATCGACACCGGATTGATCGACGAAGTGAAAAGACTCAGAACGCAGGGGCTATCGTGGGAGCGTCTGGATACCTTCGGTCTGGAGTATCGTTACGTTGCTTTGTACCTCCAGGGCAAATTGACCGAAGAGGAAATGTTCCGGACCCTGGAGACAAGGATACATCAATTTGCCAAACGCCAGGAAACCTGGTTTCGCAGAATGGAACGGAAAGGCGTTTATATTCATTGGATAAATGGTCATGATTACGGTGAAATAACGAGATATCTTAAAGAAGTTCTTTAATGATGAAAAACCATGTAAAAAGATATCTGGACCGTCATGCGGAAAGGGGCCCCTGGCAACTGGAGGCGTCTGGTTTCCAGGGCCTCCGGAATGCTGTCGTAATTCCGGCCCTGGCCGAATACCCTGCCATCCTGGAAACCTTGTACAGTCTTTCGCTGAATTCTCCCCATGAATTAAGCAGAACCCTGGTCGTCTGTGCGGTCAATAACCGGCCATACCCACATGCCACGGAAGAGGAGATCGGCAACAATCAAAGAACCCTATCCATTATCCGCTGCCTCATGAGAAAAGAAGCCTGTGATGGCGTCAGCCAAAAGGAGGCCGAGTTCATTGGGGAAATTAATCGGAGCGAAATACGCCTGGGTTGCGTGGACGTTTCCTCTTGGGGCCGGGAGCTGCCTGTGGAAGGCGGCGTGGGCCTGGCCCGAAAAATCGGCATGGATTTGAGTTTATCCGTTCTGGAGGTCAATGGCACGGGACGGAACCTTTTGTTCTGCCTGGATGCGGATACCCTGGTAGAATCCTCTTATCTCCATGAAATAAGTCGTCATTTCCAGTCAAAGAAGGCACATGCCGCCGTGGTGTCCTTTACGCACAGAGACAGTCCGGACGAATCGGTCCGGGAAGCGATTGCGCATTATGAATCGTTTCTTCGATATTATTTGATCGGTTTGCAGTTTGCGCGTTCTCCGTATGCATTTCATACGATCGGTTCGACGATCGTCAGCTCCGCCGAAGGGTATGCCATGGTGAGGGGCATGCCGAAAAGATTGGCCGGTGAAGATTTCTATTTTTTGAATAAGGTGAACAAGATAAGTCCCGTCGGGATTATTCGCGGTACCACCGTATTCCCTTCTCCGCGGATTTCTTTCCGGACCCCTTTCGGCACAGGCAATCAGGTGGATCGGCTAACGCAGGAGGAGAAAGACACAAATCTCTTCTATGATCCACAGGTCTTTATCGTTCTCAGGGATTGGCTGGCTTCAATCGAAGGTCAGCTTCAACGCGACGGAGGGGAAATTTTATCGTTTACGGAAAACATTGATCCGATATTGAAATCCTTTTTACATCAGATCGATTTCATTTACGCATGGGGGCAATTGAAAAGAAATTTTCCTCTCAGAAAGAATCTTCTGCGTCAATTTCATACCTGGTTCGACGGATTCAAGACGCTCAAGCTGATTCACTACCTGACGGGAAAAAAGTACCCGAAAATATCCATGATTGAAGCGGTCCGACGCATGAATGCCATGCTTCAAACAAAGGATGCCGACAGGGATTTCCGCAACGCCAGTTCGGCACCGGAGGTGTTAAATCATCTCATTAAGGTTGAAAAGACGATGTAAAAGCCTTGGTTTAAGGATATAACCGCTTGACGCAGGAGCCGAATTGCGGATAAAGTGCAAACAGTTTTGATGATGGGATTTGATTTAAAAAAACAGGAAATATAAGGAATGATACCAAAACGCCAAGGAGTATCGTAATGAACTGCATGAAAAAGCAAAGTGTTTATGTTTTGACTTTCTTGATCTTAGGCCTGATGTTCATCATTGCCTGTGATTCAAACAAGGGAAAACCGAGCGCGGACAAGGGAAACCAGGTTGCCTCAACCCCGGCACCGTCAACCGGAATCTCGCCGATTCCTCCCGAAATGGCGGATGCCGTGGTGGTCGTCGATGGGGTTAAATTGACGAAAACCACGCTGGAAAGAGATCTTAACGCAAAAATGGACATGCTGAAGTCACAGGTTCCGGCCGACAAATTGAACGAAGTCAGAAATGAAGTGAAAACCAAAATCATCGACAACTTCATTATGCGTACCCTGTTTGCCAACGAGGTTGAAAAACTGAAAATATCAGCAACGGACAAGGAAGTGACCGACGGGATTAACAAATTGAAGGAATCTTTACCCCCCAAGGTGACCTACGAGCAGTTTCTGCAGAAGAACCATCTGACCAAGGAGCAGGCAAAGGAGGAGATCCGCCTGGGTGTTAAAATCGAAAAGTATGTCAAGTCATCCGTTCCGTCCGATCCTAAAGTAACAGATAAGGAAATCAACGATTTCTACAAGCAAAACAAGGACAAGTTCGTCATGCCGGAATCTGTACATGCCCGACACATACTGATCAAGACGACGCCGGAAGATAAGGCAAAGACGTTGGCTGAAAAGAAAGCCAAGGCCGAATCAATCCGGAAGGAGTTGCTGGGAGGGGCTGATTTCGCCGAGATGGCCGCGAAGAATTCCGAGTGCCCCAGTGCCGAGGCGGGTGGCGATCTGGGGGTCTTCGTCAAGGGACAGATGGTCAAGCCCTTCGACGATGCGGCGTTCTCACAGAAAGAAAATGAAATCGGACCCGTTGTAAAAACGCAATACGGCTATCACATCATTCAGGTTCTCAAGCGCGAAGGACCGAAGGCGATGGCCTTTAACGACGACATCAAGGCGAAGATCTCCGCCTATCTCAAGATGAAGAAACAGGAACAGGCCTATCAATCCCTCATGAAGAAACTGAAGGAAAAGGCCAACATCGTCGTTTACAGTTCTTAACCGATCAACTGAAGGAGTGGTCCTTGTCGGGGAAGGACCCCTCCTTCACTTCTTTCATGTACTGCCTGACCGATTTACGGATGTTTTTATTTAACGTGCTGTATTTTTTGACGAACTTTGGCGTAAACCGTTCGTACAGCCCCAGCAGATCGTGAATCACCAAAACCTGACCGTCGCAGTGGGGACCGGCCCCGATGCCGATGGTCGGTATGGAAACCGCTTCCGTGATCGTTTTCGCCAAAGGTGCAGGAATGCACTCCAGTACCACGGCGAATGCCCCCGCCTCCTCCAGAATTTTAGCATCTTCGATCATTCTTGCCGCAGCGGCCTGTTCTTTTCCCTGGACCTTGTAACCGCCCAGTTGGTGGACGAATTGTGGTGTAAGCCCAAGGTGAGCCACAACCGGGATTCCCGCCATGCTGATCCGGTGTACGACTTCGGCGTACTCTCGCCCTCCTTCCAGCTTGACGCCTTGTGCCCCCGCTTCCTGCAGAAAGCGGCCTGCATTCCAGACCGCCTGGTCGAGGGAACACTGGTAGGAAAGAAACGGCATATCGCCGATGACCATAGACGAGGAAACGCCCCGTGTAACGGCTTTCGTATGATGAATCATATCTTCCATGGTGACCGGCAAGGTGCTGTCGTACCCGAGGACCACCATTCCCAGGGAATCCCCGACCAGGATCATTTCCACACCGCATTGATCAAGAAGCAGCGCCGTGGGATAGTCATAAGCCGTTAACATGGCGATTTTTTCATGGTTCTGCTTCATGGTCCTGATCGTCGATACGCTGATTTTATTTGTTTTTACCTGTGTGCTCATCATTAAACTCCTTTTGATAGTAGCGACTTGATTGAAGTGACTTGTTCCGCGGACAGGCTGTTCCTTTTCAAGGCCACGTCTGCCGTAACCTTTCCCAACTCCCTGTAAACGGAAAGAAGGGAAGGGATATTCGCTTCAATGGCTTCAAGATGTTTTTCCAGGGTCCCCAAATCTCCCCTGGCAATGGGGCCGGTCAGGGAAGGGACACTGCCTTTTTGCTCGATATTCTGCATGGTTCCCGTCAAAAGGGGCCAGAAAGCCTGTCTCGCCTCCTGTTCATTTAACCCCAGGATCCGGTAAATTTCCTCGGCCATGTACATCAGGCTGACAAAGTAATTGGAGACTATGCAGGCCGCGGCATGATAAAGGGCCCGGTCCCGGCCGGCGATGAAAAAAGGGACACCCCCGATGGACCGGACGAGTCCGTCCGCCCAGTTTTTCAATTCGGGATCAACGGTGACGCCATAGACCGTTCCGGGTAAAATCCTGATTGCCGCTTCAATTTCCGAGAAGGTCTGGAGCGGATGGATGCTGCCCGTTTTAGCGCCGGCCTTTCCGGCCGCCTGAAGCAGGTCAAGACTGCCGGCGCCGCTCATGTGAATCACAATGGAACCTGTTTTCAGACGCGGAGCAAGTTCTTCGCAGGCTTTCCTGATCTGGTCGTCGCCGGTCGTAATGATAAAGCAATCGGCGTCAACATCTATTTCGGATGAATGGGAAAATGGTTTTCCGTTCGTGTAGACGATATTTTTACGGAGGGCTTCTTCCGATTGATCTACAACGGCGACAATGTTATACCCGGCCTGCTTTAAGAGATAGCCGATGGAAGACCCGACTTTTCCGAGACCGATGATCGCAAATGTTTCCATGGCGTCCGTATCCGTTGATTTCTTAGTAAAATTAGCATCTTTTTGTATCTAAATTTTGACGATTGTAATATAAGTCGACCATTAAGGAAAGCGAAAAGGGGTTTTAATGCCTGTTTCTGTAGAATTGATGATTTTTGATTTTGATGGAACCTTGGTGACCACGGGAGAAGATATCGCGAATTCGGTTAATTACACGCTTCAATCTCTCAACTTGCCGACCCTTGAAAAAGAGAAGATCCGCACCTTCATCGGTGATGGCGTCGTCAAACTTATCGAGCGGGCCGTTGGTCAGGAGGGAAAAGCCTTTCAGGAACAGGCCCTGGAAATCTTTTCGCGTCACTATGAAATGCATATGCTGGATCACGCGGCATTGTATCCCGGCGTTCATGAAATCCTGCAACATTTTAAGGAAAAACGAAAGATCATCCTGACCAACAAGCGGTTCCTGTATACGGAGAAAATCGCGTCGGCGTTGAACATCCTCAACTATTTTGAAGACATCATCGCCGACGATTCGACGCCCTTCATCAAGCCGGACCCGATGCTGGTGAAAATGATTTTGGAGCGTTACCCGGTGAGGAAAGAAAAAACCGTCATCATCGGAGATGGGGTGAACGACGTCCTGCTGGCAAAAAAGGCGGGGATCGTCGGTTGCTGCTACTTAAACGGTTTGGGAAAAAGGGAGGACCTCATAAGTCTTTGCCCGGACATCGTTTTCGAGCGTTTTGAAGAATTGAAGGATAAATTGATCTAAAACAGGGCCATGATCAAGAAAGTCAGGGCATATATTCATCGTTACGGGATGTTTCGGAAAGGCGACCGCGTCATTGTCGGCGTATCCGGCGGGCCCGATTCCATGGCCCTGCTGTGGGTCATGAACCGGTTGAAAGAAGAACTCGGGATCACTCTGGCGGTCGCACATCTGAATCATGGCTTGCGGGGAAGGGATGCCGATGAGGATGCCCAATGGGTGCATGAACGGGCCGCCGAGCTCCGGCTCCCCTTTTTCCTGAAAAAAGTGGAGATCGGTGTGCTCTCCAGGCAAATCGGCCTGTCCGTGGAAGATACGGCCCGTCGCGAGAGGCATGCTTTCTTTTTCCGGTTGCTGAAGGACCTTCCGGCCGACAAAATCGCCCTGGGGCACCACTTCCATGATCAGGCGGAAACGGTTCTGCTCAATTTCCTGAGGGGAACGGGTTCCAGAGGGTTGAGGGGAATGCTCCCGATTCGCGATGGGGTTCTGGTTCGACCGTTGTTGACGGTCAAAAAAGATGAACTCCTGGCCTGGCTGAAAAGCGAAAAAATAGGCTTCCGGGAGGACGCCTCGAATCGCTCCGCATTGTTTCTGCGGAACCGGATCCGACACGATCTGATCCCGAAATTAAGATCGTACAATCCCCGGATCGAGGATGCACTGCATGGCATATCGGAAACGATGCGGGTTGAAAATGACTTCCTGGAGCAACAGACCTCAGCCGTTCTCAATCGGTGGGCTGTTGATTTAAGGGCCGGGAGAATTCTTCTTAATCTCAATGATTTTAAGCATCTTCATGAAGCGATCCAAAGACGGATTATCAAGACCATTCTGGAAAGCGGGTCCGGTAATTTGAACGGGATCGCCACGCCGCATATCCATTCCGTCATGGGGCTAATCCGTGACGGGCATGTGGGACAGAAGCTGTCCCTTCCCTTTATGACGGAAGTGCGCAGACAATATGAAAGCATCCTCTTCGAAAAGAGGATGCAACGGAGATCGGACGAAGAAAAATCTGTCGTTCGGGCTGATGCCCAGGGGAAACCCTGCGATGAGTGCCTGGAGACGGGACTATTTTCTTATCCTGTTCCCGATATAAGGGATGAAATTGAAATAAAAGAAGCAGGGAATCGTTTGCGGTTTTCTTTGACCGACCGCCGTGTAATCCAGGATTTTGCGGTCCCCAACGTTGCCCATATCGACTACGCCAAAATCGCCTCGCCCATGATTGTCAGGAACATGATTCCCGGCGACCGGTTCCAGCCCCTGGGTATGAAAGGGACAAAAAAATTGAAGGCTTACTTCATCGACCGGAAGGTCCCCAGGGAATCCCGGAAAAAAATCCCCTTGCTTACGGACAGACAGTGCATATTATGGATTGCAGGGATGAGCATTAACGAAAATGTCAAAGTGACGGAATCAACAAGAAAGGTTTTGAAAATAGAAATCATTTGAAATTAAGTCTCCCTTATTATAAGGGAAACCGTGTCACTGTTATAAAATGAAGATCTTTTTTACCATTGCCGTCATTTATGTACCGTTATCTTTAGCTCCGGCCTGTGTGCTGAAGGGCTTCAATACCCCATAATTACAAAATGATTAACGTGTACCCCTGATTAAGGCGGAACTTATATTTGGGCGGCGTGGAAAAAAATCGAATTTATAAATGTGATCCACAAGCATCTGACGCGAAGGTCAGGAAATAAGGAGTAACGGATTTGAATTCTCTACAAAAAAATATTGCCCTGTGGCTGGTCATCGGATTGGTTTTCGTCCTTCTTTATCACATGTTCAGTCAGCCGCAGAACGTGCAGGAAAACATCATTTTCAGCGATTTCATTGCCTATGCGAATAAAGGGCAGGTGAAGGAAGTAACGATCCAGGGCGATCATATTACGGGCACGTTCAATACGGGGAAGAATTTTAAGACGTACAGTCCCAACGATCCCAGTTTAATTCCTCTCCTGAAGGATAAAGGTGTCAAGATATCGGCCAAGCCGGTGGAGGATTCCCCCTGGTACATGACCATCCTGATTTCGTGGTTTCCCATGCTGCTGCTGATTGGCGTTTGGATATTCTTCATGCGGCAGATGCAGTCCGGCGGCGGGAAAGCGATGGCATTTGGAAAGAGCCGGGCCCGTCTGATGACGGATAAAACCAAGAAGGTGACATTTGCCGATGTGGCAGGCATCGATGAGGCCAAGGCGGAACTGGAAGAGGTAATTCAATTCCTCAAAGACCCCAAGAAATTCACGCGCCTGGGCGGGCGCATTCCTAAAGGCCTTTTGCTGGTCGGCCAGCCGGGAACGGGAAAGACGCTTCTTGCCAGGGCGATCGCCGGGGAGGCGGACGTGCCCTTTCTCAGCATCAGCGGGTCCGATTTTGTGGAGATGTTCGTCGGCGTCGGCGCCTCCCGGGTGAGAGACCTCTTTACCCAGGGGAAGAAGCACGCGCCCTGTATCATCTTCATTGATGAAATTGATGCCGTCGGTCGGCACCGTGGCGCCGGATTGGGAGGCGGCCATGACGAAAGAGAACAGACCTTAAACCAGCTTCTCGTCGAGATGGACGGTTTTGAATCCAATGAAGGGGTGATTCTGGTTTCCGCGACCAACAGGCCGGATGTCCTGGACCCGGCGCTGATGAGACCGGGGCGATTCGACCGCCAGGTCGTGGTTCCGCTTCCGGATGTAAAAGGCAGGGAAAAAATATTCGAAGTGCACACCCGGAAAACAATCCTGGACGGTGACGTCGATTTTTCCGTGATTGCCCGGGGGACACCGGGATTTTCCGGTGCCGACATCGAAAACCTCGTGAACGAGGCGGCGTTATACGCGGCGAGGCATAACAAGGAAAAAGTCAACATGAGCGACTTTGAATTTGCAAAAGACAAGGTGCTCATGGGTGCCGAAAGAAAGAGTATGGTGATCAGTGAAGACGAGAAGAAGAACACGGCCTATCACGAATCCGGGCATGCCCTCGTGGCCAGACTTCTGCCGGGAAGCGATCCGATTCATAAAGTAACCATCATTCCGCGGGGCATGGCCCTGGGGGTAACCCAGCAGCTTCCTATTGACGAGAAGCATACCTATCCCCGGCAGTATCTTTTTAATAACATTACGATTCTTCTGGGGGGACGGGCCGCGGAGGAACTGGTCCTGCATGATTTTACGACCGGCGCGGGAAATGACATTGAAAGGGCGACCAATCTTGCCAGAAAGATGGTTTGCGAATGGGGTATGAGCGATCGGATGGGGCCCTTGAGCTACGGCAAGAAGGATGAACAGATTTTTCTGGGCAGGGAATTTGTAACCCACAAGGATTACAGCGAGGAAACGGCGAAATCAATCGATGCGGAAATAACCCGCATCGTGACCGATTGTTACAGCAAGGCTCAAAAGTTGTTGTCGGATAATATTGAGACGCTGCATCACATTGCCGGCGCGCTTCTGGAAAAAGAAGTGCTGAACACGGAAGAACTCGACCAGATCATTGAAAGGGACCGGTCGCTGAAAGATGCCGCGTGTCCTGCGAATGCCTGATTCAAACGCCAGGCCTCCTGAGATGAATCATTCGGGCGAAAGGGATTTTCAAGTCAGAGTACTGCCTCTGATTTCAGACGAGGAATCCTTGCGGGCATTGACGGCGGTGAAAGTTGATCCCACTGCTCGGGATATTCTGCTTCCCAAGATGAAGCACCTGAATATCCGGATCGCGGATGTTGAATGCAAAGTTGCCAACATCATCAAGCAGGAAATGCTTTCCCTGGGAGCGGATGCGGCCGTTGCCAGGGGTACCGTCTCCTGCAGTATCCGGGCAACGGATGTCATCCTGATGGGGACGGAGAAACAGGTTAGGCGTTTTGCAGAACACATCAGGATGCAACCGTTTGGCCTGAAGTCCCTGTCGAAAAAATTGGAGCGTATTTTAACAGCCTTCCAGGCGACCGACCTGGTTCTTTCTACAAATCGGAGAGAGATTCCGTTCGGGAAGAAAACGCAGATCATGGGGGTCGTCAATGTCACCCCCGATTCATTTTCCGATGGCGGACAGTGTCTGTCCCCCCGGGCGGCGATTGACAGGGCCCTGGAACTTGAAGCCGGCGGGGCGGATATCCTCGATATCGGCGGAGAATCCTCAAGACCCGGGTCCGACTTCATCTCGGCGGAAGAAGAATCGGCCCGGATTATACCGGTCATTAAGGGGCTTCAGGGGAAAGTTCAGGTTCCCATTTCCGTGGATACAATGAAAGCGGATGTGGCGGAGGCGGCCATTGATTCAGGAGCGGAAATCGTCAACGATATCAGTGCGATGACGTTCGATCCGAGAATGGCATCGGTGATTGCGGCAAATCAGGCCGCGGTCGTCCTCATGCACATGAAGGGCATCCCCAAAACCATGCAGGCAGGGCCGATCGTCTATGAGGATGTGATGGGGGAGATTGTTGCATATCTGGATATCCGGATCAAAAATGCCCGGCTCACAGGGATTCGCGACGAAAGTATTGTCGTCGATCCGGGAATCGGTTTCGGCAAGACGCTGCGAGACAATCTGGCCATCCTTAGAAATCTATCGGAGTTGAGGATCTTCGGCCGCCCCATCTTAACGGGCGTGTCGCGCAAGTCCTTCATCGGGGCTCTGACCCATGTTCATAATCCGGCGGAAAGGATTGACGGAACAACGGCGGCGGTTACGGCCAGCATTCTTCAAGGAAGCCATATCGTTCGGGTCCACGATGTGGAAAGGACGATGAAAATCATTTCCATGGCTGATGCAATCGCCCGTGGAGAATCGTCCGATTTGTAAACGGCAAAAAAAGTGATCATGAATAAAAAAGAAGCGGAACTGCGTACTCATAGCGAGGAAGAAACCAGAAGATTGGGGGAGATTATCGGTAAAAATCTCGTTTCCGGTGATCTCGTTGCCCTGATAGGAGATCTGGGGTCCGGGAAAACCTGCTTGACAAAAGGCCTGGCCAAAAGTCTGGGGGTGTCCGGTCAATATGAAATAACCAGTCCGACCTTCACCATCGTCAATGAGTATCCGGGCCGTTTGACATTATGGCACGTGGATGCGTATCGGTTGGATAATTCACGGGAAATGATGGATGCGGGTTTTGAGGATTTTTTCAACGGCGGGGGTGTAACCGTGATCGAATGGGCGGAGAAGATTCAGGATATCCTGCCGACGGATACGTTATTTGTGATGTTTGAATATATCGATGAAACGACGCGCTTTATTAAATTGACCGGCCGTGATGCCGTAATCTGTAATATTCTGAGTGAATATCAGCATCAATAGAAGGAGGTTTTGCGTATGGCTTTAATTGTTCAGAAATATGGCGGGACGTCTGTCGCAAATCTGGAAAAGATCGAAAATGTTGCGAGGAAAGCCATTAAAACGAAAGAAGCGGGCAACGATGTGATTGTCGTGGTATCCGCCATGGCCGGCGAAACGGATCGCCTGATACAAATGGCGACGAAGGCGGCGGATCCTCCGGATCCCAGGGAATTCGACTCGTTGATCTCGACGGGTGAGCAGGTCACCATCACTCTTTTGTCGATTATCCTGAATCGCCTCGGCCATCGGGCCAAGTCGTTTTTGGGGTTCCAGGTCCGGATATTGACGGATAACGCTTTTAATAAAGCGAGAATCCTTGATGTGGATGAGCGGCTCATCAGGGAGGAACTGAAACAGGGAACAATCGTTGTGGTTGCCGGATTCCAGGGCATTGACGAGAACAATAACATCACGACCCTCGGAAGAGGGGGCTCCGATACGAGTGCGGTCGCACTGGCAGCGGCGCTCAAGGCCGATGCGTGCGACATCTATACCGACGTCGATGGGGTTTATACGACGGATCCCAATATTTGCAGCAATGCGAGAAGACTCGACCGGATTACCTATGACGAAATGCTCGAAATGGCGAGGGCCGGGGCGAAGGTGCTTCAGCCCCGATCTGTCGAACTGGCCAAAAAATTCAACGTACCCCTGTATGTAAAATCAACCTTTACGGACGAAGGCGGAACTTTGGTAACGAAGGAGGATAAGGAGATGGAAAAAGAGGTTGTTTCAGGTGTCTCATATGACAAGGATCAGGCGAAAATAACCATCGTGCATGTGCCCGATCGGCCCGGTGTTGCCGCACAGTTGTTTTCACCCCTTGCAGACAACAATATCGTTATCGACATGATCATCCAGAATGCCAGCATTGATGGCTATACGGATTTGACTTTCACGGTCTCGCGGAAGGAAATCAGACAGGCCTACAAATTAATCGAAGAGGCGGCGAAGAAAGTCGGCGCAGATAAGGTTGAAGTGGATGAAAATGTATCGAAAATTTCCATTATCGGCGTCGGCATGATCAGTCACTCCGGTGTTGCCGCAAAAATGTTTGAAACCCTGTCAAAAGAGGGCATCAACATTTTGATGATCAGCACGTCCGAAATCAAGATATCCTGCGTGATTCAGGCCAAGTACACGGAACTTGCGGTTTCTATCCTGCACGATGTCTTCTGCGTACCCAAAGAATCATGACATGAGAAAAAACGTCCTGCTTGGCAGCGCGGCTCTTATCTTTTTAATCGGGTTGACGCAGGTTGTTTCTTTCCTGCTGAAAGAAACGGAGACGCAAGTTCCGTACGGGAAAAAAGAAAAAGGGACCGTCGCTGTTGAGTTGGTCGTCGAAAATGAGGAGCAGGGCATACTTTATGTTCCAACTCATGAAAAAGTCGGGGCGTTACTTTCACGCCTGAATCTGGAAGCCAATCCCGAAAATCAAACACCCATCGCCGAGGGAATGTCCGTCCGGCTTCAAAAAGACCGGGCTGTCGTCATTTCTGAAATGGCGTCCTGCAAGAAAATGGCTTTGGGCATTCCCGTCGATATCAATTCGCTTTCTCCTTCCGAAATCATGCTTGTTCCCGGTATTGGCGAAAAGACCGCCCATTCAATTCACCAATTCATTCAGGGCCGGGGGTGTATTGAAGATTTATCTGAATTATCCGAGATCTCCGGCATTAAGGACCGTAAAATCGAAAAAATGAGACCCTATTTCATCGTTAAGCCGGCATCTTGTATGAGAAACACGCCTGCCATGTAAAAAGAAGACTTGAACGCTTTATCCGTTCGCAAGGCTTCGATCCGTTAATTTTTTTGCAAGCTGCTGTACTGCTCGAAATACCGGAGGACACGCTGAACGTAGTTCTGGGTTTCCTTGTAGGGGGGGATGCGATTGTTATACCGGGCAACGGCACCTTCGCCCGCGTTATAAGCTGCCAAGGCCAATGAGAGATTACCGTTGAAAAGGGACAGTAAATATCTGAGATAACGCACGCCACCGTCGATATTGTTGTCCGGTTGAAAGGAATCCTCCACCTGAAGCGATGCCGCCGTTTTCGGCATCAACTGCATGAGTCCCTGGGCACCGACAGGCGAGACCGCCCGATGATTGAAATTGGATTCCGCTTTGATAACTGCCTTGATAAGGGCATAATCCACATGATACTTATCCGATGCTTTTTTAATCAAATGGTCGTACTCGGCCATATCACCCACAACTTTGATGATAACGCGCTTCTCCCGGACGAGAAGAACATAATTCCGATTCGACTCCGTCGGCATATTGGTGAGGTTGGTCACCCCGTTCTCATCAACATATTTATAAATATCGGCGGGACTGCCGGTGGGTATTCCCAAGGCGATCAGGATCATCAAAAACAGAGGAATCAGCCGTGCGTTTGGGGCCATTCAGAAACAATCTCCTGAGATATTGAATTGTTCGTATATATTCATATCGGTTGATAGATGAGAATCCTTAAATCAAGATTATATTAGAATCAAGTATTTATTTAAGTAACGAGGGGTTCTTATTGTTCTTGACACCGCTCATGTTAGATGGTAATGGGACCAGCACGTGGATTTATTGTCATAATCTGTCGGGGCGTGGCGCAGCTTGGTAGCGTATCTGAATGGGGTTCAGAGGGTCGGTGGTTCAAATCCACTCGCCCCGACCAATACAAAAAAACCGCCTAACATGGCGGTTTTTTTGTAACGTATTTCACAGTTTCGGGCGGCGTATAAAGCGTTCGCATTTCAAAACAATTACCATTGACAACTCTCCAAGCAGTTAATATAAAGTGTCGCTCGGGCTTATGATTAGCGAGAGTGGCGAAATTGGCAGACGCACTGGACTTAGGATCCAGCCCGTGCAAGCGGATAGGGGTTCAAGTCCCCTCTCTCGCACCAAAATACAATATAAAGGAGCTATAGAGCCGTGACTGAATCTTGTGTTAAATTTGAGGATGTAAGCCAGATAAAAAAGAAGCTGTATTTTGATGTTCCGTGGATCGAGGTCGAAAAGGAGTTGGACAGAGCCTACGATCATCTGAAGAAAACTGCAAAAATAAAGGGCTTCAGAACGGGAAAAGTGCCGAGGAATATTCTGGAAACCTACTTCAAGGATAACGCGGAAAATGATGCAGCCTCCAATATTATCGCCAAATGTTATCAGGAGGAAATGAACGGCAGGAAGCTCCGCGCGGCCGGTTATCCCAGTGTCGACCACGATGGTTTGAAAAAGGATGCGACTTTTTCCTTCAATGTAACGATTGAAATCGAGCCCGATTTCGAACCCAGGGATTATGTGGGCCTGGAGCTTGAAAGGGCGGATCCGGAAGTTACGGAAGATGCCATCAACAAAAAGATCGATAAACTGCGTCACTTCTATAGTTATATGGAAGATGTTTCTGAAGACAGGGGCATTGAGAAAGGTGATTTCACGGCCATTGGTTTCGAAGGAAAAGTCGACGGCCAAGCAGTTAAAGAAATGACGTCGGATAATTATTTCCTGGAAATCGGTTCCGGTCAGTTTATCGATGCGTTTGAAGAAAAACTGATGGGCATGAAAAGAGATGAAACCAGAACCTTCGCGATGGTTTTCCCTCAGGATTATCATGTTGAAAATATTGCGGGAAAAGAAGTTGAGTTTACGGTTACGCTGAAGGATCATAAAATCCGTAAGCTGCCGGAGCTGGATGAGAACTTCATAAAGAATTTCGAGCGGTTCAACAGTATGGATGAACTTCGGGAAGATCTCACAAAGGAACTGGCCGTGGAACTGGATAATAAATCCAAATCCGATCTTCGGGAAGCCATGATGGATCGTTTGATCGCGAATAACGAACTGGAAGTGCCTTCGATCATGTTGCAGCACCAGTTGGACCAAATGGTCTTTGAAGCGGCCAGGAGATGGACTGCCAACGGCATTCCAAACGAAAAAGCCAAGGAAATGGCAGAGAGTATGCGCGACCATATGAAGGCTGATGCCGAGCGGATCGTCAAGGCCGGTATGATTCTCAAGGCCATCGCCGCGAAAGAGAATATTTCGGTTGAGGAATCGGATATAGAGGCTCGGATTCGAGGACTTGCCGGCTACTATACACAGGACTACGAAAAGATAAAGAAAAAGATCGAAGATGCCAATATGATGGAAGGTATGGAGAATGAGCTTTTAACTAAAAAGGTGATCGAGTTCATTGAAAGCAAAGCGGTTATTACGACGGTTAAGAAAGAAATCAATATTTAGGAGGAAAAATGTCTCTGATTCCGATAGTCGTAGAGCAGGACGGAAGAGGCGAGCGGGCCTACGACATCTACTCGCGCCTTTTGAAAGATCGTATTGTTTTTCTGGGTACCCCTGTCAACGACGATGTCGCCAACCTGATCATTGCTCAGTTTCTATACCTGGAATCGGAGGATCCGGAGAAGGAAATATTCTTTTATCTGAATACACCGGGCGGCCATGTGAGCTCAGGCATGGCCATATACGATACCATGCAGTACATTAAACCGCCGGTTTCAACGGTATGCATGGGTCAGGCAGCCAGTATGGGAGCGTTTCTCCTCGCTGCGGGAGAGCCGGGAAAAAGATTTGCACTTCCGCATTCAAGAATCCTCATTCATCAACCGATGGGAGGTTTTCAGGGGCAGGCGACGGATATTGACATTCAGGCAAAAGAGATATTAAGATTAAAAGACGAATTGAATCGTATTTTAGCGAAGTTGACCGGCCAGCCTTTCGAGAAAATACAAGCGGACACTGAGCGGGATTACTATATGTCGAGTGAACAGGCAAAAGAGTATCACATTATCGACGAAATCATTTCCAAAAGGGTGTAAAAGAGGTTTTAATGGCAAAAAAAGGAAGAAACAACCAGGAGGGACCAGAACTGATGTTTTGTTCTTTCTGCGGAAAAGATCAAAATGAAGTTCACAAACTGGTCGCGGGACCGGCTGCTTATATCTGTGATGAGTGCATCAATCTGTGTCGATGCATTGTGGAAGAAGACAGGAAAGACATTTTCGAGGATTCGGCGAAAAAGATTCCCGAACCGAAAGAGGTAAAATCTCATTTGGACCAGTACGTGATCGGTCAGGACAAGCCGAAGAAGGTTTTATCCGTGGCGGTCTACAACCATTACAAGAGGTTGTTCGCCGGACTAAACCTGGGTGATGTCGAAATTCAGAAAAGCAACATCCTGCTTATCGGGCCGACCGGTTCCGGGAAAACACTTTTGGCCAAAACCCTGGCCAAGGTATTGAAAGTGCCTTTCACGATCGCTGATGCGACATCATTGACGGAGGCCGGTTACGTTGGCGAAGATGTCGAAAACATTATTTTAAGTCTGCTGCAGAATGCCGATTATGATGTCGAAAAGGCTTCAAAGGGTATCGTCTACATCGACGAGATCGACAAGATCGCTAAGAAATCCGGGAATCCTTCCATCACCCGTGATGTGTCGGGAGAGGGTGTCCAGCAGGCGCTTTTGAAGATTATGGAAGGGACCCTTGCCAACATTCCACCCAAGGGTGGAAGAAAGCATCCCCAGCAGGAATTCATCCAGGTGGATACGACCAATATCCTGTTTATCTGTGGCGGTGCATTCAACGGTCTGGAGGATATCATTGCCAAGCGTCTCGGCGTCAATGCTCTCGGTTTCGGTGCGGAAGTAAAAAGTCGCAAGGAGATCCGGAATGAGCATTTGATGGCAAAAGTGCAGCCGGAGGATCTGCTGAGATACGGAATGATTCCGGAATTTGTTGGAAGATTGCCCGTTGTTTCGACATTGAACGATCTGAACCAGGATGACCTATTCCGGATATTGACCGAACCGAAAGACGCAATCATCAAACAGTATAAGAAGTTGTTCGAGTTGGAGAATGTACAACTGCGTTTTACGGATGGTTCCTTACGGGCCATCGCGAAATTGTCCGAAGAAAGAAAAACGGGGGCAAGAGGATTGCGGGCCATTATCGAAGAGACGATGCTGCACATTATGTATGAAATTCCCTCCCGGAAGGATATAACGGAATGTGTCATCAATGAGGATGTGATTTTGAATCAGGAGCAGCCGATCCTCCTTTTTGAACCAAAGACAGAAACCGCCTGATTCACCTATTGAGGGATAAAAATTGGGAATATTTGAAAATTTTGTTCAAAAAGACAGCGAAGAAAAACTGGTTACTTTACCATTGTTGCCTTTAAGAGACGTGGTTGTTTTTCCACACATGATTGTTCCTCTTTTTGTGGGAAGGGAAAAATCGATCGCGGCTCTTGAATATGCAATGAAAGATGAAAAGGGTATCTTTATGGTTGCTCAAAAGAGCGCCCAGAAAGATGATCCAACACAGCAGGATATCTGTCAGATCGGAACGATCGGAATTATTATCCAGCTACTGAGACTACCGGATGGGACCGTTAAAGTCCTTGTCGAAGGGAAGAAAAGAGGCGCCATCCGGGATTATCTGCCGAACGAGGATTTCTTTTATGTCCGGGTCGAGGAGATCGAGGACATCATCAATGAACAGGATGTCAAAGCCGAGGCTCTGATGAGAAACATCAGGGAATCCTTTGAACAGTACATCAAGCTCAGCAAAAAAGTACATGTAGAAATGCTCAGCACCATCTCGACGATGGATGATCCGTCGAAAATGGCCGATGTCGTGATCTCTCATTTGAATATTAAGCTGGAGGACAAACAAAGGATCCTCGAGATATTCAATGTGACGGAAAGGCTTGAAGCGATCTACAGCTTAATGGTTTCCGAGATTGAAATTCTGGAAGTGGAAGAAAAAATCAAGCGCCGCGTCAAAAAGCAGATGGAGAAGACACAGAAAGATTACTATCTGAATGAACAGATGCGCGCGATCCAGAAGGAGATGGGAGAAAAGGACGATTTCAGAAATGAAATTGCCGATCTGGAGAAACGGCTTAAGCAGAAAAAGATGTCGGAGGAAGCGAACAAGAAGGTAAAACAGGAGATCAAGAAACTCCAGATGATGGCTCCCATGTCCGCCGAGGCAACGGTGGTCAGGAACTATATCGACTGGCTTTTGGATATGCCCTGGTTCGAGAGGACGGAAAACCAACACACACTGAAAGATTCGGAAAATATTCTGGAAGAGGATCATTACGGTCTGAAAAAGGTCAAGGAACGTATTCTGGAATATCTGGCCGTACAGAGTCTCGTTAAGAAGAACAAAGGGCCGATTTTATGCCTGGTAGGACCCCCAGGCGTGGGAAAAACATCCATTGCCAAATCGGTTGCCCGGGCGACAAACCGGAAATTTGTCCGTCTTTCGCTGGGCGGTGTGCGTGACGAGGCGGAAATCCGGGGACACCGGAGGACCTATATCGGCGCCTTGCCGGGGAAAATTATCCAGTTGCTGAAAAAGGCAGGATCAAACAATCCCGTATTCTGCCTGGACGAAGTGGACAAGCTCAGTTCTGATTTTCGAGGTGATCCGTCGGCAGCGCTTCTGGAAGTTCTGGACCCCGAGCAGAACAATGCTTTCAACGACAACTATCTGGAGGTCGATTACGATCTGTCGGATATCATGTTCATTACGACGGCAAATGTACTGCAGACAATACCGGCACCGCTTCAGGACAGGATGGAGGTCATTCGCCTGGCAGGTTATACGGAACCCGAAAAAATGAGCATTGCGAAGAAATTCCTCGTTTCGAAGGAAATGGAATTAAACGGTTTGGAAAAAGGGAATGTCCGTTTTTCGGACGGTGCTTTGCAAACCATGATCAGGCAATATACCCGCGAAGCCGGTGTCCGGAATCTGGAGCGCGAAATTGCTTCCATATGCCGAAAAGTCGCGAGAGAAATCGTCAGTAACGGTGCAAAAGGGCCGGTGAATATTACTTCGAAGGCGGTCCATAAATATCTCGGTGTTCCGAAATATCGATACGGAGAGACGGAAGGGAAGGCCGGTGTGGGATTGACGATCGGCATGGCCTGGACGGAATTCGGCGGTGAATTACTGGTCGTGGAGGCATCCATCATGCCGGGTAACGGAAAAATGATCATGACCGGCAAGCTGGGCGATGTGATGCAGGAATCCGTTCAGGCTGCATTAACCTACGTCCGTGCAAGGGCAAAGCAATACGGCCTGCAGCCGGATTTTTACAAGGAGACGGATATCCATGTCCATGTCCCCGAAGGGGCGATTCCGAAGGACGGTCCCTCGGCAGGGATTGCCATGGCGACATCGATTGCCTCCGTATTCCGGGGAAGACCCGTCAGGGCCGATCTGGCTATGACGGGAGAAATCACCTTGAGAGGCCGCATTCTTCCCATCGGCGGATTGAAGGAGAAATTACTGGCGGCACACAGGGGAAATATCAAGACGGTCATCATTCCGAGGGATAACGAAAAGGATCTGTCCGAAGTGCCGGCCAACATCTTAAATGCCCTTGAAGTCATCCTGGTCGAGAATGTCGATGAGGTATTGGACGCAGCTTTGATGCCTGTCGAGGAAAATGAAAAAACGCTTTCCGAAAGCGCGGGAAAATGCTTTAAAACAGATGTTGCTGCGCCGGCACTTACTGCTTGACAAGAAGGCAATATGTTGTTAATAACGCCCTGCATATGATTAAGCAATGTACGGGCGGGTAGCTCAGCTGGGAGAGCGCCACGCTTACACCGTGGATGTCACAGGTTCAAGTCCTGTTCCGCCTACCAGTATAAAGGATCTTTTGATATAAAATCGTAAATGCGGGGTCGTAGTTAAGTTGGTTATAACGCCGGCCTGTCACGTCGGAGGGCGTGGGTTCGAGTCCCATCGGCCCCGCCATAAAAAGAGAGAGGGCAAACTTATCGTTTGCCCTCTCTCTTTTTATGAAGTCGACCCACATCTTGCAATGTCCGAAAGCATAAAAATCAGTGATTGTGTTGATATTCGGGAACAAGAACTTTTTTGATGACTCTTTCCGACGGAATGAACGGCAGTTGAAATTTACAGACCATTTCAAGAAAGCGCATCATCAGAAAAAATGTGGCCCCCCAGAGAAGATGCTCCGTTCCTTCTTTATCTTTGAAAAGAAGACCCGGGAATTCCTCTTCGCAGTTGGATAACTGTGGTATTTCGACAAGCAGTCGATGATAGTTCAGGTCATTGAAGAATGCGGAAAGAGGGATGTGGATGAGACGATCCACTTCGTCGCTTATCTGAAAACGGGGTTTTTTCGTTATGAAACAGACGGAGGGGAAAATAATTCTTCTAAATATTTTCAGGCTATAGGCCGGTAAAGACCCCAAATAAATCAAGTGGAAAGGATTCAGCCGAACTTCTTCCCAAGCCTCACGAATCGCACTGGCCAAATACAGGATTATCAATCGGCGCGTCTTTTTGTCTCTTTCGCTCAGCTTCAGTTCAGCGCTACCATGCAAAACAGGAATAATACCCGATGATATCAGATGCATTAAAATATTATCCTGAAACGGGCTCAGCATCCCCCCGGGAAAGCTCAGGTCGCCTGGCTGGGAGACCTTCAAGGATCTTTTGATAAGTTGAACATGAAATTCACCGGCGTAGTAGTAAAAAGGCATACAGACGCCGGCTGACAGATAATTCACATGCTTTTTTTTCTGATCGTCAATAAAGACTTTTTTCTCGCAGAAATCAAGAGTGTGCGTTCCCAGGGATTGGCTTACGGATGAGATAAAGGATGATGCATCCTGATTTATAAAGCAATTGGTTGTCATAAAATGCTTCCAAAAGAAAAAGCTTGACTGTTTCAGTCAAGCTTTTATCTTGGTGGCGGTGCAGGGAATTGAACCCCGGACACTACGGATATGAGCCGTATGCTCTAACCGGCTGAGCTACACCGCCAATATCTTTTTACAAAAGTAATTCTTGTTTCTGTTCAGAAGCGGCCTTCATATACGTTTTTTTCACCATTGTCAACTTTTATTGTTCTGCAAGATCATATGCGGCGACCACACTCATCTTCTGAAGGCTTCCGCTGACTGAAAGGACAAGAGCCAGAACCACTTCCTTCTGCCCATCGTTGTCGATGTCCTTGAACTGGTAATCACAGACGTAACCATTGATTTTCCGTGTCCGCCAGTTTTCGACAAAACCCAGACCATCCCATTCCAGATTGTAAATTTCGGCTGAAGTAAAGAGCTTCACATTTTCAAAATAACGACCGGAAGAGGAAAGGTTTTTCACGATGATCAATTCCTTCTTCCCGTCTTTGTTCGTGTCGTAAGAGAATGTTCTCAAATTAACGTAAAAATTTTTCTTTACCACGTTATCCGAGAGTTGTCTGTCGCTGAGATCGAAAGCATTATTGGTACCGCCGAACACCTCATCACTTCGGAAGAGAAATTCCTTGCTGCCGCCAAAGGCGTTGACCGTTGTCAGAGGTTTCTCCGTTTTTTCATAGATGCAGAGATAATCGCTGTTATCCAGGGCCAGGACCTTATCCGATCCGCTGTCCGAGAAATTAATAAAGGACACGCTGTATACGGAAAGACCTTCGGGAATGGACATTCTTTTGCCCGTTTTATAAGTGCTTTTTTTCCAGGCCATTTCATGAATGGGCGTATAGAAAGGATCGGTCATGCCCATTGATTGGCCGATCAACACGGGCGTTCCGTCCGGCATTTCAATGACCCGCATGAAATATCCGAGTTTGGAGGCAATTATGTCATATTTATCTTTCTTGAACTCAAGAACGAAAGAATTCAGGTGATTATGGTTCAAGTTCGTGACAATGATTTCCGGAATGCCGTTTTCATTGATATCGGCGACGTCAACCGAAAGATATTTTTCATAGGCCTTTCCTTCTATCTTTTTCAACAGTCTGAAATCACGGCCTTTTTTCTGATAGATCATGACGTTGTAGTCATCAATAACAACCACTTCATTGATACCGTCATTATTCACATCACCGATATCCATTCCTTTGAATTGAACCGGGATTTTCTGACTCATCCAGAAGCCCTGGCGGTCAAGGGGCTGCGGGGCGTTGATAAATTCCGTATTGATCGCCGCCGTCAACGTTCCCTGGCGTGATGTTCTCATGGTACGGATGATCTGAGAATCACGATTACCGCCCGGCGCGGTATTCGATGCATCGGATGACCGGATCGGCATCGGCTGTGCTGAAGTGGGCTCCTGGGCGATTCCTGCAATGTGGTAAGTGATTTTTTGAGCGAATTCATTAATCTTTGGAATCACTTCATCAAATGTCTGGCATTGGTAAAAAATGGAAAGGGAAGGTTTCCCGACGGATGCCATGTCGAAAAGCTTTCCATCCACACTAAGGGCAGTGCCAA
>Ga0302246_1000547_pt1 | contig 32733 bp, 34 predicted proteins | sample AAG_UR_Trp_MG_FD_193533 | JGI IMG/M metagenome (GOLD analysis project Ga0302246, IMG submission 193533) | Enriched activated sludge microbial communities from anaerobic digester in WTTP, New Holstein, Wisconsin, United States - AAG_UR_Trp | ecosystem: Engineered > Bioreactor > Anaerobic >... | reverse complement strand
GGCGACATTCCTCGCCTTTAACCTGCCGACGGAAGAGCTGGCGGCGAAATTTCAGAAGAGTCTGGCTGCCGGCGGCGTCGACACGGTCTGCTTCAAGGGCAACAAGTGGCACTACGCCCCCAACTGGGAGCACATGATGGCCCGGTCGACGGCGAATCCGAAGCAGTACCCCTTCACCGATCCCTCCTACAAGGGCAAGGTGATCTATGATCGGAAAAACATTCCCCAGGCGGAGGATCTTCTGGGGCGGACGCTGGTCATGGGCATTTCCGTAAAGATGGCCGATGAGCGAATCGCTCAGATCAAGGCAGCCGTTGAAAAGGCGGCGCAGGAGTTGTAGAGAATAGCAACGCTGTAAATTTGAATCAAAGGAGTATTGCAAGATGATCGTCGTTACGGGCGGGGCCGGGTTTATCGGCAGTGCCTTTGTCTGGAAATTGAACACCGAAGGGATCGACGAGGTGATCATCGTCGATCGTCTCGGCTGTTCAAAGAAATGGAAGAATCTCGTCAACCGGCGCTATGCCGATTTCCTGCATAAGGACACCTTCCTCAAGATGATCCTTGAGGACCGGGTGCCCTTTCCCGTCGAAGCGATCATTCACATGGGGGCCTGCTCCTCCACGACGGAGGCGGATGCGGACTACCTCATGGAGAACAATTTCCACTACACCTGCCGGGTGACCGAGTGGGCCATCAAACATGGGGTCCGCCTGATCTACGCCAGTTCCGCCGCGACCTACGGCGACGGGGCCCAGGGTTTCGACGATGACGAGGGGCGGATCAAGGATCTCCGGCCCATCAACATGTACGGTTATTCAAAGCAGCTCTTCGACCAGTGGAGCCTGCGCCACAGTATCCAGAATCAGGTTACAGGGATCAAGTTCTTTAATGTTTTCGGGCCGAACGAGTACCATAAAGGGGACATGTCCAGTGTCATCTACAAGGCCTGTCAACAGATTCGGGAAACAGGCCGGGTGCGGTTGTTCAAGTCCCATCGACCGGAATACGGCGACGGGGAGCAAAAAAGGGATTTCGTCTACGTCAAGGACTGCGTGGAAGTTCTGTGGTGGCTCATGGAACACCGGGAGGTGAACGGCATCTTCAACGTCGGGACGGGGAAATGCCGGAGTTGGAACGATCTCATTTCCGCCGTTTTTTCCGCCCTGGGACGGGAAAAACAGATCGACTACGCCCCCATGCCGGAACATCTGCAGGCCCAGTACCAGTATTACACGGAAGCGAAGATGGATAAGCTTCTGGCTAGGGGCTGCCCCGTGACGTTCAAATCCCTGGAGGATTCCGTCCGGGATTACGTCGTGAATTATCTGAGTCGCGAAGAGGCCTGCCTGTGAGAATCGTCTGTGTGATTCCCTCCCGTTACGAATCGAGCCGCTTTCCCGGAAAGCCCCTGGCGGATCTCTGCGGAAAGCCCATGATCCAGCATGTCTATGAAAGGGTTCTCCGGGCAAAAACGGTGACCGAGGCGGCGGTTGCGACAGATGACAGGCGTATTTTTGCTGCCGTCGAAAAGTTCGGAGGGAGGGCCATCATGACCGCCGACCGTCACCGATCCGGAACGGACCGGATCGCCGAGGCCGCCGCAGCATTGAAACTGGAAGAGAACGATATCGTAGTCAACATTCAGGGTGACCAGCCCATTTTCGAACCCGATCAGGTTGACGAAGTGGTCGAACCCCTGCTGGCGGATGCCTCTATCCCCATGTCCACTCTGATCTACCGGATCATCCGGGAGGAGGAAATTGCGCACCCCAACGCCGTCAAGACGGTCTTCGACAACGACCACTTCGCCCTGTATTTTTCGCGGTCCACGATCCCCTATGACCGGGACGGCATCCACGAGGCCAACTACTACAAGCACCACGGCATCTACGCCTACCGGCGCCATTTTTTGGAAACCTTTTCCCGTCTGCCCCAGGGCACGCTGGAAAAGCTGGAAGCGTTGGAGCAACTCCGTGCGCTGGAGCACGGTTACCGGATCAAGGTTGTGGAAACCGCCTACGATTCCGTCGAGGTTGATACACCCGACGAACTGGCCCGGGTGAGAGAGATTATTCTGAGCGGTGGAGGCTCCTAGGTCATTTTCCGTCTAAGCAGGGCTCATGGTTGATATCGAACATCTGAACCGCATCCGGCTGGTCAGCAGGCCTCTGGCCCAGATGATCGTAGCGAATTGCCTGTTGACGCCCAACTACCGTCTCTTTGCCAAGGTCGATATCCGCATCGAAAACCTTGAAAAAATTCCCCGCAACGAAAACGTCATCTTTGCGATGAACCACACGGACCGTTACAATTACTGGCCTTTCCAGTGGAAACTATGGCGCTTGAAAGTCTTTCCCTACACGACGGTCTGGGTCAAGGGCAAGTACTACCGCAATGCCCTCCTGGGGAAGTTCCTCGACGGGTGCAACCTCATTCCCGTGCCGTCCATGGCATATTTGATAGAGGAATTTTACAAGAAAAAATTCGGGGAACGGATCGACCCGGAGCTTTACCGGGATGTGAGGGATGTGATCGATGGGAAGTACGACCGTGCCGGAACCTATCCGGAAAACGCCGCCCGGGTTTTCCGCGCCTGGGGGAATGACTTCGTCGAGTTTATCCGGGATTACTACGATCTCGTGATGGAGCGGGTGGCGGAACTCAGTCGACAGGCCCTTTTCGAACGGGAGCTGAACCTGATCATCTTTCCCGAGGGGACCCGTTCCGCCCAGTTGGCCGAGGGGAAAACAGGCTTAGCCCAGCTGGCCCTGTGGAGCCGGAAAAGAATCGTTCCCGTCGGCTGCAACAATTCGGAGCAGGTTTACCCGGGGCATTTGCCGGTCGCCCGGAGCGGGCAAATCGTCTACCGCGTCGGAGACCCTCTTTCCGTGGAGGACCGTCTAAAACCCTACCGGATCGATACGCCGTTCCAACTCTTTTCCAGGGATTCACAGCGGAAATACCGGGACCGGTTCGAAGGTGTGACCGACGCCATCATGACCAGTATCGGTCAGCTCCTCGATGAGCGGTACCGGAAATAAAAAGCATATCTATAGTTTAACCACCTGGACATTCGGCATGGTTCTGCCCAGGAAATGCTCTCCGATATGACGGAACCGCAGAGGGACGTCCGTGACGTAGAAACGGTAGGTCGGGACCGCGTGGTCGGGATTGGCCAGTTTTTTGTTTGCCAGCAGTTCGGCCGTGATGGATGCCATCGCCTCAGCGGAGTCCACGAGTTGAATCTGTGGTCCGACAAGATCCTTCAGCAGGGCTTTTAAAAGCGGGTAATGGGTGCACCCCAGGACGAGGGTGTCGATGTCTTCTGCCAGGACGGGCCGCAGGTATTCCTGGGCGGTGAGGCGTGTGACCTCGTGGTCCCACCAGCCTTCCTCCGCCAGGGGGACGAAAAGCGGACAGGCCTGGGAGAAGATTCGGATGGACGGGTCGAGAGCGTGAATCGCCCGGGCGTAGGCATTGCTGTTGATCGTCGCCATGGTACCGATAACCCCGATGCTCTTGGTCCGGGTGTGAGATACCGCCGTTTGGGCTCCTGCCTCGATCACATCGAGAACCGGCACGGGCGAGAGATCCTTCACGGCCTGGTGGGCCACGGCGGCCATCGTATTGCAGGCGATGATCAGGAGTTTGACTTCCTGCCCGAGGAGAAACTCCGTAATCTGTGTGGCGTAGCGGTTGATCGTTTCGACGGATTTGACGCCGTAAGGAACCCGGGCCGTATCGCCGAAATAGATGATATTTTCGAAGGGGAGCCTTTCCATCAGGGCGCGGACGACGGTCAGGCCGCCGATGCCGGAGTCGAAAACACCGATGGATTGACGGGACGAGGGATTCATAAATTGCTCCATGTTTCTTTTCTCATTGAAAACAACAAATTCTCCTTATCTCACACGGTAATCTGCTACCACGATGGTCAAGGTTTCGGAAGCCGCCGCGGCCTGCAGGACCGTTCTGATTTCCGTGGTGTCGGAGGGATTGCGGATGGCCAGAATATGGGAACGATACGGCGTCAGGATCCTCTCCAGAGTGCCCTCGGGAATGATCTGTCCTCCCGTCGTTTCGGCCATTCCGTTATCAAAAACCAGCACTTTCAGAGGGATGTCCCGCTGGATGGCTTCATGGAGCCCCAGGTGACCCGCGGCGATAAAAGAAAAGTCTCCCGTGATCGCCCATACGGATCGATGACCAGCCAGATAAGCCCCAAGGGCCAGGGGAACGCTGCCGCCCATATACGTTGTGATATCGATGCAATCGAAGGGCGGGCAGGCGAACATGGCCGTCAGCCCTGTGTCAGCCGCAACGACATTGCCCCGGAAATCCCGGAAGATAGAAAACAGGGGGATATAGCGCTCCAAAATGGGCTTCCGCTTTTCCGGCAGGTTGTCGGGAATGACGGGCACGGGCGGTTTGGAAAGGGTCTCGATGCTGCCGCCGGACCTTTTGGCCTGGAGTATTTCATACTGGTAAGCGCCGAAGGCGGGACACAGAACATGTCGTGTGATATCCCGGACATATTTGCGGCTGGGTGGGGCCGGTGCGTTGGGCGAGGTCAAAACGTCGTTGTCCATTTCGTCGGCATTGACGATTACCGCGACGGGCAATTCGTAACGCTCCGAGTCTTCGAAGGCATGCAGGATGTCCTCGCGCATGCTTGCCGGGTGCCCGTAACGGTAAGGAACCCCCATACCTTCCAGCAGGGGTGCGCTGTTCAGAATACTGTCCGAATGCTTACCCCCCGGATCCTCCAGGATCAGGATCAGAAGCCCTGCCGTCGTGCCGGCCGAGAGGGCGTCGACAACGCTGTTTGCCGCTTTAGCCAGACCGTGAGCTTTCATCATCACGCAGAATCTCCGCCCGGTCAGGGCCGCGCCGTGGGCGAGGGTAAAGGCGACCTCTTCATGAAACGAAATGGGATGCCGAAGTGAGCTCAGGCGGCAGAAATGGTTATAGACGTCCTGTCCTCCCGTTGCGGGAACATACGTCAAAAGAGCTCCGGCGTCGAACAGGGCCCGGGCGATGATCTGGGAAACCCGTCCATTCATGTTATAAATTGCGATCCTTTCCGGTCGGATGCGCGTCCTGCGCTGTTTATGGTTATTTTGAAGGGAAACTATCAGCAATTCGCAGGAATTGCCACCGGAAGTTCAAAATCCACCGGGGTTGTTACCCTTTTATACACCCCAGGGCCCGGAGCCTAGCCACTTTCCGGGCGATACCGGCACGGTGGACGACGTCCACCACCCAGTCCAGGTTTTTGTAGGCCTCGGGGATTTCTTCCTGGAGGGTGCCCCGGCCGCTTGCCATGACGATGACCCCCTTGTCGGCCATATCCTTGGTGATCGATCGTCCCCGGCTGGACTTTGTCGCCTGGGAGCGGCTCATGAGACGCCCTGCGCCGTGACAGGAACTGCCGAATGTTTCCTCCAAGGCTTTCGCCGTTCCCGCCAGGACATAGGAGCCGCTTCCCATGTCGCCGGGGATCAGAACGGGCTGACCGATCTTCCTGTAAGCGGCCGGGACCAGGGGATGTCCGGCAGGCAGGGCCCTGGTCGCCCCTTTCCGGTGGACACAGAGGGTTTGGTCCTTTCCGTCGACGGGAAGGGTTTCGATCTTGGCGATGTTGTGGCAGATGTCGTAGAGAAGACGCATGCCGATGTCCTTCGGTCCCATTCCCAACGTTTTTTCGAAGGTTTCACGAGTCCAGTGCATGAGCATCTGACGGTTCGCCCAGGCATAGTTGGCGGCGCAGGCCATGGCGGCCAGGTACTCCTGCCCCCGGGGAGAAGAGAGAAAGGCGCAGGCGAGTTGGCGATCCGGAAGCTCAACTCCCAGGTCGCCGATATGCTTGACCATCCGGGCCAGGTAATCGTCGCAGACCTGATGCCCGAGGCCACGGGAACCGCTGTGGAGCATGACGGCAATCTGTCCCTTTTCCAGGCCGAAAACCGTCGCCGCTGTGGGATCGAAGATCTCCTCGACGACCTCGATTTCCAGGAAATGATTTCCCGAACCGAGGGTGCCCAGTTGTTCCCGCCCCCGCTCCATGGCCCGGGCGCTGACCATGGCCGGGTCCGCTCCGGCCATGGTTCCCCCTTCTTCCGTATGGTCAAGGTCTTCGACGGTGCCGTATCCGTGTTCGACGGCCCAGCGGGCGCCGTCGGTGAGCACCTTTCTTTCCTCCTTTTCTTTCAACTTGATGGGACCCGTCGACCCGACACCGGAGGGGACATTCTGAAACAGGGCGGTTACCAGGTCTTTCAAGCGCGGCCGGATTTCCGGAAGAGACAGGCGTGTGGTCATAAGGCGGCAACCGCAGTTGATATCGTAGCCCACACCGCCCGGGGAAATAATGCCTTCCTGCATGTCGAAGGCGGCCACCCCGCCGATGGGGAAGCCGTAACCCCAGTGCATATCCGGCATGGCCAGGGAATACTTGACGATTCCCGGCAGGTGGGCCACATTGGCCACCTGCCTCGGGCTTTCGTCTTTGCCCATGGATCGCATGAGGCGTTCACTGGCATAGATGATTCCGGGGACCCGCATATTCCCCTGTCGAGGGATCAGCCACTCGAAATCATTCAACCTTTCCATTTTGATCTCAGACATCGAAGATCACCCTTCCTTTCCATCCTTTTTTGGTTTTTTCAACCGAAACCTGATGATAGGTTACCGCCTTGATTTCCTGGTTGATTCGGTGTTTTTTGGGGGTGAACGGTTCTCCCCGAAGCATGGCCCGCAGATGGCAGGGATCTTTCATTTCGACCGTTACCTCGCGCATCAGAAAGCCGTCACCATTGATCAGGTAGAGGATTTCCCTCAGGAAATTGACGAACAGGTCGTTCAGATCCGCCCCTTCGACGGCGAAACACCTTTCAACTGCGGGATCGATCCGTTCCAGATCGCTGGTTAACTCGACAACGGCCAGGGCGGCATGGACGAAGAGCGCTTCCCGGCTGCCGCCGAAGATTTCGACACCCAGATCCGCCGTATGGTCGAAAAGGCGAAACGTTTTTTCCATCATAGGGACCATCAAGAGATAAGATTTTAATATGTTTTTACCACAGGGGGAGGGAAAAGCGAAAGGACGAAAAAGGCAGTCCCGGGGCTGGCCACATCCGGGACTGCCTGAAAGGAGGGTTAAATGATCATCTGCCCGGACCTTGTCCGCCAAATCCCGGGCCGCCGGGACATCCACCCGGCCCCATACCACGGCCGAAACCGCGTTCCCGATAGGATCTCTGCACCTCGGCTTTCTGCTCAGGGGTCAGTAGATTCAGGGCGGACAGGCGGAAAGCGGTCATCTTGTCCTGCATCTGATCCCGTAATACCCGCATTTCGTTCTGGGCGGCATTGATCTTGGTCGGATCCGGATTCGTTTCCAACCAGAGGTTCCTCAGTTCATTCCGCTTCACGAACATCTTGTCCCGCAGGGGCTGTACCTCTTTCCAGTGGTTGTCCCGCAGGGCGTCCATTTTGGCCGTCTGCTCCGCCGTCAGGTTCAGGCCGTAAAAGCAAGCCATAAACCCCCTGCCTTCGGAGAACCAACCGCCGTGCCCCCGGCCTCCGCCGTAGGCAAAAGCTGCCGTTGTTATCAGGCCGACAAGCAGAAGACCTGCCAGAATAATGATTCGTCGTTTCATGTTGCATCTCCTTTCAAAAAGATTTTGTCTTTATAAAAGCAAAGGCCATGCCATCAGAGATCATTTATCGTAACTGTCGGGAAGAGGGATGTATTGCCGATAGAAGGGTCTGAAGAGAGGTGGGGGAAGGAGGATAGTGCCTTCTAAGTATCCACTTGACCGGATTCATGTGGATCATTCGTATCCACTTACATCGAGCCGTATGCCGCAGAGAATTTCAAGGGGAAGACCCGTCCTTGTGATTACCTTTCGTATCCTGCAACAGAAGGACCGTCGGCACCAGGCAGGCCGTGAGCCAGCCCATGATCCAGAAAGTGTCGTTGACGGCCATCATGTTGGCCTGCTTCAGCACTTCCTGGTAGACAATATAGAGAACGCCCTCCGGATTGGCCATAGCCGGTTTGTGAATCTGGAGCCACTGGAGTATCTCCTGGTAGTGGGTTTGAAACGCCGGATTGGATGGGGTGATGTTTTCCGAGAGAAAAGTCTGATGGAACTGGCTTCTCTGAGAGAGAACGGTTGTGCAGAAGGCGATGCCGAAGCTTCCCCCCAGGTTGCGCAGGAGGTTGAAGATTCCCGAGGCATTGCCGATTTCTTCTTTCGGAATATGCGTGAAAGCCGCCGTCGCCACAGGGGCGAAAAAGAACCCAAGAGCCAACCCCAACACCACGCGGGGCCATGCAATGTACATGAATCCGGCTTCCAGATTGAAAGCGGCCATCATCCACAGGGATACGGCCTGTACAGAAAGGCCGATCCCCAGAAGCCACTTGGGGCTGATTCCCCGTATCATCAAGATGCCGGCAATGGGCATGATGATAAGGCTGGTGATTCCTCCGGGGCCGAGGACGAGCCCCGCCCACAGGGCGGTGTAGCCCATAAGTTTCTGCAGGTAGAGGGGCAGGAGCACAATACTTCCGAGCAGCGTGAAATAGCCGAGGAAATTGATCACATTGGCCATGGAAAAACTGCGATCCCGGAAGGGTTTCAGATTGACCACAGGGTGGGGTGTTTTGCGCTCGATCCAGAAAAAGATGATCAAACTGATGGCGGCGATGACGGCCAAGGTGATGATAAACCGGGACGCGAACCAGTCTTCCCGCTCTCCCTTGTCGAGCACCACCTGGAGACACCCCAGGCCGACGCTGAGGAAGAGGATTCCCCAGGTATCGATGTGGATATGGGCGTCCCGCTGGTAGGTTGGATCGTGGATGAAGCCCTTGATCAGAAAGAACGCCAGAAGCCCTGCCGGGAGATTGATATAAAATACCCAGGGCCAGTTCCATTGATCGGTGATCCAGCCGCCGAAAACCGGCCCCAAAACCGGAGCGACGGTCACGCCCATGCCGAAGACGGCGTTGGCCATCCCGTGTTCCTTCTGGGGGAATGTTTCCAGGAGAATCGCCTGGCCTAAAGGAGCCAGGCCTCCTCCGGCCAGGCCCTGGAGGATGCGGAAGAAAATAAGCATGAAAAGCGATGTGGATGCTCCGCAGGCCAGAGAACTGACGGTAAACAGGGCAACCGACGCCAGCAGATAACGTTTGCGTCCGAAGATGCGGGCCAGCCAGGGGGCAATGGGAATGATGATGGCGTTGGTGACGAGATAAGACGTAATGACCCAGGTCACTTCGTCCACGCCGGCATTCAAGCTGCCCTGGATATGGGGCAGGGAAACATTGACGACGCTGATGTCCATCACCTGGAGAAAAGTCGGCAACATGATAATCGCGGCGATGAGCCATTTGTTGACGGGGGGAGGTGAAGATGGCGAGGTCATGGGCTTAATAAGTCGAGGCAACGACCATGATCAAGGCACCGTTTTTTTTGATTCGGTGTTCTTCATCAGCATGGGGCCCCCACGATCTTCCGTGTGGATCGTAGCGATGAGCGACAATCCGACCCGGAGAGGATGATCGGGTGGAGGTCTTTTGTCGAGGCGAATTTTAACCGGCACCCGCTGGACGACCTTGATCCAGTTGCCCGTGGCATTTTCCGGTGGGAGGAGGGAAAAGGCGGCACCGGTTCCCGCACGGATGCCGGCCACCTTGCCATGGAAGATATATCCCGGATAAATATCGGCCTTGATGGTCACGGACTGGCCGATCCGGACGTTGGTCAACTGGGTTTCCTTGAAATTCCCTTCGATATAGACCCCTTCCAGCGGGACGACGGCCATCAGGATCTGTCCCGGCTGGATGCGGTCTCCCTTTTGGATGCGCTTTTGGGCGACGTAACCGCCGATCGGCGCCGTGATGGTGCAGTAGGACAGACGAAGTCTTGCCGTCTGGAGATTTGCGAAAACTTCCTCCCGTTTTGCCCGCAGCGCGGAAAACTGCTGCCGGAGGACCGTTACACTGTACCGGCCACCTCTGGCGACGTTCAACTGGGATTGACTTTGTTTCACGGCCTGGCGGGCGCCTCCCACGGACGAGCGGACAGCCTCAGTTTCCGCATCGACGGCGTCCAGTTGCGCCGTGGCTTTATCCAGGGTGGTTTTGGCCCGATCCCACTGCTGCTGGGCGATGGCCTGCTGCTTGTAAAGGCGGTCGTAGCGTTCGAAATCCCGGCGGGCGATAGTCAGGTCGGCCAGAGCTGCGATCCGTTGCTGTTTTAACGCCTCCAGTTTGTGTTCTCCCTCCCGGACCCGATCTTGCGTTTCGGCAATGACACTCCGGGCGGAATCCTGTTGGGCTGCGGTCTGGATGTCACTTTGGGCGACAGACACTTCCGTTGCCCTCATCTCCGCTTCCGTTCGGATCAGGGCCGCCTGGGCTTCATCGACGGCCAACTGGTAGTCTTTCGGGTCCAGAGACAGCAAAACCTGTCCCGGTGTCACGGAGGTGTCGTTATCGACGGAAATATCCTGGACCGTACCGGAAATCCGGCTGCTGATCATGGCGCTGTCGGCCATGACGTAGGCGTTATCCGTGGACACCCGGTTATATTTGAAGAAAAACCAATACGCGCCGCCCAGAATCAGGACGAACACGGAAAAGACGGCCAGTCCGCGCAGCCACTGTTTCCGGTTGTTTTGATTGTTGTTCCCGTTATTTGGGTCCGACAAGTGGGCTCCTTAGACCTTCCGGGGTGACGCGGTGTCCCGGCAATGAATATCGGGAAAACGTTACAAAAAGGCAAGGGGCATTGCAAGGAAAATTAAAGGATTAAGCCCCGCGTTTTGATGTCAGGGACAGACAAAGATCATATATGCCTAATCTCATTTATGCTTTTTGATTGACATTCCTGCTACGGCATTTTACTCTGCCTCTCGCCTGCACGGGGGCTTTCCAATTGTCAAAACCAAACCGTAGGGTGCGTTAATGCTTGCATAACGCACCGAGAGAAGAAAACACCTGTTTCCCGATGAGAAGTTGTGAGTAAGCAAAGAACCACAAGGCGATAAAGGTATGGGGGGGGGATGAACTGATTGCGGTGCGTTACGCTGTCGCTAACGCACCCTACCAACTTTCAAAAGAAGGGTCGAAAAACGAACAAGAACGATATCGCGTTAGCCCGCAGGCGGCTCAAACAAATTGGAGGTGCGATATGAGAGAGGCGATCATTAATTCATCCGGGAACGTATTTCTTGATCTTGGATATGCTCCTGAAGAAGCGGCTATACTTCAAATGCGTGCCGATCTTATGGCCGAACTTAGGAATTTCATCGAAGTAAAAAGACTCACACAGGCCAAGGCTGCCGAATTACTGGGAATAACGCAGTCCAGGGTTTCCGATCTGACACGAGGCAAGTGGGAAAAATTCAGTCTCGAAATGCTGATCACTCTGGCAACAAAAGCCGGGATGCACGTAACACTCCAGACAGCGGCTTAAAACAGGGGAAAACCAGGGGACATCATCCTGGTTTCAGTAATGAGATGCAGAAACGGGTAAGGTCCCCAGATTTCTAAAGGAGGACTGTCTGGATATGCTGAACTTCGTCTCTTTCCTACTTTGGCAACTCGACAAAGCCGTGTACTACACAGTGGCGACATAACCCGGCGTTGGAGCCGACTCGCAAGCTCGCGGCTCAACTTCACGTTCGGTGGCAGAAACAGAAAGGAAAGACAAACCATGGCTACTTCGCGTAATATAATCCGATGGATTTGCGTTGTTCCCGCCGGGATTATCGCTGCCGCTCTCGTATCGTTCCCCGTCCATTGGTTTGTGATGGGAACCCTCGGAGGATGGGGCATCGATCCCGTAGTCGAAATTCGGGACCCAAAAACTCTTCGCAATATTGAATCAGTGCTTCAAGCAGCGTTTGGTCCACTGGCCTTTATCTACTTTGCTGCGCGAACTGCGCCTTATTATAGAAAGATCACTTCCGTCCTGTTCGCTGGCATCGTCGTACTTGGACTGCCGATTCTCGCATATTGGTGGAATACAAATACGATTTCGAATGGAAGTGGTATTCTTATTGAGCACGGATTTGCTTGGATTCTTGCCAATGTAATCGGGGCAGCGGGAGCGATATATCTGATACGTTCTCATGAGCGGAAAGGATCCGACGAGCATGTGGAAGCCGAAATCGAGAAGATGCAGCGCGAGGGAGAAGACCTTTCCCATCAATTGGAACTCCTCGAAGACCCAGAGACGATTTGCAGCTTTGGTCAAATGGCGTTTGATGGGGATGGCGTGGAACAGGACTACATTCAGGCCGCGAACTGGTACAAGATGGCAGCGGAAAAGGGGCATGCACGAGCGCAACACAATCTTGCGCTCATGTACGAGAATGGCCAAGGCTTCTCTCGCGATCTTGCGGAGGCCGCCAAGTGGTATCGTGTGGCCGCAGAGCAAGGAAACGCTGGGAGCCAAAACAACCTCGGCGCCCTTTACGAAAGTGGAGATGGAGTGCCTCAGGATAGCACGATCGCCCTCGATCTCTATCGCGAAGCCGCGAAAGGCGGCGACGAGAACGCTGTCTCCAATGTTCATCGGCTTGAAGGACTTATGAAAGAAAAAAAAGAATAAGCTGCCGAACCACCGCATGCACCTGATCGGCGAGAAAAAACGCTCGCCTCCAGGTGATGCCCACGTTGGGCATAAGGACGAATGGGCATGAATGTCTTCATCGTAGGAGCAGGATTCACAAAGGCAATATTTCCAAATGCCCCGCTTAACCGAAATTTGCTTGAGGCACTCGCCCTTAAGTCTCCTGCATCCGTCTGCCAAGCTTTGCGAGATCGGTACAAGACCGAGGATATTGAGATTGCGTTGACGAGACTGAACGTTGATGTCGCCTTGTCGCAAGACCAAAATCTCAAGGAACTGAGACGAGGTATCGAAAGCGAACTCGCCGATTACTTTAATTCGTTTTGCGCGTCTGAAGATCTTATGGCTCAGTCCCAGTGGCTAACCCATCTCATCGATGGTACTTTCTTACCGGGAGACGTAGCTATCAGCCTGAACTACGATTGCGTTCTGGAAGGTGCATTGGACTGCCGTGGAAAATGGTCCCCCAATGGGGGATACGGCTCATCTCTCGACAACACATGGATGTGCAACGATCGACCATCGAAGACCCCAGTGACGGTGCTCAAGATCCACGGTTCCGCAAGCTTTATAATTGCCCCTTACGCAGACAAGCCCACAGCCAGCGCGGTCAACTTTGTCTTTGATGAATGCTTTTTCCCTCGTTCGGCAAAAAATACGCACATTGGGTATGGGGCTGGAACCGGAAGAAGCTTTCTGATTGCACCGAGCTATGTGAAGATTCCAACGGTCGAAATATCCTATCTGATGCTTGACGCACTAACAGCAACGGCTCAGGCGAGGAATCTCGTAATCATTGGTACTGCTCTGCGTCCGGAAGACGGGTTTTTGACACTGCTTATAACGAGTTTCCTTCGTCAACCATCTTGGCTCAGTAGAAAAATAATTGTCGTTGATCCGGCAGCAGAATCCATAAGCAACCGGCTTAAAGATTACTGGGGGGTGAACGTCTCCAGCCAGATATTCCCGATCCAAGGTCAATTGCAGAATTCCATTGCACGTTTATTGGCGGTGATTGGAGATTCAGAGAAGGCCCAACAATGAAATCCAGCCGACCGCTACGCGTCGGCTGGATTTCATTGTTATCTTCTTGGTTGCATATCCCCTTCAAAGCCCTTACTGATTTACCCCAGACTGTTTTTTACCTGTCCGAAGATCATTTGAAATCGTCGATAAAACGTGGTATGCCCGAAACGCGAGCCGGATGTTCGGCTACCGAAAATAAAAAGAAGAAATTCATAGTGATGTACGAAAACCACGCCCATAATCTGGCCCTGGTGAAAGCCACGAACGGTGAAAAACGGTGCCTTTCCTGCGGGACCACGGCAATCAGCGGGAGACAGCGATACTGTTCCGTTGCCTGCCGCCAGCGCCTCCAGTTCAAACTCGATCTGCGGACGGGTCTGATCCAGGCCTTGAACGCCCATTACGCGACGTTTTTCTTCTCCGAGGAGCAGATTTTCATGGATGTCCTCCCCTACGGGACGCGGGAAACCTTCCGTTTTTTATATCCCCGTTCTTTCGGCAAAAAGCCGGCGGAAGACTTCAGCACCATGGCCAACATCCTGGGTGATATCTGGTGGTCGGAGAAAGATCGCAGTCACAAGGATTACCTGGCCTCCTACCAGGTACTCCGGCGTGGGTTGCGTAGCGGCGCGCCCCTGGTTTCCGTCAAGCCGGTGGTCAAGTGTGCCCCGTCCGTCGGCAAAGTCAATCTCGTGCACCTGAACCTCGACCGGGCGGCCCTGACCTCGCCGGATTTGAAGAAAATGATCAAGGCGGCCTACCGGCAGGAGGTCAAAAAGAACCATCCCGATGTCGGCGGCGAGCCGGAGGCCTTCCGCAAGATCCACGAGGCCTATGAAGAACTCTCCGGCTGGGCCGAAAACCCCACCTATATCCGCTACCGCGGGTTTCCCGACAAGTGGTTCTATGACCGGAACCGAAACCGCTGGAATCAACCTCTGCCCCTGACAAGAGTGTAGGTCGTCAACCCCATTTTTTCCCCCAAGCCAAAAGCAACTCCCGGGTGTTACAGGGACCTTTCATTATTTTAAAAAAGGCCGGGGATGGTAACATTCCCGGCCTTTGGACATTTTTATACCGTCCTCTTAAAGGAGATCCCCTAAATCCTTGTGCAGCGCCTCCGGTTTGCCGAACAGCCGAATGAGATCTGCTTCCGTAAAGGGCAGACGATGGTAATCCAAGCCCTGGGCATCACCGATTTCCGGTGCGGGCCTAATGGGTTCATGGTTGATCCAGGAATAAACGCCAAACCATACAACTTTCTCAGCGGCCACCAGGAAGAGGAATCCCCCGATACGAATCTCTTCGATTCCCTTCGGCCATCCCTGTTGTTCTATACGCATCCGGGGATCGATGATGATGCGATCGCTTTTCTTTCGCAGAAGATCGACGTCAAAATGATCCGTGCGGATGACGGTCCCGTCGGGCAGCCTGAGAGAAACCACCGGGGTTCCCCCATACGGCAGATCCGGCTTGCCGAACTCCACCGAGTCATAACGTGATTCCAGGGAGAAGCTCCCCTGGGTGCCATGCGATAAGAGATTGTCCTTGGCGAAGGTAAGAGTTCGGGGAAATGGAGAGCAGGAAAGCAGCAATATCCAACACATGGCGGAGCATATCGCCAACCACGGGTTCGTATTTTCAGTCTTCATGATATCCTCCATGAATGTGAAGATCCTTTTCAGGCTAAGCGATGTTATAGAAACGGCCATTTAATTCTCTTACGCCGCCCGGAGGGCCTCGATGATTTTCATGCGGGAGGCCCGGACCGCCGGGAGAAAGCCTCCCAGAAAACCCATGATCAGTGAAAAGACCAGGGCCTTGACGGCGATATCCGGAGTCAGGGTGAAGCGGAAGGCAAGTTCCGCAAAGGTCTGAAAGTTAATCGTGGAAATGGTCAGAAGCTGCATGAAGGCCGCGAAAAACAGACCGGTACAGCCGCCGATGAGCCCCAGCAAGAGCGATTCCATCAGGAAGGCGGCCAGGATATACCGCCGTCCGAATCCCAGGGCCCGGAGGGTGCCGATTTCCGCAGTGCGGGTGGCGACGGAGGCATACATGGTGATCATGGCGCCGATCATAGCTCCCAGGGAGAAAATGACCGTGAGCGAAAGACCCAGGATGCGAAGAAATTTCGCCATGATTTCCGACTGTTCCTCATAGTAGCGGGTTTCCCGCTTGGCTTCGAGGTCCAGCCGGGGATCCCCCTCGATCGTCTTTTTGACCGCCTCCAGGTCCTTGACATCCCGGAGCTTGAAGGTCAGGGAGGAGTACACCGGTCGGCGGAAGGCTTGCATGACCTGGTCGACATCCCCCCAGATTTCGGAGTTGAAGCCCGAGTTCCCGGCGTCGAAAATCCCGACGATCTGCCAGTGACGCATGCCGCAGTAGAGTTCCTCGTAGAGCCCTCCCCCCTTGAAGCGCCGGGCGATGCTCGATCCGGCGAGCATTTCATTCGACCCCGGACGGGGCAGCCGTCCGGCAACGAGTTTTACCTGCGGCCGGAGTGTCAGGGCACGGTTCTGGGTGCCCCGGATGGAAACATGGGAAAGATTTCCCGTATCTCGCTTCGGCAGGCTGATCAGGACGAGGACCTCCTTGATGACCAGGGGTGTGCCCTCCCGGTCGGAGGCGATCCCGGGCAGGGTTTCTACGATGGCCGCCCGGCCGCGTTCGATTCCACTCTGAACTTCCGAAACCGATCCTTTGCGGATGACGATGACGTTGTCGTAGGCGCCCGTTTTGATCAGCGTTTCCTCCAGTCCCCGGGCCAGCATCAGGATGGCGGCGAAAACAAAAACGACCAGGGCCATCCCCGACGCCGTCAAAATCGTCGTCAGACGCCGGGTCCAGAGATTGCGGAGGCTGTAGGGGAACAGGGCGAACATCTAGCCGATCCTCCGGAGGCCGTCGGCGATGCGGATGCCGATGGCGCGTTGAATGGGTACGACCGCTGCCAGAACGGCCACGATGAGGGAAAATACCAGGGCCATGATCAGAGAAGTCTGGTCCACCTTGAAGATAGGAAAATACATGCCCAGGGCCTGTTTGAAACCTGCCGCCGCCGGAAAGGAAAAGGCGACACCGAAGAGGCAGCCGCACAGGGAAATGATGACCGATTCCCCGGCGATCAGGCCGCCGATGGCCCATCCGCCAAAGCCCAAGGTCTTCAGGATGGCGTACTCCCCGATCCGCTCCCGGGTCGTCATGGCCATGGTATTGGCCACCACGGCCAGCATGATGAAAATAACTACAAACGAGACGATTTCGATTGCCGTGATAATGGCGCCGCTCATGGCGATGAACCCCTGCTGGAAGGCTTTTTCCGTTTCCGTCAGGGTTTCGGCCCAGGAGTTTTTGAAGTTTTTGTCGATAGCGGCGGTGACTGCGGCGGAAAGATCCGGGTTTTTAACGCCGATCATATAGAATCCGACCTCGTCTGCCCGGCTGGGGGCGGTTTTTTTCATCGTTTCGTTGAGGTAGTCCCAGTGGAAGAAAAACTGGGTTTCATCGATGGAATCGGTTTTCCCATGGTAAATCGCCCGGAGGACAAAATCCCAGTTTCCGGGATAGATGGTGCCCCGCAGGGTGACGATATCCCCGATTTTCCAGCCGTATTTAGCGGCTAGCTTTTTCCCCGCGGCAAATGCCTTGCGATCCTTGAGAAAGGCATCGCGTTCCTTGGGCGCCAGAACATATTCCGGGTATAACTCCAGGTAAGTATTCGGTTCCACTGCGAAATTGGCGAAGAAATTCTTTTCGTCGATGTAGATGCCGCCGAACCAGTTGCCGTAGGAAACCAGGCGGACCCCGTCGATCTGCTGGATCCGGTCCTTGTAGGACAGCGGCAGGGGAAAAATGATGGAAACGGCGTTGCGGGACACGAGACGGCTGGCCGAGGAGGCGTCGACCCCGGCGTACCAGGCGCCGATCACCGTCCGGAGCATGACGAAAGCGAGGATGGCGATGGTGATGCTCAGGATGGTCAGAAAGGCGCGGAATTTATGGCGGAAGGCGTTCTTAAACAGGAGCCTGACAATCAGCATCGGTCAAGACTCCTTTCTCGAGATGGCGGATGGTCTGGGCGCGTTGTGCCGCCCGGGGATCGTGGGTGACCATGATGATCGTTTTCTTAGATTCTTCATTCAGCCGTGCCATCAGGTTCAGGACGTCTTCGGCGGAGTGCCGGTCCAAATCCCCCGTCGGCTCGTCCGCCACGAGGATCGTCGGATCGGTGATGAGGGCCCGGGCGATGGCGACCCGCTGCTGCTCACCTCCCGAAAGCTGGGCCGGATAGTGGTCCATCCGGTCGCTGAGGTTGACCACCTGCAGGGCCATTTCGGTATGAAGCCGCCGTTCCTTGGCCGTGAGGTGGGTCAAGTGCAGGGGCAATTCGACGTTTTCATAGGCCGTCAGCACGGGGATCAGGTTGTAGAATTGAAAGATGAACCCCACGTGGGTCGCCCGCCAGACGGCGAGATCCGTTTCCGACAGCGTCGTGATATCGACGCCCCCCACCCGGATCGCGCCGCTGTCCACCCGGTCGATGCCGGCGATGAGGTTGAGGAGCGTGCTTTTGCCCGACCCGGAGGGGCCCATGAGCGCCATGAACTGCCCTTCCCGGATGCACAGGGTAATGTCTTCCAGGACAGAAATGATGTGTTGTCCCCGCCGATAGGATTTCTTGACGTGCTCGACGTCAACGATGATCGGGATTTCGTTCATTATTTTTCGTTTATCTTGATGGTGGCCCCGGTTTTCAGGTTTTCCGGCGGATTGGTGACGACCCGGTCTCCCACGGCAAGACCGCTGGTGATTTCAATGAGATCGCCCAGGGCACTGCCCGTTTGGAGCGATACTTCGGTCACCCGGTTTCCCTTGACAAGGAAGGCGGAAACCTTGTCACCGATGCGGCGAAGGGCATTGCTGGGAATTGCCGTGCGGGGTGTTTGATCTCCCGGGGCGATGGGGCGGCTGAGAAAAGAAACCTTGGCGCTCATTTCCGGCAGGATGCGCGGATCCGGATCGAGGAATTTGACCTTGACGAGAATGCTGGCCTTGGTGCGGTCGGCCGTCGGGACGATCATGTGGATCGCACCGCGAAAGCGATCGTCGGGCAGGGCATCCATCTGGATTTCACAGGGTTGCCCCGGCTTGATCTGGGAAATGTTCGATTCCGACACATCCGCCTCGATCAACAGGGAGCTCATGTCCGCAATGGTGACGACCGCCGCCTTGGCCTCCGCAGCAGCGCCGATGGGGGTGACAATATCCCCGATATCGGCGTTTTTCGTCAGAATGACGGCGTCGAAAGGCGCCCGGATCAGGGTGTATTCGAGGGCGACGTTCGCCCCGTCCAGGATGGCCTGCGCCGCGGAAACGGCGGCCTTGGCGGAGGCGGTGCGGGCGGCTGCATTTTTGTAGCGGGCTTCGGCCTGGTCGAATTCACCCTGAGAAAGGACCTGACGGGCCAGGAGTTGCTTTCTGCGTCCATAATCGAGAGTCGCCTCGTGCAGATCTGCCTGGGCCTGTGCTTCCTGTGCTCTGGCCACGGAGAGATTTGCCTGGGCCTGCGCTTGGGCGGCCAGGACATCTTGATTTTCCAGGACGGCGATGATCTGGCCTTTTTTGACCGGGTTTCCCTCTTCAACATTCATGGCCGTGAGGCGGCCCGTTACCTTGGAGGCCACGGCGGCCTTACGCTGAGCGACGACGTAGCCACTGGCATTCAGGAGACTATAGGTCTGGGTGGGATAAACCCGGCTGACCGTGGCCACATCGACGGCCATGGCCGGGCGCAGGATGCCCAGGGCGTACAGGATGATCAGCAGGAGCACTATGGAAATGCCTACCGCGACGTAGAAGATTTTCTTCCGTTTTCGGCGGGTAAAGGTCTTGGCCGATTGATCGATCTTTAACTGGGACAAATCGTCCGTCATGTTGTTCCCCCCTGTGGTATTTCATGTATGGCAAGCCACACCGTCAACTCGTCCGGTGCGGTCCAGTTGACGCGATGTTTTTCGTGGGGCCGGATCAGGAGATAATCGCCGGGCCCAAGGATTTGTTCTGCCTCTCCTTCAAACTGCAATCCCGCCGCTCCGCGCAGGACCAAAACCCATTCCGTATGGTCCTGGTCGTACCAGAACCCGGGAGGCGACGCATGTCCCTGGGAACAGATCCGTTCCACCCGATAACCCTGACCTTGAAAGAGTTCCGTAAAAGTTTCTTCCCCCAGGGATTCTGGCAGTTGAGCGAAGACATTAAAACCAGGGACACTTCCCATATTATTTTGCGCTTTCCGGTCTTTTGGGCCGTCCCGCTTTTCCAGGCAGGAGCCTACGCTGGAGTTGCACTTCGAGATTTTTAATAAAATCAACATTTCCCAACGGCCGTCCTGTGGAAGTGGCTTTCCGGACTTGCTCTTCCATAGCGGGGTCCTGTTGCATTAAGTATTTTGTGTAGGCCTCTCTATCATTTTTGTCAAGCCACTCATGAACCGATGGAAATTCATCAAATCTATCCCGCACGTAAGCGCCACAGCTTGACCACCTGTACTGTGCGGGGTCCTCAACCAGATGTGCTTTAACCGGATTCAATTCAATATAACGGGCGACGGCCCATAGGTATGACTTTGCCTCAATGACAGTCGAGAAAAAGCGATTCTGCCAGAGTCGACCGCTACGTTCATATTTGCGGTTTACATACTGGGTATAAATCAGGTTAGTCTTTCCGATACAGCGGGCAAGGTTCTGCCCTTCTTCAGGAACGACGAGGAGATGGACGTGATTGGTCATAAGGCAATAGGCCCATAGACGAACCCGTGTTTCCTTACAAAGATTATTCAGTGTCTTAAGATAAAAACCCCGGTCGTCTTCATCAAAAAAGACGTCGGCACGGTTGTTCCCCCGTTGGGTGATATGATGCGGATACTGGGCCGCAGTGACTCTGGCTATTCTCGGCATGGTGGGAATTTTTATCAGGAATTTATAACGACGTCAAATAAAAATATGGGAAGTGTCCCCAAATTAACTCAAATTAACTAGCGGCGAGTTTGGTCTTGTCAGTGGCTTAGATCTGGCAGCCGGGGCAGAAATAGGTTCCCCGGCCTCCGATCACGCAACGTAAAACGGTTTTGCCGCAGCGGGGACAGGGAAGGCCGGCGCGGCTGTATACACAGAGTTCGTGCTGAAAAGTGCCTTCGTTTCCATGGAAATCCCGCCAGTCGGAAACGGTGGTGCCATGGCAGGCTACCGCCTTGTTAAGCACTTTGTCTGCCGAAGCGACAATCCTGAGCCATTGTGCATCGGAGATCCGATGTGTGGGACGGGCGGGATCGATACCGGCCTGATGAAGTATCTCGCAGGCGTAGATATTCCCGATTCCCGCGATGACCGACTGATCCAGAAGAAAGGTTTTGATGGATCCTTTTCGGGTCCGGCCCCGTGCCGCAAGGTATTTCGGGGTGAGATCCAGAAGGGGGTCTACACCACCGCCATGACAGGGTGATAAGCTATGCTCCTGGATGGTCATGAATCGCCGTGGGTCAATGAAGAAAACCCGGCCCGTTGGAAAAGTCATTATCAAACGGGTATATTGGGGTACCTCCGTGACCTCCTTCTGCCACAGGAGCCGTCCCGTCATTCGGAGATGCACGGCCAGGACCTGCCCGTCATCGAAGGACAGGAGAATATTTTTCCCCCGGCGGTTGACGTGTAGGACCTGACATCCGATTAGATCCGGGAAATCGGGAAGCTTGGAATCCAGAGTCAGGATTTCCAGCAGGGTCTGTCCCGTAATCGTTTGGACTAGTTGACGACACAGGGTTTCCACTTCCGGCAGTTCGGGCATTTTTCCTTCCTCACAAAGGGGATGAAGAGAACGGATATTCTCTATTTTATTCAGGAATTGTTTTCTCTGAACCCTGTTGAAAAGTATTGCAATTTCGTTAGTAATTCTGTAGAGGAGATAGCGATATTTACAGGATTTGTCAAAACGATAAAAAGACCTTTTGACAATTCGGAGGAAACGATGAGATTGATACCCAGAGAAGAGAAATTCTTCGACCTTTTTGACGAACTGTCAGATAAAATTGAAGAAGGGGTAAAAGCCTTTCTTGAAATGTTGAATAATTACGACAGCTTTGATTCGCACTTGGCCCGGCTGAAAAGCATCGAGCATGAAGCGGACAGCATCACCCATTCGACCTACGAAAAGATGCATAAAACCTTCCTGACGCCCCTGGATCGGGAGGACATCTACGCACTGGTCAACAAGATGGACAGCATTCTCGATATGACGGAAGCGACGGCGGTCCGCATGGCCCTCTTTCATATCAAAAAGCCCAGACCTGAAATTATTGAACAGGCGGTGCTTCTTGTGGAAGCGACGAAGAAGGTCAAGTCAATGGTTCATGGTCTACGTGATATGAAGAACGCTCCTCAGATCCTTGAGGCCTGCGTGGAGATCAACACCATTGAAAACCTGGGCGACGCCCTCCTGCGGAATGTCATGGCAAAGCTCTTCGAAGGTGAAAATGACCCCATTGAGCTGATTAAATGGAAGGACATTTTCGAGCGTTTCGAAGAAGCCCTGGATGTATGCGAGGATGTGTCCAACATCGCCGAAGGTATTGTCCTGAAAAATGGTTGATTCTCTCTATTTTGTGATCTTTCTGGTCCTGGTGGCCCTGGTCTTTGATTTTTTAAATGGCTTTCACGATTCGGCGAATGCCATTTCAACGATCGTGTCAACTCAAGTTCTGCCGCCAAAATACGCTGTCCTCTGGGCGGCGTTTTTTGATTTTGCGGCCGTTTTCTTTATTGGCGTTAAAGTGGCCAACACAATCGGAACCGGTATCATCGATCCCAAGATCGTCAATGATCTTTTGATTCTTGCGGCTCTCGGCGGTGCCATCGCCTGGAATATCATCACCTGGTATTTCGGTCTCCCCAGCAGTTCATCCCACGCTTTGATCGGGGGCTTGATCGGTGCGGGGGTCGTCAAGGCGGGCTTCGGCATCCTGGTCTGGGGCGGCATCACCAAAACGACCCTGTTTATTATCCTCTCCCCGACAATCGGTCTTGTCCTCGGGCTGCTGATGATGATCATTGTCCTGAATCTTAACCGCCATTCCTCCGTTGCCCGTTCGACGCATGTATTCCGGAAACTCCAGCTTCTTTCCGCCGCCGTCTACAGCATCGGCCACGGCGGAAACGACGCCCAGAAGACGATGGGAATCATTGCCATTATCCTCTACAGCCACGGTATGCTGGGGCCAACCTTCCACATTCCCCTGTGGATCATCGTATCCTGTTACACCGTCATTGCCCTGGGGATTATGTCGGGAGGATGGCGGATCGTGAAAACCATGGGGACGAAGATCACGAAGTTGCAGCCCATGGGTGGTTTCTGTGCCGAAACGGCGGCGGCCATTTCCATCATCGGGGCCTCTCTCGCGGGCATTCCCGTCAGCACGACTCATACCATCACCGGGGCCATTGTCGGGGTTGGTGCAACAAAGCGACTCACCGCCGTTCGCTGGGGCGTGGCGGGCAACATCATCTGGGCCTGGATTTTAACTATTCCCTTGTCGGCTTTGATCTCCGCTCTGCTCTATCTCTGCCTGGAAAGAATCTTCTCATAATCAGCTGATTTTTCTTTAATGAACAGGCGGCCCAAATTATGGAAAACGGTTGCCGGGCTTTTCTTCAGAACAACTATAAAATATGGTTGAATTGTCCAGAACGATCCGGGAGGTTCCGGATCAGGTGTGACTAACCCGTACCGGTCTGATAAATGCCGGTGACTGCCGTGACGGATTTTTCGGGGACCAGGATGCTCTTTTCCGTGATCCGGACACCAATATTCGCAAGCTCCAGAAGGCGGTAAAGAATCTGCTGGTTTTCCAGGGCGAAGTCCCCGTAGCCAGCGGAATAGCGCCTTGTCAGGATTCCCTTTCCTTCCCGGACGAGGACCCGGCGGGTGTAATCCATTAGCCAGTCGAGGGCGCCGTCGGCCATCTCACTTGCCGTTGCGTCGAAGACCACAGCCCGGGTGACGGCATCTGTTGCCAGGTCGTTCCTGATCGCCGCCATGATGGCCTCTCCGGCCGTGGCGCCCATGATCAGCATCTCATTGCAGTCACGAAGAAAAGCCGCAAGGTTCGCACTTTCCAGGCGGATTTGATTTGCCAGGATAATGATTCCCTTTTCCCGTCCGATAATCGGAATCTGTACAATGGATCCCTCCAAACGGATCAGGGACAGGGCTTCATCGATATAGTCGTCGGTCTGTTGCTGCTGTTGAGTGTTGATTTGGGTTATCTTGAGATGGTAACCCAGACGCTGATAGATTTTCTGACGTGGGGGAGCGATCCTGATGGTGTGAAACACCATACCGTACCTTTCCATTGATCGGACGGGCCGACCCTTCCGCGAAAATTTTTATGGGAAGGGCCAGCTGTACCGTTTATGATCAGGCGGTTTGGGCCTGCTTTTTCGTGATGTGCTTCATCAGCCCGCCGTCGGCGATGAGTTCCTGCATGAAGGGGGGAATGGGATTGATCCGAAGCACCTCTCCCCGGGCGATCGTGATGATTCCCGTGTCGCCGTCCACCGTGACGATCTCCCCTTCCTTGACCCGATCATAGAGTTCCTGTGACTCGAAAATGGGAAGCCCCATGTTGAAGGCGTTACGGTAAAAGATACGGGCGAAGCTCTTTGCGATGACGCAGGAGATCCCCGCGGCCTTGATGGCGATGGGGGCGTGCTCGCGGGATGAACCGCAACCAAAATTTTCTCCGCCCACGATAATGTCTCCCGCGGCCACCTTCTTCGGGAACGCAGGGTCTGCGTCTTCCATACAGTGCGAAGCCAGGACGGCGTGATCCGTTGTGTTCAGATAGCGGGCCGGAATGATCGCATCCGTATCGATGTTATCGCCGAATTTCCAAATCTTACCCTGAAATTTCATAGTTCCTTCCTTGTGAATATTAAACAGGTTATTTCAATTCATCCGGTCCCGCAAGCTTGCCCATGATAGCGGAGGCGGCGGCGACGGCTGGGTTGGACAGATAAACCTCGCTGCCGGGGTGACCCATCCGGCCGACGAAATTCCGATTCGTTGTCGCGACGGCCCGTTCACCCTGGGCCAGGATGCCCATGTGTCCTCCCAGGCAGGGACCGCAGGTGGGGGGGCTGATAATGGCGTTGGCGTCCATGAAGATATTCATGAGTCCTTCGTCCATCGCCATCCGGTACACCTCAGGCGTGGCCGGGATGATGAGAAGCCGCACGTGGGAGGCGGCTTTTCGGCCCTTGAGCACCTGGGCCGCGACGCGCAGATCCTCGATACGGCCATTCGTGCAGGAACCGATGACGGCCTGATCGATACGGACATCGCCGACGTCGCTGATACCTTTCGCATTCGACGGCAGATGGGGGAAGGCCACTTGGGGCTCGATCCGGCTGCAGTCGATTTCGATCGTTTCACAGTAGGACGCATCCGCGTCGGAAGCGTATTCCGTCCATGGCCGTTTAGCCCGGGGTTTTACATAGGCCCGGGTTATATCGTCACAGGCGAAGATGCCGTTTTTCGCCCCGGCTTCGATGGCCATGTTGGCCATGGACATGCGATCCGCCATGCCGAGGGAGATAATCGTTTCCCCCGTGATTTCCATGGCTTTGTAGAGGGCGCCGTCGACGCCGATTTTCCCGATAATATAAAGGATCAGATCTTTGCCCGACACCCAGGGGCGGAGTTTTCCGAAGAGGACAAACTTCATCGACTCGGGTACCTTGAACCAGACCTCACCCGTCAGCATGGCCGCCGCGAGATCCGTGCTCCCTACGCCGGTGGCGAAGGCCCCCAGGGCGCCGTAGGTGCAGGTATGGCTGTCCGCCCCGATAACGAGATCGCCGGGAAGAACAATGCCTTTTTCGGGCAAGAGCGCGTGTTCGACCCCAACCTCTCCCCCTTCGTAGTAATGGGTGAGGGTCTGGGACTTGGCGAATTCCCGAACGAATTTGCATTGCTGGGCCGAGCTGATATCCTTGTTCGGCGTAAAATGGTCGGGAATCAAAACCACCTTGTCCTTGTCAAAAACCCGCTGTCCCCCCGCCTTCTGGAATTCCTCGATGGCAATGGGAGCCGTAATATCGTTACCCAGGGCAATATCCACCCTGGCGTTGATAAGCATCCCCGGGTGTACTTCCTTCAGATCCGCGTGTGCCGCGAGGATCTTTTCCGTAATCGTCATTCCCACGATCTTTCTCCTGTCTCTTTCCTTTAACCTTCCATCACGTACCTGGCGATCAGGTCTCCCACATCGCTTGTTCCCATTCCCATCTTGCCGGCATCCATGGATTTGAAGTCTTTCTTAATCGCCTTCTGGACGGCCGCTTCGATCATCTGATTCCCTTTTACCTCGCCCAGGCAATCCAGCAGCATGCCTCCCGCCAGGATTGCCGCCAGGGGGTTGATAACGTTCTTCCCGGTGTATTTGGGGGCGGAGCCTCCGATGGGTTCGAACATGGACGTACCTTCGGGGTTGATGTTCCCGCCGCAGGCGATGCCCATACCGCCCTGGATCATGGCGCCCAGGTCGGTGATGATGTCGCCGAACATGTTGTCTGTCACAATGACGTCGAACCATTCGGGATTCTTCACCATCCACATGCAGGTGGCGTCGACGTGGGCGTAGTCGGTCTTGATTCCCGGATATTCCGGGGCGATCTCGTGGAAGGCCCGTTCCCAGAGGTCGAAGGCGAAGGTCAAGACGTTGGTTTTTCCGCACAGGGTGAGCTTGTTGTCCTTGTTGCGCTTTTTGGTGTATTCGAAGGCGTAACGGAGGCAGCGTTCGACCCCTTTGCGTGTATTGATCGATTCCTGGATGGACACTTCGTCTTTTGTCCCCTTCTTCAGACAACCGCCTGCCCCAACATAGAGGCCTTCCGTGTTTTCCCGGACGACGACAAAATCAATCTCTTTCGGGCCCTTGTTCTTGAGGGGCGTATCGACCCCTTCGTAAAGTTTCACAGGGCGGAGGTTGATGTACTGATCCAGCTCGAAGCGGGTCCGTAGCAGAATGCCCTTTTCGAGAATGCCCGGTTTGACATCGGGATGGCCGATGGCACCGAGAAAAATTGCCTTGAATTGGCGCAGTTCGTTGAGGACGCTGTCGGGAAGGATCTCCCCCGTTTTCTTGTAGCGTTCGCCGCCGATATCGTAGTGGGTATAGCGCAGCGTGAATCCCAGAACCTTGGAGGCCGCATCCAGCACCTTTAATCCTTCGGCGACGACTTCCGGACCGGTTCCATCTCCCGGCATGACCGCAATATTGTATTCCTTACCCATATGACAACCTCCTCAAGTGTATTTTAAAAATGAAACTCTCCGAACCAAACAGGATTTTTTTCCCCGGGCCGGCAGAAAAAACGAGGGCCTATCTTTTTCAGAGAAAATTACGAATGTCAACGGAAAATCTCCCCCTAAACGGCCACTTTTTCCCGGAGAATCGCCAGGATGTCTTCGGGGATATCCCTGGCTTTCATCCGTTCCGGATTCGAGGCATCGATACAGATCCGCTTTTCCATCCCTTCAACCAAAATCGAGCCGTCTTCGGCCCCGACAATCCGGGACTTGAAAGTGACCGTTTTCTTGCCAATTTCTTCGATTTCCGAAATAACCCGGATCTTGTCCATGTAACGGCCGGGTTTCAAATAAGAACAACGGGATTCAACCAGACCGAACTGAAGCTGCCGGGATTGCAGAAGTATTTTGTGATTCAGGCCGATCGCGTCGAACATGAGGTGGTTTGCGGTATCGATCCACTCGTAGTAATGGGGGTAATAGACAATACCCGCCGCATCCAGGTCGCCCCAGCCGATTTGCCGTTCAAGGATGTACTGAAACATGTTATTCGATTTCCACCTTTTTAATGTCCTTTTTCAGCCACTCAAGGCGATTCAGGGCATTGATGTACGCCCTGGCCGAGGCAACAAGCACATCGGGATGGGCGCCGTGGCCGATGACGGAGCGGCTGTTGTAGCGAAGCTGGACCGTCACTTCCCCCTGAGCGTCGGTTCCGCCGGTAATCGCATTCACCGCGTACTTGAGAAGGGGGTAGTTGGTTTGGGTGATCTTCCGAATGACGGAGAAGGTCGCGTCCACAGGTCCAATGCCGAAACCCGCATCCTGGTACATTTCTCCGTCGATCATCATCCGCATGGTGGCCGTCGGAATGGCAACACTGCCGGAGACGACATTCAGGTACTCGAGCTTGTACTTGTCCTCGGACCGGAACACCTGTTCGTAAACGATTGCCTCCAGGTCCTCATCGAAAATGTCCTTCTTGACATCCGCCAGTTCCTTGAAGCTGGCCGTAACCTTGTTCAATTGTTCATTGTTCAGGTTGTATCCCATCTTCTTCAGATGTTCGTTGACGGCGTGACGCCCCGAGTGCTTGCCCAAGACGATGTTGCTGTCCGAGATGCCGACGGACTGAGGAGTCATGATTTCATAGGTGATCTTCTCCTTGATCAGGCCGTCCTGATGAATGCCCGATTCGTGGGCAAAGGCATTGGCTCCCACGATGGCCTTGTTCGGCTGGACCGCCACACCCGTGATCTGAGTCAGGAGCCGCGACGATGGATAGATGTAAGGGGTCTTGATGTTCGTTTTCAGACCGAACAGATCCTTCCGGGTTTCCAGGGCCATGACCAATTCCTCCATGGCGGTGTTGCCAGCCCGTTCACCGATGCCGTTGATGGTGCACTCCACCTGGCGAGCGCCGTTTCTGAGCGCCGCCAGGGAATTGGCAACGGCCAGGCCCAGGTCGTTATGGCAATGGACGGAGATGATCGCCTGGTTGATATTTTTGACCCGCTCGAAGAGATAAGCGATGAGACCTCCGAACTCTTCGGGGATGGCATAACCGACCGTATCGGGGATATTAACCGTTTTGGCTCCCTCGGCGATGACCGCTTCGACCATTTCGCAGAGGTAGTCCCGATCGGATCTCGTGGCGTCCATGGGCGAGAATTCGACGTTGGCCGTGAAGCCGCAGGCATGTTTCACCGCCGCCCGGGCCTCCTTGAGAACCTGTTCACGCGATTTTTTCAATTGGTATTTCAGGTGAATGTCCGATGACGAGATAAAGGTGTGAATTCGCGGATTGGCGGCATCCTTGATGGCCTCCCAGGCGCGGTCGATGTCGGGCAGATTGGCCCGTGCCAGTCCCGCGATCTGGGAACCCCGGATTTCCCGGGCGATCTGCTGGACCGAGAGGAAATCGCCGTCGGAGGCGACGGGAAAGCCTGCCTCGATGATATCAACGCCCATCTTTTCCAGTTGCCGGGCGATGCGGATCTTTTCGTCCGGGTTCATACTACATCCCGGAGATTGTTCCCCGTCCCTTAAGGTTGTATCAAAAATGTAAACTCTGTTGTCCTGTGTATTCATAAGGTCTCCTTTCGCTGGAAACAAAAAAGGCCATGGGGTTTTTCGCCCATGGCCTTTAGGTTTATCCTGTTTTCTTTCCTAGTGATCACCTAAAAACGACGGGCGGTTAATGGGGCACAATAAGCGCAGCAAGCCTAGGCCAAGCAGCAGGGAAAGGCAATTTGCATTTATCTTCTGTATCACACAGGACGTCATCTTCAGGATCTCCTGAAATATTAAAGTTTGAGCAGAAATAAATCAAACTGGCCGTGATGTCAAGCGTTTTGTGGAAAGGAAGTATGTCGCGGGTCAGTCGAGCTATTGATCAAGACCGGGGCCATCATTCCGGGAGGGGCTCGAAAATCGGTCCTTTTCCCGGAGCGGTATTTTTTTACAACAGACACAATATATAGCAAAAAAACTATTGACCATTCCCATATGTTGTGTTAGGGAAAAACAAACGTAACGAATCCGTTATGTACGTTCATTGTAAATTACCCGTTGGTTCTCGTGATTCCTCAAGGTACTGAAGTTAAGCTTGGTACGGCTCTTCAGTCAATCGTTTTTCCGAAGAGTCTGTTTTTGGGAGCGGAAGGAAAAAGGTATCGGACACGCGGAAACGGTTAACCTAACAACAAACCAGGGGCTCTGTCGAAGGGGTAGACAGAGCCCCGTTTTTTTCCATCTTTCCCCTTGACAAAAAAGGTCCTTTCCTCCATCGTTTCCCCGTGTCCTTTCCGGCAAAAAACATCATTCAAAATCGGGGGATATTTTTCCTGTTTTGTGATCGATGTCAATCATTACAATAATTAAAGAATGCAAAAGACGGATCAATTTCCGGAGGGAGCTATATGCTGTATCGCCTGTGGGGAGTAGGTATGTTATTAATATTAATGTTAACATGGGGTTGTGCCCAGAACCGAATACCGGAGATGCCGAATTTCACGACGAAAGAGCAGAAGACCTGCGGGCAGAAGTGCCTGTCTATACATACCCGCTGCAGCGCTGCCTGCGGTGAAATGTTCGGCGATGAAAAGACGGAAAAGCAGCGTGAAAAATGTCAGAACAACTGTGACAGTGTCCTTGAGGATTGTTATGACACCTGCAAATGAAAGTTCCGAACGGGTTGGATGCCGCTCTATCCTCCGTCCTTTGCAAAAAGGCATCATTACCACAAATTCGAATTCTCCGAACTTTTCCACTTTTATTGATTCCGGATTTATTAAGTGAAAGGAATCCCTCCCTTTTCGGCCCAAATATGGTATATCCGTTGCCGCATCTCATGAAGTAGAGCAACATCGGGGGGAAAGCTTGCCTGTGATGAATGTGTTTTCCATTAAAAAGCAGATATTCTGGGGAGGTAATATCCTCTTCATCGCTGTCTCTTTTTACTTGGCCCGGGTCCTGCGCTTCGGAGACTGGCCGGATTTTTCTTCGGTTTTCGGCATGTTTGAAATGACGGCCTTCGTTTTGTATCTCCTGACTTTTTATGTCTTCGATTTACATAATACCGACAACAGCACCGACAATGCGTCCTATTTTCTCCGTTTGGGCCTGGCCATTACCATCGTGAACGTTCCCCTGCTGTCTCTGTTTTACCTTATCGACGTTCGGCCCTACGGTGCGGGCCTATTTTTTTTCAGTGCCTGTTTTGTGTATTTGCTGACATTTGGATGGCGAACTGCCTTCCATAGGGCGTTCACGCAGAACCATCCCCGCCGTGTGATGATTTTGGGGGCCGGGATCGGGGGGCAATTCATTCACTCGATCTTAAACGACAGTCCCAATTATCGGGTCGTGGGTTTTCTTGACGATGATGCGAAGAAAAAGGGGCTGAATATCGGAGAGACATCGGTTATGGGGGATACCGAACTGCTCGGGGCCTTATCTCGAAGTCGAGCGATCGATATGATAATCTTAGCTGTTTCCCACTTCGTAAGGCCGGAAACCTATCGGACTCTTTCTGCAATCAAAATGAGCGGGATCGATGTCTTTGATTTGCCCAGCTTTTGTGAAACGGCCTTAGGGAAGATTCCGGTTTATCACGTCAATGATTCTTGGTTCATTTCCGAACCGATCTTGGGTGTTCGCAAGACCATCTATAACCAGAAGGGCAAGATTATCCTCGATAAGCTATTATCCCTGATCGGCCTGATCCTGACAGCACCCCTGTTCTTGCTCATTGCGGTCACGGTGAAGGTGGATTCGAAAGGGCCGGTTATTTATCGGCAACAGCGCGTGGGTAAGGGGGGACAAGTATTCAATCTGTATAAATTTCGTTCCATGCAGACGGATGCGGAAACCAACGGTGCCGTATGGGCGACTCAGAATGATCCGCGGGTAACGCGGGTCGGTTCTCTTCTCCGGCGCCTGCGGATCGATGAAATTCCTCAATTCTGGAATGTGCTCAAGGGGGATATGAGTCTTGTCGGACCCCGTCCGGAGCGACCGGAATTTGTGCAAGACCTGCTTCACGACATCCCGTATTTTTCACTTCGCCATGTCGTTGCTCCCGGTATCTCCGGCTGGGCTCAGGTGAATTACCCTTACGGCGCATCCAAGCAGGATGCCATCGAAAAATTACAGTATGATATTTATTATATTAAGAATCTTTCACCCTTTCTGGATTTTATCATTTTAGCAAGAACCGCAAGAATCGTCCTGTTCGGACAAGGGGCCAGATGAATCATCGTTTGATTAATCTGCTGTCGTGTTTCACCGCTATGGATAAAAGGGGTTCATGGCAAAGAATCTCTTGCCCGCGACGAACGAAGTGATCTAAAGGATCAACTTAAAATCACGATTCTTCGGGGGAAGGAATATTCATGCCCTGGTATGCGGTCCATACAAAGAGCCGTCATGAGAACAAGGTTTACGACAGGCTTCTGCAGAAATCGCTGCGCGCCTTTCTGCCCCTGATTTCCGTCTGGAGCAGGCGGAAAGATCGGAAAAAGCTGATCACTATCCCTCTGTTCACGAGTTATCTTTTTGTCCATGTGGACGAGCTGGACAGTTCGAAAATCATTGAGATCCTGAAAACGGCAGGCGTGGTCCGTATCTTGGGAAACCGGCAGGACGGCCCTCCTGCTGCCGTTCCGGAGAAAACCATGGATACCATTCGGAAGCTGATGGCTTCGGAAACCGATATCCGGCAAATCCAGTATCCCCGGCTGGGCGAGACAGCCGTCATCGTTGACGGACCTTTCAAGGGAATCGAAGGTCATGTGGCGAAAACGGATTATGAAAATGAAATATTCGTTATTTCATTCGAGTTTTTAAACCGCTATGTTGCGATTCCGTTAAAAGGACATCAGATTCAAAAAATTTAGTTCCTTACCTCTAAAATTTTATTGACATCCTGTTGAATGCCCTGTATAAGCAACGCTAAGTTTTTTATTAGCCATTCAGTAGTATCGGATGGGGAGAAAGCAAGAGTTGGATTTAAACAGTTTAGAAGTAAGGTGGGCCACCTGTGCGTCGTTTTTTTTAGATGCGGGTGGTTTTTTTTCTTTCTGCCACGGTTGTAATCCGACTTGAATCTTGAAAACTGAAGAAAGGAGGATGCAAGCGATGTCAGAAGGAAAAGTAAAGTGGTTCAATGATAAGAAGGGTT
>Ga0302246_1000546_pt1 | contig 32734 bp, 31 predicted proteins | sample AAG_UR_Trp_MG_FD_193533 | JGI IMG/M metagenome (GOLD analysis project Ga0302246, IMG submission 193533) | Enriched activated sludge microbial communities from anaerobic digester in WTTP, New Holstein, Wisconsin, United States - AAG_UR_Trp | ecosystem: Engineered > Bioreactor > Anaerobic >... | reverse complement strand
CGACGGCGTCAACCGGGTGAAGGTCTTCTACATGAACAACGGCTACATCCAGGCGCAGATCGGGGAGCCTGACATCACCCACGACAAGAAGTGGATCTACGTGAAGATCGCGGTCTCCGAGGGCAGGCAGTTCAAGGTCGGCAAGGTGGAGATCACGGGCGATACGATCTCCGTGCCGAGGCAGGAACTGCTCGACAAGCTCACCGTCCACAAGAAGGACTACTACGACCGGGAAGCCATCGCAAAAGACATCGATTACTTGACGCGGATGACCCAGAATGACGGATATGCCTACGCCGAAATCACGCCCAAGACCCAGACCCGGGAGGCGGACCAGAAGGTCGACATCACCTACAACATCAAGAAGGGCAGCCTCGTCTACTTCAACCGGATCAACATCATGGGCAACACGAAGACGCGCGACAAGGTGATCCGGCGGCAGTTGGAGTTCACCGAGGGGGATCTCTACAGCAGCGACCGGATCAAGAACAGCTACGCCCGGTTGAACAAGACGCGATATTTTGAGGAGGTGAATTTCCAGACCGCCAAGGGACCCGATGAAAGCCTCACGGACATCAACATCTCCGTCAAGGAACGCCCCACGGGGATGTTCTCGGTCGGAGCCGGTTACAGCGGCCAGGACGGCCCCATGATCATGGCACAGATCGCTCAACAGAACCTGTTCGGCCGAGGCCAGATCCTGAGTCTTCAGACATCACTCGGAACGGAAAGGAATACGATCGCTCTGTCGTTCACCGAACCGGCCCTCTTCGACAGGCCTCTCTGGATGAAGGCAGACCTCTGGAAGACCTATCAGGAGTATGACACCTACAACCTCGACTCGAAAGGACTGGCCTTGATGGTCGGCTTTCCTCTCTGGGAACTGATCGGCATGTCCGTTGGGTACAGGCTCGCGATGAACGATGTGATGGACGTCCAGGACATCGCAGCGCAAATCATCAAGGATCAGGCCGGGGAGTCTACCCAGAGCGGCATCCTGACGGCCCTGTCCCGGGATACCACGGACGATGCGATTTTTCCGACGTCAGGCGCGCGTCACCGCGTCGGTGGGGATTTCTACGGAGGGCCCTTCGGTGGGGATGTCTCGTTCGGAAAGTACAACGGATCAACATCGTTGTTTTTCCGGGTTCCGCCCTTCGGCGAGGACTTGGTCTTCTCGCCGCGGGCCCGAATCGGCTACATTCAGTCCTTTGAAGGAAAGGAAGTGCCTGTATGGGAGCGCTACATCCTGGGAGGGATCAACTCCATCCGTGGCTTGAAGGATGTGGGGCCCCGCGACCCCGTGACGAATGACATCATCGGCGGCACGACGATGCTGCTCTTCAATTTCGAGTTCGTCTTCCCTATCATCAAGAACGCCGGCATGAAGGGCGTTGTGTTCTTCGACACGGGCAACGCCTGGAATTACGAGTACGACCTGGGCGACATGCGAAAGACGACAGGGGCTGGCATCCGCTGGTACTCCCCCATCGGACCCCTTCGCCTCGAGTGGGGCTACGTTCTGGACCGCAAGGAAGGGGAACCGGCCTATCGCTGGGACTTTACCATCGGGTGGTTTATGTAAACAGCAGGCATAAGTCGTAAGGCAAAAGGCATAAGCATAAGGCATCAGGCGTTAGGCGAAAGGCACAAGGCAACAAGAGGTACTGGGCAACAGGTATCCACTTTAACGGCAGGCATGATCATCTGACATTCAGGAAGAATAAAGCACGGGTATCCGGTGCAGGGAAGCTGACAACAGGAAATACGGAAGATCATTCCTCCACATTCCTGGTGCCTAATGCCTTATGCCTGATGCCTATTGAAAAGGAGAACAACATGAAAAAGCATCTGACCCTCGTCGGCCTTCTGGCCATTGCTATCGTCTTCGCCCTGTCGGCTGCGGAAGCTGCCGCACAGAAGATCGGTTTCGTCAACATGCGGGTGATTCTCCACGATTCCGAAGCCGGCAAGAAAGCGCAGGCGGAGATGAAGAAGGTCGTCGAGAAGAAGAAAGCGGAAATCGCCAAGAAGGAAGAGGAGCTCAAGAAGCTCAAGGACGAGCTTGAGAAGCAGAAATCGGTGCTCACGGCGGAGGCCTACCGGGACAAGGAGGCAAGCTACCAGGTCAAATTCCGGGATTACCAGCGGATGGTCCAGGATGCCAATGAAGAGCTGGGCAAGAAGGAGCAGGTCATCACGGCCAAGATGATCCCCGAGGTCCTCAAGATCATCGAAGAAGTGGGGAAACAGGGCAAATACGACGCCATCATCGACCTCAACAACCCCGTCATTGTCTACCACGACAAGGAGGACAACCTGACGAAGAAGATCATCGAGGAGTACAACAAGGGCGCCGGGAAATCCTCTTCCGCCCCCGCCAAGGGCAAGAAGTAACCTTTCGCGCCGGGACCGGGGAAAATCCATGGGGAAAACGCTCTTCGAGATCGCCACCTACCTCCAGGCAACCGTCGTCGGCGACGGCAACGTCGAGATCCGCGACATCAAGGGCCTCGATGAGGCGGGCGAGGGGGATCTCACGTTTCTCGCCAACCCGAAGTACCGCAAGAAGATCGCCTCCACGGCCGCCTCGGCGATCCTCGTGTCGGCGCCCGTCGAAGGAACGGGAAAGAACTTCATCGTCGTGAAGGACCCCTACGGGGCGTTCGCCCGGCTGCTTGCGCTCTTCTACCCCGAAGAGAGGGACTTCGAGGGGATCAGTCCCGATGCCTTTGTTGAACCCGATGCCGTCGTGGCAGAGGGGGCAACGGTTTACGCCGGCGCATTTGTGGGCCGGGGCGCCCGGGTCGGGCGGGGCTCCGTTTTGTACCCCGGTGTCTACCTCGGACCCGGCGCCGCCGTGGGCGAGGATTCCATCCTGTATCCCAACGTGACGGTCTACCGCCGCTGCCTCATCGGCAGCCGCGTGATCCTCCACGCGGGCGTCGTCGTGGGAAGCGACGGGTTCGGGTTCGCCAACCCCGGTGCCGAGAACCTCAAAGTTCCCCAGGTGGGCATCGTCCAGATCGACGACGACGTGGAGATCCAGGCCAACACCACGATCGACCGCGGCACCCTGGGAAAGACCTGGATCCAGCGGGGGGCCAAGATCGACAATCTGGTTCAGATCGCCCACAACGTCGTCATCGGCGAGAACTCGATCGTCGTGGCCCAGGTCGGCATCTCGGGCAGCACGCGCCTCGGCAAGCGCGTTATCATCGGCGGCCAGGCCGGGCTGGTGGGACATATTCACATCGGCGACAACGTCATGATCGCAGCGAGAGCCGGCATCAACAAGGACATCCCCGCATCGCGCATCATGTCCGGCACCCCGGCCATCCCCCACCAGGAGTGGCTGCGACTCAACGCCCACATCATGCGCCTGCCGGAGATGCACAAGACCGTCCAGGAGCTCCGGAAAAAGATCGAAGAGCTGGAAAAGAAACTCAACCCGTAAGAAAGAGCACGGCTTATGAACATACACCCGTCTGCAGTCATATCGCCCGACGCAAAAATCTCCGAAGGCGTGGAGGTAGGCCCCTTCAGCGTGATCGGGCCCGGTGTCACGATCGGGAAAGGGACCGTCATCGGGCCCAACGTCGTCATCCAGAGCCACACGGACATCGGTGAGAACAACCGCATCTTCCAGTTTGCCTCCGTCGGGGCGCCGCCCCAGGACCTCAAGTACCGCGGGGAGGAGACCCGGGTCGTGATCGGCAACAACAACACGATCCGGGAGTTCGTGACCATCAACCGATCCACCACGGCCGACATCGGCGTGACGAAGATCGGCAACCACAATCTGATCATGGCCTACTGCCACGTGGCCCACAACTGCCTGCTCGAGGACAACATCGTCATGGCCAATGCGGCGAACTTGGCCGGGCACATCCACGTGGAGCGATTCGCGATCATCGGCGGGCTGACCGGCATCCACCAGTTCTCCCGGATCGGGCAGCACTGCATCATCGGAGGGGCTTCGGCGGTGACCAAGGACGTCCCGCCCTACACGACCGCGGCGGGACACTACGCCTCCCTCTACGGCCTCAACCTCATCGGCCTCAAGCGCAGGGGCTTCCGCGAGGAAACCATCGCCGCGCTAAAGAAAGCCTACAAGATCTTCTTCCGGTCGTCGCTCACCGTCGCCAGGGCCGTTGAGAGGGCCCGTGCCGAGGTGCCCGACCTGCCCGAAGTGCGGACCTTCATCGAGTTCATCGAACACTCCAAGCGGGGAGTCACAAGATAGGAGCCAGGGATCAGGGTCCAGGGGTCAGGGTACAGGGGTCGTAAAAGATTTCAACCCTTCTCACCTTCACACCTTCTAACCTGCGCCCTAATGACCTCGCGGCCTCACATGCAGCGGCAGGGATAACAGAGAAAAAATGAGCAGACAGATACGAGTGGGCGTGGTGGGGATCGGTCACCTCGGAAACTTCCACCTCCAGAAATACCAGAAACTCGAAAACGTGAAAATCCTCGGCGTTGCCGACGTGGACCGGTCGAAGGCCGACAAGGCCGCGGCGGCGTTCGGCTGCACGGTCTATGCCGATCACCGCGAGCTCGTGGAGCACGTGGACGCCGTCAGCGTCACCGTTCCCACCCAGGCCCACCATGCCGTGGCGCGGGATTTTCTCGCGGCAGGCAAGGACGTGCTCATGGAAAAGCCGTTCACGGCCACCCTGGAAGAGGCGGACGACCTCATCGCGCTGTCCGCGGCGCATGATCTCGTTTTGCAGGTAGGCTTCATCGAACGGTTCAACCCGGCCATCGTCGCCCTCGACCCCGTGATCCGCCGGCCCCTCTTCATCGAATCGCACCGTCTCCACCCCTTCGTCGAGCGGGGCACCGACGTGGATGTCGTCCTCGATCTCATGATCCACGACCTCGACCTCATCCTCCACTACGTCCGCTCTCCTCTGAAGAACGTGGAGGCCGTGGGCGTCTCGGTGCTCTCGGACAAGGTCGACATCGCCAACGTGCGGCTCACCTTCGAGAACGGCTGCGTGGCCAATATCACCGCGAGCCGGGTGACCCTCAAGCACATGCAGAAGCTGCGCTTCTTCGGCCTCGAGGGGTACCACTCCATCGATTTCAGCAAGCGTGAGGTCGTCTCGCTTGCGCGCAGGGAAAAAGGGGGGGGGAAGATGGAGATCGGGATCAACGACGTCAAGGTCCCCCGGCACGACCCACTCGAGGAGGAGATCCGCGCGTTCGTCGACTGCGTCGTGAACCGCACGCCTCCCCGGGTCTCGGGGCTCGAGGCCCGGAAGTCCCTGGAGCTTGCCCTGCTGATCAACGAAAAGATGAAGACGGGGAGGGACCTCAAGCTATGATCCCCATGGTGGACCTGCGCCGGCAGTACCTGCAGATCAAAGAGGAGATCGACGCGGCCGTCCTGGACGTGCTGGACAAGACACAGTTCATCCTGGGACCCAACGTGTCGGAGCTCGAGGCCGAGGTGGCCCGCTACCACGGGGTGCCGCACGCCGTCGGCGTGGCCAACGGGACCGACGCCCTGCTGCTAGCGCTGCGTGCCCTCGGGATCGGTGCGGGCGACGAGGTCATCACGACCCCCTTCACCTTCATCGCCACGGCGGAGGTGGTCGGTCTGCTGGGCGCCGTGCCTGTCTTCGTCGACATCGACCCGAAGACCTTCAACCTCGACCCGGCGCGCCTCGAGGAGGCCGTCACGGGGAGAACGAAGGCGATCATCCCCGTTCACCTTTTCGGGCAGCCCTGCGACATGGACCCGATCCTCGACATCGCGGGGAAACGCGGTCTGAAGGTCATCGAGGACTGCGCCCAGGCCTTCGGCGCCCGCTACAAGGGACGGATCGTGGGAACCCTGGGCCACGCGGGCTGCTTCAGCTTCTTCCCCAGCAAGAACCTCGCCTGCTGCGGCGACGGCGGCATGGTGATCGCGTCCGACGCGGAAACGGACGCCGCGCTGAGGGTGCTGCGCAACCACGGGAGCGCCATCCGTTATCATCACAGCACCCTGGGCTACAACAGCCGCCTCGACGAGATCCAGGCCGCCATCGTGCGCGTCAAGCTCCGTCACATCGACGCCTTCAGCGAGGGTCGGCGGCGGGCCGCCGCGCGCTACGGGACGCACATCCGCCGGCCCGGCGCCATCCTGCCGTTCGAGGCGGCGGGCTGCCGTCACGTCTACCACCAGTTCACCCTCCTCACGGACGAACGCGACCGGCTCCAGGAGGCGCTCACGAAGGCCGGTATCGCCAGCGCCGTCTACTACCCCGTCCCCCTGCATCGGCAGGAGGTCTTCCGCTCCGGCGTGGCGTGCCGCCACGGGAATCTGCCGGCCAGCGAGGACGCGGCCCGGCGCGTCCTGTCGCTTCCCATGTTCCCGGAAATCACGGAAGAGGAGATCCAGCGGATCAGCGACGTGATCAATGGTGCCACCGCATAAGGAACATCGCCGGGCCGTCATGATCGTGGCGGGCGAAGCCTCGGGAGACCTGCACGGGGCGCACCTCGTCCGCGAGATGAAGGCCGCCGACCCCTCGCTTGCCTTCTGCGGCGTGGGGGGACAGAACCTCGAAGCCGAGGGGGTCCGCCTCATCGCCCGCTCCTCCGAGATGGCCGTGGTGGGCCTCACAGAGGTGTTCTCAAAGCTCCGCTTCATCGCCGGGGTCTTCTTCCGGCTTCGCGGGATGCTCCGCACGGAAAAACCGGACCTGCTCGTCCTCATCGACTACCCCGATTTCAACCTCCGGCTCGCCGCGGCGGCCAAGGACGCGGGGGTCCGGGTCTTCTACTACATCAGCCCCCAGGTGTGGGCCTGGCGGAAGAACCGGATCCACCGGATCCGGCAGGTCGTGGACCGGATGGCCGTAATCCTGCCCTTCGAAAAGGACGTCTACGCGGAGATGGGCGTCGATGTCGACTTCGTGGGGCACCCTCTGCTGGATGCCGTGAAGCGAACCCGCAGCCGCGAGGAGGCCCTGGCGGCCTTCGGCCTGCGCGACGGCCGGCCCATCGTGGCAATCCTTCCCGGCAGCCGCGAGAAAGAGGTGACGACCCTGCTGCCCGAGATGGCCGGCGCGGCGGAAATCCTCGCCCGTGACTTCGAGGGGGCGCAGTTCGTGCTCCCCCTGGCCGATACGGTGGACCCCGCGCTCGTGGACGGGATCCTCCGGGGGCGCCCCGTCGCCGTGACCGTCGTCCCGGGGCAGATGTACGACGCCGTGGGGCTCGCCGACGCCGCCATGGTGGCCTCCGGCACGGCCACCCTGGAGACGGCGCTGCTGGGGACGCCGATGGTCATCGCCTACCGGATCTCGCCCCTCACCGCCGCCGTCGGAAGGAGGGTCATCCGGGTGGAGCACATCGGCCTGGTCAACCTGATCGCCGGCAAGAGGCTGGCACCCGAACTGGTCCAAGAGGAAGCGACCGGACCCCGCCTGGCCGCCGAGATCAGGGCGATCCTCGCCAGCCGGGAGAACCGCGACACCATCCGCACCGAGCTGGCTGCAATCCGGCACAAGCTCGGAGAGCCCGGCGCCGCACGCCGCGCGGCGGCCATCGCTCTGGGACTGATGAAAACAGGGGCCCGGGTCCAGGGTTCAGGGTCCGGGGCGGGAGGGGAAAAGGCTTGACCCCGGAAATGATCCTGCATACATTCTGCCTGACACCCGGTGCCTGAGGCCTGGAGCCTTTTTTCGAATGAAGCTATACCTTCGACTCCTTCGACTCGTCAAACCGCACACGCCGCGGTTCATCCTCGCGATGATCTGCATGGCCGTGGTTGGGGCCGCGACGGCGGCAGCAGCCTACCTGGTCAAGCCGGCTATGGACGACATCTTCCTCGATCGCAACGAGGGAATGCTCATCCTCATCCCCGTTGTCGTGCTCGTGATCTACCTGCTCAAGGGGGTCTGTAACTACGGCCAGACGGTATTGATGAGCCACATCGGGTTCCGCATCGTCACGGACCTGCGCCGTGACCTCTACCGCCAGATCCTGCGCCAGCCCCTGTCGTTCTTCACCAAGAACCCCACGGGGCTCCTGATCTCGCGGGTTACCAACGACGTCACCTTCCTCCAGGGCGCGGTCTCGGAGGCGGTGACGAGCCTGCTGAAGGATTCCTTTACGCTCGCGGCCCTCGTCTTCGTGATCTTCTGGCGCGACTGGCAGCTCGCCATCATCGCCTCGCTCGTTTTCCCGCTGGCCGTCTACCCCATCGCCCAATTCGGGCGCCGGATGCGAAGGATCGCCACGGAATCCCAGGTCTCCATGGGGGACCTCATCTCGCTTCTGCAGGAGACCATCACCGGAAACCGAATCGTCAAGGCCTTCGGTATGGAAGAGCACGAGAACCGGCGTTTCGCACAGGAAAACGAGCGGCAGTTCAAGCTTGCCATGAAGTCCGTCACGGTCCGCGCGGTCTCGAGCCCATTGATGGAATTCCTAGGGGGCGTCGGGATCGCCGCCATCATCTTCTACGGGGGCTGGCAGGTTATCGCCGGGACCTCGACGCCGGGTACCTTCTTCTCGTTTCTCGCGGCGCTGCTTATGCTCTACGAGCCCGTGAAGCGCCTCACCAACGTCAACAACACCATCCAGCAAGGCCTCGCCGGCGCCGAACGGATCTTCGAGGTGCTGGACACGGAGCCTGAGATCCAGAACCGGCCAGGGGCCGCGGAGCTTCCCTCGATCCAGAGGGAGATCTCCATCGAGGGTGTCACGTTCCGATACGAAGAGGACCCTGTCCTTCGGGACGTATACCTGAAGATCCGGGCGGGCGAGGTGGTGGCCTTCGTCGGCATGAGCGGCGGAGGGAAAACGACCCTCGTGAACCTCATTCCCCGTTTCTACGACGTCAACGAGGGCCGCGTCGCCATCGACGGTACCGACATCCGCGACGTGACGCTCGAGTCGCTCCGGGCCCAGATCGGAATCGTGACCCAGCAGACAATCCTGTTCAACGACACGGTCCGCGGCAACATCGCCTACGGCGATGTCCGCAGAAGCGACGAGGACGTCAGCCGGGCGGCGAAGGCGGCCAACGCGCACGACTTCATCCTGAAGCTCCCTCTGGGCTACGACACGGTAATCGGCGAGCAGGGCGTCAAGCTATCCGGCGGCGAGAGGCAGCGCATCTCGATCGCGAGGGCCCTCCTGAAGGATGCGCCCATCCTGATCCTCGACGAGGCCACCTCGTCGCTCGACACGGAATCCGAGATCGAGGTCCAGGACGCGCTCGAGAAGCTGATGAAGGGCCGCACGACCCTCGTCATCGCCCATCGCCTCTCCACGATCCGCAACGCCGACCGGATCATCGTGCTCGTGGACGGGCGGATCGTCGAGGAGGGAACCCACGAGAGCCTCCTGGAGAAGCGGGGTGAATACTCCAAGCTGCACAACCTGCAGTTCAAGGATGACGCTCCGGAACGCGACAATTCGGGAGCCGGCACGGGCTGACCGGCCCGTCCCGGATCACGGGGGAAGCAGGTCAGACGTGGAAGCCCTGATCCGAAACATGTGGGGGGACCCCCGGAACGACATCCGAAAGCCCCTCCACATCTTTTTTTATCTGCTCTCGCTGCCTTACGGGGCGGCGGTCCGCGCCCGGAACCGCCTGTTCGACCTGGGCGTGCTGCGGCAGGACAATGTCGGCTGCCCCGTGGTGAGCGTGGGCAACCTCACCGCGGGAGGCACGGGCAAGACGCCCATGGCGATCCAGGTGGCGGGCATGCTGAGGGACCGGGGCCTGCGTCCCGCCGTGCTGAGCCGGGGCTACGGAGGGAAGAGCACGGCCAGCGTGCTCGTCGTCTCCGACGGTAGGCAGACCCTCGCGGGTGCAGACGAGGCGGGCGATGAGCCTGTGCTTATTGCACGCCGCCTGCGGGGCATCCCAGTGCTGGCGGGGGCGAAGCGAACCCTTTCCGCGGCATATGCCCGGGAGAACTTCGGCGCCGACGTGCTTGTGCTGGACGACGGGTTCCAGCACCGATGGATCCGCAGGGACCTCGACATCGTGCTGCTCGACAGCCGCAAGCCGCTGGGTAACGGCTTCTTGCTGCCGCGCGGGCCCCTGCGGGAGCCGCCTGAGTCCCTCGAGCGGGCCGGCGTTGTCGTCTTCACCCGCTCGGAGGACCTTCCAGGCCCCATGGATACAGGGCTCTCCGGCCTCTTGTCCGGTCGCCTTATGCTGCGAACGCGCATCCGGCCGATAGCGCTGATCGGGATCGATGGTGCGGAGTTTCCCCTTTCCTTTCTTGCCGGAAAACGGGTGTTTGCCTTCGCGGGAATCGCACGGCCCGAGTCATTCAGGCAGACGCTGGAGGACCTCGGGGCCGTCGTCGCCGGGTTTCAGGCTCTGCCGGATCACCACCGCTTCTGCGCGGAGGACCTGCGGCAGATCGAACGGGCGTGCAGCGAGACGGGGGCGGAGATCCTGCTCACGACGGAAAAGGACGGGGTCAAGCTCTCCGGGCCGGTGCCCTTTTCGCGCAGGCTCCTCTGCCTGGCCATCGAGACGGAAATCCTAGAGGGCACCGACAACTTGGAAGCCGCCCTGCGCGTCTGTCTCGGAGCCCGCTGAGGATTCGATAGCCGGCGGAAGGGATCAACAGGAGAAGCAGCTTTCATGAAACCCACGCGGACAACGACATTCATCTTTTTCGCCTTCCGGTTGATCCCCCGCGTGCTGCGCCGGGCGATCTTCAAGGCCGTCTTCCGCCTCTTCTACCACGCGTCGGTGAAGCAGCGGCTCATCGCCCTGCACAATCTCCGGAACGCCTTCCCGGAGAAGAGCCTCGAGGAAATCGAGGGTACCGCCAAGGGGGTCTACCGCCATCTGGCCCTCGTGATGGCCGATCTGTTCGAGATGCCCTACATTACCCGGGAGACCTTCGGCCAATGGGCGGACGTGGAAGGTCTCGAGCACCTGGAGAGGGCTTATGCGCAGGGAAAAGGAGTCCTCTCCGTCGTGGCCCATTTCGGCCACTGGGAACTCATGACCGTCGCGGTCCCCATGGTGTCCCGGCCGATGCAGATCGTCTACCGGCCCATGGACAGCCCCATCATGGAGAACCTGCTGGGGTGGAGCCGGACCAAGCACGGGAATTCCCTCATCCCCAAGGGGGGTTCGGGGAAGCGGATCATCCGCCTCCTCCGGGAGAATCACGCCATCGGGATCCTGAGCGACCAGAACGTGGACAAGCGCGAGGGCGTCTTCGTGGACTTCTTCGGCAGGCCCGCCTGCACCTCCGTGGGGACAGCCGTGCTCGCCCTGCAGTCCGGGGCCCCCGTCCTGCCGGCGTTCATGCCCCGGATGCCCGACGGCCGATACCGCCTGATCATCCTGCCCCCCGTGGAGATCACCCGGACCGACGACTACGAGTCCGATCTCGTGGTCAACACGCAGCGCTTCACGAAGGTGGTCGAAGACATGATCCGCCGATACCCCGACCAGTGGTTCTGGATCCACCAGAGATGGAAGACGAAGCCGTGGCAATGATGACGACCTGCGTCATCATTGCGGGCACGAGGACCAAGGTTCAAGGAACAAGGAAAAGAAAGACGAGTGGCAGACAGGACATTACCGTTCGAAAAAATTCATGATGTCCTCATCCGCGGAACCAACTGGATCGGCGACGTGGTGATGACCTTTCCGGCGATCGCGGCCGTGCGCGAGACGCTGTCGACGGCGCGCATCACGGTCCTCGTAAAGCCTTGGGTGGCCGACCTGGTGAGGATGCACCCCGCCGTCGACGAGGTCCTGGTCTACGAGCGGCCGGGACGGCACGAAGGCGCGGGGGGGATACTCAAGCTTGCCCGGGAGCTGCGGGCACGGAGGTTCGATGCGGCCATCCTCCTGCAGAACGCCATCGAGGCGGCGATCATCGCGCGGCTCGCGGGGATCCCCGTCCGCGCGGGGTACAGCACCGATGCCCGCGGCCTGCTGCTCACCCACCCGGTGCGGCTGGAAGCCAGGATCAAGAGCGTGCACCAGTCGCTGTACTACGTCGAGATGCTCGAGGCGCTGGGATTTACGCCGTCCCGCGCACCCCTTGCCCTGACCCCGACGGAAGCGCAGAGGATCGCGGCGGAGCAGCACCTCGCGCGGTTCGGCATCGCCGGGCGCCGCCCGATTGTCGGCATGGCTCCCGGCGCCGCCTACGGCCCGGCCAAGCGCTGGTTCGCGGACCGGTTTGCCGCCGTGGCCGACCGCCTCGCTCAACGCCACGCCTGCCCGATCCTGCTCTTCGGAAGCGACGGGGACCGGGCGAGCACGGAAGCGGTGCAGTCCGCCGCAGAGACGCCCCTCGTCGACATCGCAGGCCGGACGAACCTGAGCGACGCCATCGCGCTGATCGCCCGCTGCGATCTCTTCATCACGAACGACTCGGGTCTCATGCACGTCGCGGGGGCCCTCGGGGTGCCCACGGTGGCCATCTTCGGATCCACCAACCCGAAGACAACCTATCCCCTGGGGGAGCGGATATCGCTCATCCGCAAGCCAGTGGATTGCAGCCCCTGCCTCAAGCAGGAGTGCCCCACCGATTTCCGGTGCATGAACCTTGTCACGGTCGACGAGGTCGTCGATGAATCGCTTCGGCTGCTGGCCGGGGCCGGATACCGCTGAGGCCGACATGGACGCAAAGCAAGGCGCCGTCTTTCTGGATCGCGACGGGACCCTCAACGAGGAGGTCAACTACCTGAGCCGCATGGAACAGCTCCGGCTCTACCCGCAGACCGTCGAGGCGGTGCGCCTGATCAACGCGGCGGGGATGAAGGCCGTCGTCGTGACCAACCAGTCCGGGATCGCGCGGGGCTACTTCACGGAAGACTTCGTCTGCCGCGTCCACACCCGGATCAACGAATTGCTCGCGGTCGGGGGGGCCCGCATCGACGGCTTCTACGTCTGCCCCCATCACCCCGTTTACGGCAACGGTATCTACAAGCAGGAATGCAGTTGCCGCAAACCCAAGCCGGGGATGCTGCTGCGGGCCGCGGCGGAGTTGAACATCGACCTTTCTCGCTCGTACATGATCGGCGACATGCTGAAAGACATCGAAACAGGAAAGAAACTCGGGGTCAAGGGTATCCTGGTCCGGACGGGCTACGGCTCGAATATCGTCCGCACGGACATGCCCGTCTACATTGCCGAAGACATCCTCGATGCCGTGCAGTGGATCCTGAAGGACCGGAAGGGATGAACATCCTCATCGTCAAGCTCAGTGCCATCGGGGACGTGATCCACACGCTGCCCTCGCTCGCGGCCCTGCGACGCTGCTACCCGCAGGCTCACATCAGCTGGGTGGTCGAGGAGGCGGCCTCGGATCTGCTGGCTGACCATCCGATGCTCGACCGGGTGCTCGTGTCGCGCCGCAAGCGCTGGGTGCGGGACCTCCGCGAAGGCCGGGACCGCGGGGCAGCGCTACGAGACATCCGTGGCTTTGTCCGCACGCTGCGCGACCGTCCCTATGATCTCGTCATCGACTTTCACGGCCTCTTCAAGAGCGCCATCCTTGTCTTCCTGAGCCGGGGCAGGCGCCGTCTCGGCTACGACAGCTTCCAGGAGGGCAGCGGGCTCTTCCTCAACGAGAAGATCCCCGAGGACATGAACAAGCACGCCGTGGACCGGTACCTCGATTTCCCCCGGCATCTGGGCTGCGACACCTCAAAAACCGAGTTCCCGATCGCAATCCGGGAAACCCATCACCGCAGGATGGAGCAGCTGCTTGCTGAAAAAGGGATTGACGCGAAGCTTGGATTCGTGGCAGTTAGTCCACTCGCCTACTGGGAGACGAAGCTCTGGGACGAGGCAAAATTCGCCGCTGTCTGCGACCGCATCGCAAACGAGCTCGGCCTTTCCGTCGTCTTCACGGGCGAGAGCCCCGAGGGGGCCATCGCGCGTATCCGCTCGCTTATGAAGGCCCCGTCGGCCTCGGTTGCGGGGGAAACGTCGCTGCGAGAGCTGGCTGCACTGTACCGGAGGGCATCGGCTCTCCTGACGACCGACTCGGGTCCCATGCACCTGGCTGCGGCCGTGGGAACCCCCGTCGTGGCCCTCTTCGGCCCCACCTCACCGGAGCGGACAGGTCCCTACGGCGAGGGGCATGCGGTCATCCGCAGGAACATGGACTGCAGTCCCTGCTTCCGGAAGGCCTGTGAGACCCTGGCATGCATGAAGGCCATCGAGGTCGAAGAGGTATTCAGGGCCGTCCGGGCCAGGATTGAACGCACAAGGGACCCACAGTGACCCGAGTCCCGAGACCCCTGACGAATCTTCTCGAGGGAGAACATTGACCATGGAGAAAAAGGGCCCTTGTCGTTTCGCCTTCGTACTCGCAACGCTTCTGCTCCTGTCATCAGCGGGGGCTGCCTGGTCGGCCGAGGCAAAACCATCGCCGCTCATCACCAAGGACAGTTTATTCACCGAAGTGGGCTTCCTCACGGGGTTCGGCTATAGCACGGTGACGGAAGGGGACTACCTCCCGGTACCCCTCATCGTTCACCTCGGCACGGACATGAAGCGATGGTTCCCCTCCCTGGCGGAGAATCGGGGGGTGCTCACCGCTTTCGTCGAGCCCCAGTTCAACCCGGTCTTCGGCTACGATACCAGCATGGAAGCCGGCTTGGGCATCGGCCTCAAGTACCGATACCCGCTGACTGACGCCCTCTCGGTCTACGGTCTTTTCTCCACGGGATTCCTTTTCATCACGGGGGACACCATCGACCAGGCCAGCGGGTTTAACTTTTCTCATGCGGTCGGCGTCGGCATCAATGTCAACCTCATGCCCGGCGGTGCGCTCGACCTGGGATTCCGCATCCGGCACGTTTCCAACGCCGATATCCGGGAACCCAATTGCGGCATCGACAGCTACATCGGCACTATCGGCTTCATGATTGCTTACTAGGAGGAGGGATTATGGCCATCAGCAAGGACCTTCTCGACATCCTGGCCTGCCCCAAGTGCAAGGGGGACATTCGTCTCACGGAAAAGGAAGACGGCCTGGTCTGCGAGGCCTGCCGGCTACTCTACGAGATCCGCGACGACATCCCCATCATGCTCATCGACGAGGCGAAAAAACTGGACTGACAGAAGCGGATTTCTTCATGACGGAAAATCAGGGACACCCTCGCAGATGCCATGCGAGGAGTTTCGTGTTCACCGCCCACGTTTCCTGCAGCGGCCGATTCAGTCCGAGGCTCAGCGCCACGCCCGCCCCCGCGAGGATCCACTGCAGAATCAACCGGGTCACGATGACGACAGCCGCGAGGGTGAAGTACGCCGTGCTCTCCCACTTCATGATGTAGAGATAGCGGGAACGAAACTCCTGCATCCGAGAACGAATCCCCCCACCGCTGCTTCTGCCTCTGTAATGATGGATTCGCGCGGCAGGCACGCAAAAACAGATGCCGCCTGCCCGCTTCATCGTCCGGGCCCAGTCCATGATCGCGTAGTGATGACCATAGCATTCATCGAGGCCGCCCACGCCGTCAATAGCGCTTTTTCGAACGATCAGGCAGGCTCCGGCGCAGGCATCCACTTCGACGGGCAGCGGTCTTGCCCCACCCGGGTCCGGACGCCGAGGAGAAAACAGCGGTTCCTGTGGGGAGCGGTCCAGAAGCAAAGCCGCTAGCGTGGGAGACTGTTCAAAGGAGGGCTGATTCGTCCCGTCGGCGTCAAGAAGCTGCCCGCAGGCGATGACGGCCTCTGGGTGCTCGTCCATGAACATCAAGAGTTCCCGGACGGCCCCCTCTGTCAAAACCGTATCCGCATGCAACATCAGCGCGTAACGGCCCTTCATGATCCGAAATCCTTGGTTTCCCGCCACAGCGAATCCCCGGTTCTCGTAGTTCTCGATGCGCCGGATGTGCGGGAACTCGACCTTCAGCATTGCCATGCTGCCGTCATTCGACGCATTGTCGACGACGATGACCTCGAAATCGATTTCCTTCACCGTTGCGAACACGGACCGGAGGCAGACACGGAGATAATCTTCCGTGCTGCAGTTGATAATGATGACGGAAAGATCCATTGTAAAAATGTACGACATCCCGTTCTGAAAACGATCTACTCAAGCTCTCCGAAAAAAGGCTTGGACCTCATTGGCCTGCCAGGGCATGGCGGACCTTGCGAATGTATAAGTCTGCGGAAATCATGCCAGAACAGAAGAGGAATCAGGCCATGGCAGCATGGCAGGTTATCGGCAGACCCGAAGGGCGTTGATCCATGCCGCAGCCCTGATAAGATCGAATATGTTAATGATTCCAGAGATTTCAGACCCCTCACACTCCGCATTGCCTGATAATTTTCTTCTTGACTTACAACGCCCTTACGGGATAGTCTTTTTTTCTGATAAATGAAGTATTTACAACCCCTTCGGAGCACCGAAGGGGTTCTTCACGTATGGCAGAAGACGTTCATCATGCTCGATAATGGAATCGACGGAGCGGAGCTGTAATTTTTTCCCGATGTCCACATTCTTACATTCTTATATTCGGAATATTTGTAATATTATAATAGAGTATTTTGATGAACTGAAAATGAACTACCTCGCAGCAAGCTTCCGGGTAGTTACCCGGTAGGGAATAAAATGTAAAGTACGTAGTACAAGAACTCACTATTGACTGCAAGACTTCATAACATTGGAATGGTCTAAAGAACCGGGTGCATGGCCCTGATGAATCGCACGCCTTAATACTCCGGACGTCTATATGGAAGGCGACTCTTTCTCCCAGTCAAGACCATGACATCCTGTACCCTCGTTTCCAAGAAAGGCATGATATGACTGGTGTCAATAAGGGAATTATTCTTGCCGGTGGTGCAGGGAGTAGACTCTACCCCCTAACACTGGTTGCAAGCAAACAATTACAGCCGATCTACGATAAACCGATGATTTATTACCCTTTGGCTACCTTGCTGATAGCGGGGATCAGAGATATTTTGATCATTTCCACACCTCAAGACACCCCTCGCTTCCAGGACCTCCTGGGTGACGGCAGTCGTTTTGGGATAAAGCTAGGCTATGGAGTACAGTCGGAGCCCAAGGGGATTGCTCAGGCTTTTCTTGTAGGCGAGCAATTTATAGCGGGAAAGCCTGTTTGTCTGATTCTGGGAGATAACATCTTCTATGGAAAGCTAGGCCTTGACAAGATCGCGAAGGGTTTCACTAGTGGTGCGATCATTTTCGGTTATCGTGTCCATGATCCGGAACGGTACGGTGTCGTGGAGTTTGATGCAACCGGGAAAGTCCTCAGCATCGAAGAAAAACCAGCTGCCCCGAAATCTAGCTATGCGGTTCCCGGTCTCTATCTGTATGATCAGCATATAACTGAGATTACCAAATCCCTAAAACCGTCGGCCCGGGGAGAATTGGAAATAACCGACGTCAATAAGGAGTACCTACGGCGTGGCCATCTGAATGTAATCCCCTTGGGGCGTGGTATCGCCTGGCTCGATACTGGCACACACACAAGCCTGTTGGAGGCGAGTCATTTCATTGGGACGCTGGAGGCACGTCAAGGGCTGAAAATTGCCTGTCTCGAGGAAGTCGCATTTCGTATGGGGTACATCGACAGGAAGAGGATGCAGCAGGTTATTGAGGAGATCCCAAAGTCAAATTATCGGGAATATCTGGAGAAAATATTGCACGAGATTTTCTAGACAAGATCATTGCCGACGTCATTCTCGATCTGTTTTCCATTGAACCGCATGCACCTTTCAATCAGTGCCTTTTCTCAATATTACAGCCATAATGCATTATGAAAGTAGGGTCATTCTCGCAACGTACCCGATTCGACGTTCCGAGTGGTTTTGATAAGCAACTCCCCCTAACAAGGGTAGATCTCACCAAAATTGTCTCTGAGTTAGTCATTGATACCCCCGTGAATCTTCGGAAGGGTAGTACGTGCTTTCGGTCGGTGGACCGGGGCACATGTCCAATAAAACAGGCGCTCACTCGAAACTGACCGAGTGATTGGATTCATGGAAAAAATAAGGTCTGATTCAATTCGAGAACCGAAAATTATTTATCAATATTCATATTTGTGTTGAGCCACTACATTCTGCAATGGCAGACCTTTGAGGAAGGTTTAAAAGCATGGATAGTTCTGCAAAGCGTAAAATGAAATGGTTCGCAATATTCTGGAAAGGACTCTACGGACTGTGCTTCCTTCTTTACTACCCCTATGCCCTGTATTTTCATCTCACAAACCGGCGTTGTCGGAAACTTCATGTCGGATGCGGTCGCAACATGTTTCCGGGATGGATCAATGCCGACATTGACCCTCGGGCCGATCTCATTATTTTCATGGAGCGAAGGCTTCCATTCAGGTCCGATACCTTGGAAAGAATATACTCGGAACACGTTCTCGAACATGTTCCCTACGAGACGGCCATTTATTTCCTAAAGGAAGCAAGAAGGACTCTGATACCTGGGGGCGTCATCCGAATCGCCATGCCGGATCTCGATGAGTTGATCGACGGCTATCAGAAGGATTGGAGGCGTTTCGACTGGGTCAATCTGCCTGCTCTTAGCTTTATCAAGACCCGCGCTGAGATGATCAATATTGCGTTCAGGTGGTGGGGCCATCAACACCTATATAACAGGGAGGAATTGGAACGGGCACTACAAGAAGCTGGATTTGGCCGTATCTTATTCCGGCAACATGGAAAAAGCGACTATCCAGATCTTTGCGGTCTTGAAACGAGACCAGAGAGCACTCTCGTCGTTGATGCGATAAAATCGTAAACAAGAAGCGGGGCAGGATGAAAGAACCGCGTTAAACCCGCATTGCAGGTCTTCATGTTCACGAATCAACGACAAGGCTGGAATCCAATTGCATCAAACAGAAGTAATTGGAAGAAGCTTATCATCGCGAGGATTGCATAAAATGGAAAAGAAAAACATTTATGTAACGCAACCCTTCGTTCCCCCTTTGGAAGAATTTTCCCCGTATCTCAAAAAAATCTGGGAAAGTAAATGTCTTACGAATGGAGGTCCTTTTCATCAGGAGCTCGAGAGCAGTCTGGCGGATTATCTGGGGATCAAACATCTTTCCTTGTTTGCAAATGGAACGCTTGCTCTAGTTACAGCACTGCAAGCTTTACGCATTACCGGAGAGGTTATCACCACACCATTTTCTTTCGTGGCTACTGCACATTCTCTTCTATGGAATGGTATTAAACCTATTTTTGTCGATATCCATCCGACAACGCTCAATCTGGATCCGGAAAAGATCGAAGCTGCAATCACTCCGCACACGACCGCGATCATGCCGGTGCATGTGTATGGAAAACCCTGTGATGTGGAGAAGATACAGAAGATTGCGGATACATATGGTCTGAAAGTGATTTATGACGCGGCGCATGCGTTTGGGGTCAAGTACAAAGGTGAAAGTCTTTTGAAACATGGCGACTTGTCGGTACTGAGTTTCCATGCGACGAAGGTATTCAACACTTTTGAGGGCGGGGCTATTGTCTGCCCTGACGCCAAGACCAAGAAACGTATTGACGACCTAAAGAACTTCGGCTTTGCCGACGAGGTCACAGTCATCGCACCCGGGATCAATGCCAAGATGAACGAATTTCAGGCGGCATTCGGACTCTTGCAGCTCAAATATATTGACAAGGCGTTAGATAGACGACGGGAAATTGATACTCAATACAGGCAACAGCTTTCATCTGTGACGGGCATTCTTTGTCCGCCGTTACCAGCGTATACCATTTATAACTTTGCCTATTTCCCATTATTGATTGGAAAGCAATATCCTTTATCGAGAGACGAACTGTATGAAAAGCTCCGTCAAAATGGGATATATTCGCGACGCTACTTTTACCCCTTGATAAGCGAGTTCCCCATGTATCGCGGTTTGCCTTCGACTGAACAAAGCAACTTATCGACGGCAAAGAAAGTGGCTAGTCAGGTTATTTGCTTGCCTATATATCCGGCGCTAAGAGAAGTAGACCAACAAGAGATAATTTCGCTGATTGCAGAGGTTTGATATGGCGTGGTTGAAAAAGGAACAAATAGTAGAAATGGGGTTCGCCTGTTTTGGAAACAATGTGATGCTTTCTGATAAAACGTCATATTACAACTGCAAAAACATTCGACTAGGTGACAACGTAAGGATCGATGATTTCTCTGTTCTATCTGCCGGAAGCGGTGGTATTCATATCGGTAACCACGTTCATATTGCATTTAATGTTTCAATAATTGGCGCCGGTTCAATCACCATAAGTGATTTTGCCGGAATATCTGCACGATGTGCAATCTATAGCAGCAACGATGATTATAGTGGTTTGGTTTTAACCGGACCCACCGTTCCTGCAGCATTCACGAACGTAAATCATGCAGATGTCAGAATCGGTCGCCACGTGGTCATTGGAGCTGGCTCAATCGTTTTACCCGGTGTGACGATCGAAGAAGGTGTGGCGGTTGGTGCGTTGAGTCTGGTGACACGAGACTGTCATTCTTTCGGGATATACGCGGGTGTTCCGGCAAAAAGAATCGGCGAACGGAAGCGCGATCTCCTTAAACTGGAAAAGATACTCGCTCATATCGAGAACAGCGAATGAGACGTGGGGGGCACTCATGAAAGACGCTGCCACGGATTGCATCGCCGCATGAGCCTTAAACGCAACATTCTCGCCAATTACGCAAGCCAGATTTATGTGACACTGATCAGTATTGTCATGGTGCCATTGTATCTCAGGTACATGGGGGCCGAGGCCTTTGGACTGGTAGGTTTTTTCGCCACGTTACAGATGTGGTTCAATCTGTTGGATATGGGGCTTACCCCAACAATGGCGCGAGAAACGGCACGCTTTAGGGGTGGAGCGATGGATGCGATCACCTTCCGCCGCTTGGGGAGGGCACTCGAATGGCTTTTTCTGATTGTCGCACTGTTGGGCGGTGGTGTGTTGCTTACAGCATCCGGTTGGGTAGCTACCAGCTGGTTGAATGCCCAACACCTGCTAGTCAGTGAGGTTCAGACCGCCATTCAGCTGATGGCGATCACTGTATCGCTGCGTTGGATGAGTGGCCTTTACCGGGGACAGGTATCAGGCGCTGAGCGCTTGGTGTGGCTCGGCGGTTACAATGCGGCGATTGCGACGATAAGGTTTGTTGGAGTGTTGCCGGTGCTTATGTTCATTAGTGCCACGCCTGTTGCATTTTTCCGTTATCAGCTATGTGCGGCAAGTATTGAGCTTGTCGGCCTGAGCGTGATGGCATACCGGTTATTACCTCCAGTGCCCCCAAACGAACGACTCACTTTGTCGTGGAGGCCACTCGCGTCTGTTCTCAAATTTACGCTTACCATGGCGTTCGCCACAACACTGTGGGTTGTGGTAACCCAAGCCGACAAGTTGTTGCTTTCGACGTTGTTGCCTCTGGCAGAATACGGCTACTTCACACTTGCCGTTCTGGTGGCCAGTGGTGTGATGATGATAAGCGGACCCGTCAGCGGAGCCATTATGCCTCATATGGCAAAACTGGAAGCGGAAGGCGACCACGCGGGTCTGATCCGTGTTTACCGTCAGTCCACGCAACTGGTCGCCGTGATCACGGGTGCAGCCGCCATCACCGTCGCATTTTTCGCCGAGCCTCTTCTATGGGCATGGACGGGTGATCCAACCCTGGCGAAGCAAGCCGCACCGATTATGATACTCTACGCTGTAGGAAACGGCATCTTGGCGGTCTCGGCTTTTCCCTATTATCTGCAGTACGCCAAGGGGGATCTTCGCCTGCATCTGATTGGAAATACCCTTTTTGTCGTGATGATGATCCCTGCCATGATTTGGGCTGTCAGCCAATATGGGAGTGTCGGTGCGGGCTATGTGTGGATGGTGCTGAATTTTATATATTTTATTTTTTGGGTGCCGTGGATTCATTTCCGTTTCGATACTAAGCTGAATATTCCCTGGTTTGGGCACGACGTGTTAACAATTAATGTCGTGGCCGCGTTGGTTGGCTACGGGCTCTTCTCCATCATGCCCCACGTTAAGAGCTGCTTGGGGTTGGCTGTTGAGTTAGTGGGAGTTGGGTTTCTTGTCATGCTGTCCGGTGCATGTGCTTCGTCTGTGGTGAGGGGTAAAGCTAAATTGTGGCTTCAGCAGAGGTAAAGAAACGAGAAGGATTGATTTGATGCGGAAGAACATGCCCGAGGTTTCCGTATGCGTGGTTACCTATAATCAGGAAAAATACATCACGGAATGTCTGCAAAGTGTCGTTGACCAAGAAACGGATTTTGATTTCGAAGTTCTCGTCGGAGATGATTGTTCAACGGACGGTACGAGGAGAATTGTTCAGGAGTTCGCCGAAAAATATCCAGATATAATAAAACCGATCCTCCACAGTAAAAATACTGGTGCATTTCATAATTATGTTTCCGTTCACAATGCGGCTATGGGGAAATATATCGCCCATCTTGATGGAGACGATTATTGGCTGCCCGGTAAGTTACAGATTCAAAAATCGTTTCTAGACAGCAATAAGGAATGCAACTTTGTAGTGACCAGGATAACAAGGCTTGACGAAAAAGGGAACTGTAAGCCGGATAAAATTGACATTAGAGAACTTCCTCCCAATGGATTTACCCGCGCAGATATCATGGTTGTAGGCGGAATTGGTGCGCATAGCACAAAAATGTACAGGGTGGAACGGAGGATAGAAGACTACCCCAATTTATTTATTCTGGATTTATTCATACATATCGAACAAATCGGTGAAGGAAGAGCTTACATTGTAGGAAATCAACCCTATGCTGTCTATAGGGAGAATGTAGGAATGCTCCGTATGCAAAGCGAAACCGTCGTAAGCGCCATTTGTGATACGCTTGCATTTTTCAATCAGAAATATCCCCATTGCAATAAATACATCAATACTGGGGCATTGTTTTGTTTTCTCGCCGACATCAAACACCGGCGGAATACCTGGAAAAACACTTTATTTCTGTGGATGAAAACATTTAATCCGTTGTCTCTCATCCTTCTTTTCAAGTATTGGCGGATAAAATCAATGTTCTCTCGCTAGTCGAGAGCCATGATCTGATTTTTCTCAATAACCCTACTCTACCCGGAAAGATCACTTGCGTAAGCTACTCTTATTGTTTTGCCTTATTTTGTATTTCCCGGGATGTATTTCGTACGGACCATCGAAAGTCACTGATTTCGGGTGCATCCAATCCTTACAGGATATTGAGGGCGTCTACCAGAATCGTGGGGAGCGGGAACAGGGAACTGCCCCCATATATTTATCGGCTATTATTTGGCCGAATCGCACTGAGATCAACCATTCGGCAGTTACTGCCGTTGAAGTTACTGTTACCGTCAGTAACACGATCACCGTTAGAGCACTCAGAGAAGATGGGATTGAAAAAGAGGACACATTCGTTGAGGGAAAAGATTTTGAACTGCGCTCCGGACGCGTCCGTTTGAAACGAAAGGCGGGCATTACGGGTTTGAGAACCGGCGAGCCTCTTGTTGGCTCCTATCTCGAAAGTGTTGAGCTCGGTCTCGATACGGAGGGACACGGAAAATACAAGCAACAAATTTCTGCTGCCGGATTGGCTTATCTGGTTATCCCCGTTGCAGTAACTGGCAGCGACGAAGTAAAGTTTGTCCGCATAGGCAAGATGCGTAGTCCATGATGGAATCATTTTACTGATCACAAACGGGTCTGTGATATAAGGCCGCAGGGTGGTTATTGTCATGATCAGCATTCTTCAAGATCCGCGAATTGCTTACATGTCACGGCAGTAGTCTACTGCAACAGTGTAGTCGCATAACCCGAAGATGAATAATCCCTTCTAATTTTGATGATGAATATCCGTTTTGAGTCGTCCGACGAGAGAAAAAAGAGCGTAATGCTGTGGGTCATTGGTTCGGGGCTTCTGTTCCCGTTATTTTTCCAACTGTCCGGAAGAATCTACAACAGCGTCGAGCCTGTTTGGGATTCCGGGGGCATGATCGCTCAGCTGCCGCTTCCGATTTCGCTACCTGTATGCTTCGGAGCTCTGCTCCTGCTTGGAGCCCGGTACAGGGATGCCGCACTCGCCTTAAAAGTCGTTGCAGCCACGGTGTTCCTTATGACCCTCTCCTTAGCGTTTGCAGGCCCGGAGGTCGACAGGCGAAAGGTGATTTATCTCATACAGGTTCTTTTGCCCATGGCCGGTCTTGTACTCGGTCAACTGATCAAGGACAAAAATAACACAATCCCCAGAGCATTCCTGGTAGTTCTGCTGATCATTGTGCCGACCCAACTTCTGGCAGGTTGGGTGCGTGGAAATCTATCGTTAACGAATTATGTCTATGTATTCAGTGTCTATCAGCACTTTCAATATGTCCCTTTGATTCTGGTTTGCGGCTTTGCCTATTCGATGACCATGCTCTGGGCTACTTATAAGAAGGCATTCTGCTTTCTGACCCCGCTCATGTATATCTACGCTCTTGAAAGTCTTTCCTTCTTGACCCTTTTTGCATTCGTGGCCTTTGTCGCGACTTTTGCCTTTGTTCGATCAGAAGGAGTTCTAATGAAGATGCGGGCTATCATTCTCGTCGGGGTTGCAATCGTTGGAATACAGGCCTACTTTGCGGTCATAAGACATGCAGCGACAACAGAGAATAGTGTTACGTGGCAATACACGGGAAAGTTCCAGGCGATGGAGCGCGGGGAAACACCCGTAAATGTGCAGGATCGCCTCGGTGACTGGAAGTTATACGGGACCGGGATTATCGAAAACGGATGGACTTTCCTCCTCGGGCACCCGGCACCTTTCCCCCGCGACGTAAAGACCAGTGCGCATAACTGGTTTCTGGACGTGGCCTACAATTTCGGCGTAATCTCGCTATTGCCTCTCATACTCCTGATCGGCTATACCTCCTATATGCTATGGAAAGGCAGAGATGCGTTGCCGGCGGCCACATGCTGGCTCGCGGCCATCGTGTTCTACCTGGTTGTCGTGGACAGCAACATGAAGGTTACCCTGCGACAGCCCTATCCCGGCATCTTTGCATACTTCTTGTGGGGAATGTTGCTTTCCCGTTTCGTTCACGCTCGCCCGACACGCGGCGACTCGCCGACGCAACCCGCATCAACGTGTAACTGGGAATCACGACAGTGAGCATTTTTTTCAGCTTCATCGGGGTATTCGGTTCAGCGTTGTTATGGCTGCTGAGCTTTAAGGTTGTCGCGGTCTGGCTAGGCCCTGCCGGGTTGGGATTGTATTCACAGCTGCGACAGATCGTACAGGCCGCAACCATCGGAGCTACGTTCGGAGGCACAAATGCGGTTGTCCAGGGACTATCCGAGCGGGAACAAGAGATGGACCGACGGCGATTTCGCGCGACCGCCAGCCGGCTCATTTGCATCCTGTGCGCGGCCGTAACACTGGTCTTTCTGATTTTTGCCCCGGTACTGACACGGGTTTTCCTGTCTTCCGACGAGCCGGGACTGATCGCTTCCGTCCGTTGGCTCAGCGTTGCCGTGCTGATGAGTGTCGGGGCAACCTATGGAATCGCCGTCCTCAATGGCTACCGCGCATATCGGATACTGGCTCTCACCCAGATAGCGGGCCCTCTGGGTCTTGTTGTGGCGCTGGCGGCAGCGTATTTCCTGAAGTTCGAATATCATCCGGAAATGCTTGCATGGTTGTTTGTGCTTTGTTTCGGGATTAGCTTTCTCGTTGGAGCGTGGGGGGTTGTTCGCCTGCCCCGAGAGGTTCTCGCAATCTCTTACGAGACCATGCCGTTCCGAGAGATCTGGGAGTTTGTTAAGTTCGCCGTCTCAATCTTGTGTGCTGCGTTTTCGACATCCGCCGCCATGCTGTTGATCCGATCCTGGATCATCGAGTCTCGCGGACTGGCTTTTACAGGGCTGTTCGAAGCCGGGTGGACGCTGACATTCAACTACACAACGCTGTTTCTTACCGCCTGCAGCATTATCTATTTACCGATGCTTACACGTTCCACCGAACCGAACAGCCAAAGGGTCTGCATGCTGAGAACGGCGTATCTCGTGCTCTCTGCTGGAACATTGATTTGCTACCTTATGGTGATGTTCAAGACGCCCTTGATACGCCTTCTTTACAGCAGCCAGTTCGACGATGCGGGAAACCTGCTGGTGATCCTGGCTGTCGCGGCGATCCTGCGGGGAGTGTCATGGGTCTACGGTATGTTGATTGTGGCCACACGAAAATCACAAACATTACTGCTGTCGGAAGTACTACGGAATATCGTGTTGCTCGCTTTCGTCTGGCACTGCCTGCGGACGTATTCAACGCTGGAGGCCCTGGGATGGGCATTCGTCGCAGCGAATTTTTTGTATCTGATATTTGCTGTCGAGTATGTACGGTGGGAGAATGGTCTGTTGAAGCGGCGTAATATCTGGCCCCTTGTCGTACTTGCCGGACTGCCTCTGCTCATGAACTGGAGTGATGCGCAATGGGTCCAGTTGGCGATCGGGATTACGGTGAGCGGAATCGCTTGCTATGCCTACAGGAAGGTGCCGGGATGAGGGATTTGCGGTCCGACATTGAACGTTATTATCAGATTGCGGGGACCCCCAAACCAGTCTTCGGTCTAGGGTTTCTAGCGGCTTGTTTCAACCCGCGCCTCGTCCCGAACGTCTTTCTGCGTCTGTCCGGTTTCTTTTACAGACACCGCATGGGCGTCCTGGCCAAGTTTTTCGCCATGCTCAATGTCCTGTTTTTCGGCATTGAGGTGTCACCCCGAGTGGAAATCGGCGACGGCTTGTTTCTGCCCCATACCGTCGGGACGGTGATCGGCGCGGAGCGGATCGGACGCAACGTCACCATCCTGCAAGGTGTTACGCTGGGCACGAAGGAGCCCGACATGCAGTTCACCGTTTCGCTGCGGCCCGTCATCGGCGATCATGTCCTGATTGGCGCGGGGGCAAAAATCATAGGGAGGGTCACGGTCGGCGATTACGCAAAAATAGGGGCGAACGCGGTCATTCTGGACGACGTACCGCCCTATGCCGTAGCCGCCGGGGCGGCGGCGAAGGTCATGGAATCTTCGCAACGGGGACGAAAGGATGAATCGTCCGTTGGATGACATCCGAATCAGTGCATCCCTTGTGGTGTTTAAGCCCGATTTCGTTCTGCTGGGGCGCACGCTGCGGGCACTGGAGATCGCGGGTCAGGAAGTCCGTGCCCGATACGCGGCGCACCTGGAATTAACCCTGGTGGATAATTCGGACGATCCTCAATGGTTTGCGGCCCTGCAAACATGGACAACCGAGCCGTCCGCAAGCGTTCCGGCCTGGTATGTGAGCGTACTGCGTTCTCCCGGCAATCTGGGCTATGCCCGAGGAAATAACATGGTGATCGAGCAGGCAGATTCGGATTACCACCTCGTCATCAATCCGGATTTATTCGCTGCGCCGGACTGCCTCGTCCACGCCATCCGCTTCATGCAACAAAATCGGGATGTCGGGTTACTCGTTCCATCTGTTTTTGGCGAGAATGGCGAGCGTCACTATTTGTGCAAGCGGAACCCGACTCTGTTCATTCTGTTCCTGCGGAGTTTTGCACCTTCCTGGATCCGTGCCTGTTTTCAATCGAGGCTGGACCTGTATGAGATGCGGGATCGAAATTACGACGACCGGATGGAGGATATCGAATTCCCGAGCGGCTGTTTCATGTTTTTCCGCACGCGGATCCTGAAGCAATTAGGAGGGTTTGATCCGGACTATTTCATGTATTTTGAAGACGCGGATATTGGGAAGCGAATGCTGAAAATCGCCCGCATTGTCTATGTGCCCGAGGTCAAAGTCATTCACAAATGGGCAAGGGGAACGCACAGCAGTTTTCGTCTGCGCCTGGAAACCATCAAGTCCGCCCTGATCTATTTGAAGAAGCATACGTTCCTGCACGCCCTGAGCCTCTGAATCTCATAGGGCGCTCCAATCGCACCCGATCGCCCTCGCAAGGCCCGTCAGGCACATCCTGATTTTGGTTGTTCATGATAGCCAAGCATCATGTCCCCTGCAAAGCTGATCGATGACCTGGCCCGCGAGTTTCACCGCAGGGGGCACGGGGCCATTGTCACCGCGCAGGATGGCATCGTCCGTGAGGCCTTTGAAGCCGCAGAAGAGTCGGGCATTACGGTTCTGCGGATCCGGACCGGAGCGATCAAATCCGCCTCCTGGTGGCTGAGGGCATGGCGGGAAACAACGCTTTCCTCGGTCATGTGGCAGAAAGGAATGATTGAAACGAGATGCTGAAAGACCGGCAGGCGGGATTGGTGTGCCTGAACAGGGACGACGCCCTGTTTGCCGCCCATGCCAGGCGATTGGAGAGGGACGGGAACTTGCGCCGCCTTATGGGAAAGAATGCCCGGGCACTTCTGAAGAGCACCTTCTCCTTATCCAACGCGGCCGAACAGATTCTGTCTCATTTTGACGGTCGGAACTAGCATGGATCGCCTCTCTACCATCCTCGTTACCGGCGCCACCGGAGCCGTGGGACCGTATGTCGTGGCGGTGCTGCATGACGCGGGCTATCGCATTCGCACGCTGTCCATCGACTCGCCGCCGGCCGGCGTGTGGCCCGATGGGGTAGATGCACGGATGGGCGATATCACCGATCCGGCGGTTGTTGGAGCAGCCGTGCAGGGTGTGCAGGGGGTCATTCATATGGCTGCCCTTCTCCATATTGTCAATCCGCCGCCGGAACTTCAGAAAACATACGAAAGGATCAATGTCGAAGGAACCGCGGCCGTCGTCGAGGCTGCCCGCCATGCAGGCGCCCTGCGTCTGGTCTTCTTCAGCACGATCGCCGTCTACGGGGCGTCTGCCGGACACGTTCTGACCGAGGACTCCCCTTCCCGTCCCGATTCGTTTTATGCGCAGACCAAGCTCGACGCGGAAGGGATCGTCATTGCGGCAAAACAACCCGACGGGACCCCGCTGGGGACGGTGCTGCGTTTGGGCGCAGTCTACGGGGCCCGGATCAAGGGCAATTACCAGCGGCTCCTGCATGCCGTCGCACGCGGGCGCTTCCTTCCCGTCGGCCCGGGCGACAACCGGCGTACGCTCGTCTATGACAGGGATGTGGCCCGTGCGGCCCTGTTGGCCCTGGAGCATCCGGAGGCCGCCGGAAAAATCTTCAACGTCTCCGATGGTGCATTTCACCGTTTGAATAATATTATCGCAGCCATGTGTCGGGCCCTCGGCAGAAGGCCGCCCGGGATTTCACTCCCGACGGGTCCGGTCCGGTTCGTCGCCGGCATCGTGGAAGACGCGGCGGGGCTCATGGGGCTGTCAGCACCGATAACGCGTGCCGCCATCGACAAGTATACGGAGGACATCGCCGTGGACAGCCACCGCATTCAGAGGGAGCTGGGCTTTAAGCCCCGCTACGACCTGGCTGCGGGCTGGAACGAAACCGTTCAGGAAATGCGGCGGGCAGGCTTGTTGTGAACAGTAAGCGTATCTTCGACATCGTCGCGGCACTCATCTTATCCGGGATTCTTTGCATCCCGATGCTGATCATTGCGGTTGCCGTCAAGGTCAGTTCCCGGGGGCCTGTTCTATACTGGTCGGACAGGGTCGGCATCCGCAACCGCATTTTCTCCATGCCCAAGTTCCGCACCATGCGCATGGACACGCCGCCGGTGGCGACCCACCTGCTGGAGGATCCCGATCGGTTCCTGACCCCGGTGGGAGGCCTGCTGCGCAAATCCAGCCTCGACGAATTGCCCCAGCTGTGGAGCATCCTGAAGGGCGACATGAGTTTCGTGGGACCGCGGCCGGCCCTCTACAATCAGGACGATCTCATCGCGATGCGGACCCGCAAGGGAGTTCATAGGATCGTCCCCGGCATCACGGGCTGGGCGCAGGTCAACGGGAGAGACACCCTCCCCATTCCCGTCAAGGTGGAATTCGACGAGTATTACCTGAAGAACCGGTCGTTTATGTTCGACCTGAAAATCCTCTGGATCACCTTTGCCAAGGTCTTAAGAACCGAAGGGGTCCAGCACTAATCCGGGAAACGCATCGAACCCATGAAACGACAACTGAGAAACCCGAAGTTCTACCTCATGATTCTCGGCGACGCGGCGTTCGTCGCGGCCGCATTCATCGCCAGCTTCTTCCTGCGATACGACGGGCAGATCCCGGAGTGGCAATGGGGATATATCGAAAAGGCCCTGCCGCTCGTCGTGGGCGTCAAGCTCGTTATGTTCTTGTTCTTCCGGCTCTACAGGGGGATGTGGAGATACACCGGCCTGGTGGACTTGCTGAACGTGCTGAAGGCCGGCCTCCTCTCGTCCGTGATCCTCGTCCTGATCATCCTCTTCTTCTTTCGCTTCGTCGGATACCCCCGGACGGTCTTTGTCCTGGACCTGATTCTTACCCTGGTGCTGGTGGGCGGTATCCGCATCGCAATCCGCATCTTCATGTCGGAACACCTCTCCTCCTCCTGGATCCGCAGACCTCTCGACGCCCGCAGGGGAAGGAAGCTGCTCATCATCGGAGCTGGGCATGCCGGGGAGAAGGCCATGAGGGAGAGCCTCGACAACCCCGGTCTCAAGGTCCGGGTCGTGGGCTTTCTCGACGACGACAAGAACAAGCAGGGGAAAGCCATCCACGGGGCCCCGATCTTGGGCGCAATCGACGACATCGAGCAGATCGGCATCTCTTATGATGAAATCCTGATCGCCCTGCCGTCCGCCAAGAGCAGCGAGATGAGACACATTGTCTCGTTGTGCGAAAAGACGGGCAAGCGGTTCCGGACCATGCCGAGTATCGGGGAGCTCATCAACGGCAAGATCTCCATGACGGCGAGCCGGGAGGTCACCCTGGAAGACCTCTTCGGCAGGGAGGAAATCCATCTCGATCAGGAAAAGATCAACCGCTACCTGCACGACAAGCGGATTCTGATCACGGGAGCCGGCGGCTCGATCGGGACCGAGCTGGTCAGGCAGATCTGCCGTTTCGACCCGCGGGCGGTCGCGTGCTTCGATTTCAGCGAATTCAACCTCTTCACGATCGAGATGGAATGTAGGCGTCTGTTTCCGCACGTCGAGATCGTGCCGTTCCTGGGGGACATCCGGGACGGCAAGACGGTCCGGAGGGTCTTCGGCCTGTTCCGCCCGGACGTGGTGTTTCACGCGGCGGCGTACAAGCACGTTCCCATGCAGGAACTCAACCCCCGGGAAGCCGTGACAGTCAACGTGATGGGCACGGGCAATCTTGTCCGGGCCGCCCGGGACGCAGGCGTGGAGTGTTTCGTCCTGGTCTCGACCGACAAGGCCGTTCGCCCGTCGAATGTCATGGGGGCAACGAAACGCGTGGCGGAGATGCTGGTTTCGGACCTGAACCGGCGCTCCGGGATGCGCTTCATAGCCGTCCGGTTTGGAAACGTGCTGCGAAGCTCCGGTTCGGTCATCCCGATGTTCCAGGAACAGATTGCCAGAGGCGGACCGGTGACCGTAACCCACCCGGACATCACGCGCTACTTCATGAGCATCTCGGAAGCCGCCCAGCTCATCCTGCAGGCGGGTGCGATGGGTGAGGGCGGGGAGGTGTTCATCCTCGACATGGGCAGACCCGTGAGGATTCTCGACATTGCCCGGGATCTGATCCGGTTGCACGGCCTCGAGCCCGACGAAGACATCCCGATCGAAATCATCGGCCTTCGCCCGGGAGAAAAGCTCTACGAAGAGCTAATCACCGTGGGTGAGGGAATCGTTCCCACGGGGCATCAGAAGATCATGGTGCTGCGAGGTCTTCCGTCCGACGGGGATAAGCTCCGGAAACAGGTTCAGGAGCTCCTCGACCTGACGGACACCTTTGACGACGCCGCCATCAAGTCAAAGCTCCAGGAGATTGTTCCTGAGTATACCCCCCAAGCCTAGATCCCGCAGTGTCTCAACCCCCGGCGGCTTCCCGAGCCCCCAGCCCTTCCTCGACCGCCCGGATTACCTCATCCGCAGATAGCTCCAGCAGACAGCGGCTAAAGCTTCCGATGTGCCTGTCGCATCCCTCCTCCCGACACGGCACGCACTCCCCGTTCCCCTGAAGCAGGATCACGTTTCCCGCCCGTTGCGTCCCGCGCATGACGTAGGGACTCCCTTCCCGGCAATACCCCTTCGGCCACGGGCCCCACTTCACGGGATTGGACGGCCCGAACAGGGCCACCGTGGGAACCCCCAGCGCGGCGGCCATGTGCGTGATGACCGTGTCGGTGCCCACGTAGAGCCGGGTGCGGCTCAGGAGGGCCCCCGTCCCGGGCAGGTCAATGCGGCCGACCAGATTGACGATACGGTCCGCCTCGGATGAGGCGACCGCATCGGCGTAAGCCTTTTCTTCCGCGCCGGGCCCGCCGGTGAGCACCACATGCAGGCCGCGATCGGCAAGCCATCGGCAGAGCGTCAGCCAGCCTTCGCGATGCCACTGCTTGTACGGAAACATCGGGAACAGGTGGAGCACGGCGTAGGGGACACGGAGAGGGTCGAAGGGCACCAATCCGGCGATGTGCGCTTCGTCATCAGGTTTCCAGGACACGACCACCTCGCAGCGCTTCTCGATGCCGAGAAGTGCCGCCAGCCCCAGGTTGGTGGTCACCGTGTGCGTGTAAACGTTATCGAAGAGAACCCAGTCCGACAGAAGCAGCCGCTTCCACCACTGCTTCGGTCCTGCCTCCAGCACGCCAAGCCGCTTTCGACCCGCCGCCCAGGCATACACCGTGGGCCGGTCCCCTGGCTGGGTGGACAGGGCAAGGTCGTAGC
>Ga0302246_1000544_pt1 | contig 32760 bp, 26 predicted proteins | sample AAG_UR_Trp_MG_FD_193533 | JGI IMG/M metagenome (GOLD analysis project Ga0302246, IMG submission 193533) | Enriched activated sludge microbial communities from anaerobic digester in WTTP, New Holstein, Wisconsin, United States - AAG_UR_Trp | ecosystem: Engineered > Bioreactor > Anaerobic >... | reverse complement strand
GTTTCAATCCACGCTCCCGCGTAGGGAGCGACTTACTTCTTATAACTTCTTATTTTTTCTCACAAAATTCCATAAAATCCGCGATCACCTATTTTTTCCCCGTTTCAATATTCAATTGTCAAAGATCCTTGATCAAAACAGACCTGAAATCGGCCTATTATCAGCGCCGCGAAGATCCTTGGGTTTTTATGATCCCTTGAGGTTCGCGCCGACCGTATCAAACAATCAACGGCCCTTCCTGATCGAGGGCCGGTTTCGCCCCCACATGCTCGACCCGGCGTTTCCAGTTGGCACCCAGAAAATAAAACCTCAGGCTATCGGACTTAGGATCGATTTCCTTGATCAGTTTCTGTCGGAATACTGCCCACTGCGCCGGATCGACAAGGCACTCGAACACGGAATACTGCACTCTCTGGCCGTAATTCTGACAGACTTTTGCCACACGGTGCAAACGGCGGGCACCACCCGCATCAGAGGTCGCTACATCATAACTGACCAAAACCAGCATGCGTCACCTCAGGTATTCTCTCTAAATTACCCTATTTCCAGATGAACGGCGGGTAACCGTCCAGATCGCCCCGGATATGACGCGCCAGCAGCAACGCCTGGATATGGAACAGCAAGCCGATGTCCACTTTTTCGTCGATGAAGGGATGGTAAATCTCCTCCTGCTTTCTCTCCTGGTACGCAATCAGAACCGTCTTGCGTGTTTCATCGTTCATCGTGACGCCCCCCGATTCGGTTTTCTGAAATCCCTTTCCCTGGACCCGCCGCAGATTAATCAGCGACAGGGTGAGGCGATCCGCCAAAAAGGGTCTGAACTCCTCCATGAGATCGAGAGCCAAACCGGGGCGGCCGGGACGATCCCGGTGCAGAAAACCCACTGCCGGGTCCAGCCCCACCCCTTCGAGGGCGGAGCGGATATCGTGGACGAGGAGGGTGTAGATAAAGGAAAGCAGGGCATTGACATTGTCCAGAGGCGGCCGGCGATTGCGTTCATCAAACGAAAACGACGCCTTCTGCGCCACAATCAAATGATCAAACACGTCAAAATAGGAATGGGCCGCGTCCCCCTCGTATCCCCGGACAATATCGAGCGGATGGCCGTCGGCAAGCAACTCAAGGTAATAGGCCAGACGCTTGATCGTCGTATCAAGCCGGCTCTGTTCCATCTTTTCCCCATGATCACGGAGGGCGCGTTGAAGGACGGTCCGGCAATTGGATATCTTGCCGATGACCATGGTCCGGGCGATATCCGCCGACCCCTTTTCGTCATCGGCCCGCCGGTACTGTTCACGCCGGAGGAGGACATTGCCCGATACGGGTCCCTGGACCCTGGCCAGAAAACGGCCCCGCTCGGACATAAAGCTCATACCGACACCGTTTTCGGCGCAAAACCCCATGAGGAAGGGACTGCAGGAAACATTGCCGAAACAGACGATGCCGCCGATGGTATGGACAGGCAGACGAAGACGGACTTCCCTGTCCACCTTAACGGCGATCGTTTCGCCCTCTTTGGCCAGATAGGCCCCCTGGGTGGTAACGAAAAGGGTGTTGAGGTGCTTCTTCACGATTCACCCAGCATTCTTGTCAAATAACGTTTCACGGATCGTTTTTTCTCCATTGTCCGGGGCAAACATTCCTCCACCAGGGAACAGCGGTCGCAGCGTTTTGCGTAAACCGGCTTCGGCGTCCTCCCCGATCGAATCAGTTCATGAGCGGCGGCAGCCGTCTGCTCCGTTTCCCGCCTGAGAACTTCGTCGAAAAGGACATCCAGGCGGCGCCGGGTCTTGCCGTAAAAAAGGGCGCCGGAGGAAACCGCCGTGTTAAGCATCTCTTCCAGGCAGATCGCCTGGGCGCAGAGCTGGATCTTATCCGACAGGTCCGCCTTCGGTTTCCCCCGTTTATATTCGACGGGAAAGGGCCGCCAGGTCCCATCCTCTTCCAGATGAAACTCGACGACATCCGCCTTGCCGATAAGGCCAAGGCGGAGGGAGCGCAGCGGCACGCCGTAGTCGATCCGCACCTTTCCCCGCACCACGCTGTCTTCCTCGTGAACCCGTTCGTGCATGATGCGGCCTTCGGCGGTCAGACGGTTTTCCGCCCAGACCTGCTCGACGTGGATCAGGGCACACTGGCGGGAGCAGAAAGCCATGTGCTGCAAGGCGGATAGCTGAATCAGGTCATCGGGATTGTACATATGACCTCATGCTGCCCGAATGCAGAGGAAAAACGAAATCATATTCCGGTATAATTTCATCGATAAACAACTGAATCCCCGTCATTCCACCAAAGAGGCCGTGTCATCCTGGGATTGCCTTGAGATCCATTTCCAGCATGTATCCTTTTCCTGGATGCCGGATCGATCCCGGCATGACAACATTAAGAATACCCATATACCGGTTTAACAAACCCTTCGTCATTTCGACCGCAAGGAGAAATCTTTAAGAAAAATCAGCAAAAACATATAGATTTCTCACTTTCGTTCGAAATGACATCTTTTTGAAAATGACGCAAATGTGCCGCTCAGTCTCGTTAAGACTTCAACCGCTTTTTGCGCTCCGGTTCGGTCAGGTAATTCTCAGAGGAAACAACCTTTTTCCCCGTTTTCTCCTCCAAATCCAACCGCGCCTTACCGGCGACCTCGCCACCTTTACGGGCGGCGGTTTTGCTCTCCGTGAAACCCCGGGCATCGTCGGCACATGTGATTTCCGTGGTCGCCGCCTCCCCCAGCATGGAGAAAATCAACTCCAGATCCGTCATATGATCCCGCAGGTTTTCCCGTTGCAAACCCTTGAGGGCTTTATGCTCGCCGGGGGTCACGCCGAAGGCCGCCGTGGCGATCTCAGCCGTCAGGATTGCATATTCCTTTTCCTGCTTTACGTCCCGCTTTTTCCATTCGTCCGTCAGTTCTTCCCGGACGGCAATCCCCCGCATCCGTTTTTCGATCCAGGCGTCTGAATACCCTTTCGCTCTGTAGATCGCCTTGGTGCGTTTTGTCGCCAACTCCGGATCTTCGATTTCCTGTACGCGTTCATAACCGACTTTGGCCAGCCAGCGTTTGAAAGGCTCCGCCTTGGGCGAAGGGATGGACTGGATGATGCGGAAGAGGCCCTCGGTGTTGGCACAGTTCATCCTCTGCGTACCACCTGACGTTTCTACCAAAAGGGTATGTACAATTTGTACCCACCCTTTCCCCAGTTCCGGATCACGCTGTTTCATTCGTTGAATGTACTGCTTTGGGTCCTTTGAATCGATCAGTGCCGACGCAACATCTTCGACAACAAACCACCACTCATTGTTATGAATGGTTTTCCGGATTTCCTTGCCCCTGAATACGGCGATGTTGGTTTGCATAGTCACTCCCCGCAACACGATTAAGCAAAGTCCTTAATTAAAAGACATTTTCTTCCGGCCATTCTTGCACAACAATACCTGAAGAAAGATTTTCTTTATCAACTACAATCGAGTAATCATTAACTTTCCGTGGAAGTTCTGTCTTTTTCGTCACAGACACACGTTTAAACAGTCGTCCTGATAGGTCATTTCCAAGATGATTTTCATGTTTGAATATAACCAGCTTTACCGGGTTCATCTCTCCTCTTGCAGCGGCGCGATCATTTTCAAAGGCATTGATCAGTGATTTCCACAAAAGTTTCAAATCTTCTTCGGAGAACTTTGTTTTCGTAGCATCAACCGCCGAAATGAATCCATGCATCCGATACAACGCATACGGGACCGTGGATTTTCGACCAAAGGTAGATGCAAATTCTCTTTTCTCTTGTTTTTTTGCATCTTCCTCTGTAGTTACGGCACAGCGCGTTATTGAGTGTTCGGCCTGGTATATACGATCCTCAGAGCGCGAGAATGTGAACTGCACAGGACCTCGAATAGTGCCAGCGCCTTTATCCCCGGTTGCCAGTACAGCCCCAAAGGTCCTGATGTCAAAATACTGTTCGCACAGACTGCCCTGTCGCTGCTGTATGCTGTCGCCAGAAGCCGCATCAATGATCTTGTTTAGGACTTGCTCTTGTCTGATAAAGATGTCGAAGGGAGCTTTCAGCTCCTTCTCCAGCATGACATAATTTCTTACCTTTCTTTTCATGCAAACATCCGTCACCAATCCGTGCTGATCCTCTGCATCGACTCGGGGCAAATTCACCTGATCGGGGTCACCGTTCGGATTTCCGTCTTTTACCTCAAATAGAAATACAAAATCATACCTGTTCTTAATTGGCTCACTCATGTGATTCCTCCTGTGTTTAGTCTTGGGTTGATGAGCTAAATTGTTTTTGCCGCTGGTGGTAATATCCAATGGCAAACTGACCTTGCTCCTCCAATGTGAAATTTGCTGGAAAGCGATCAATATCTATGCTCTTACATAGTTCCTGAAGTTCTTTATCCAGAGTCACTGCCAGTCCAGGTCTTTCATTTTTGACTTTCGTAAAATGCTTCGAGCTTAAATTGAACAAACGTCCGAACGCGGCGGCAGGCGAGGTCATGGCATAGGTAAAATATCTTTCTCTTATGCCCGCATTTCTATCTCCCAGTGCGGCATACTGAATGCTTTCAAGCTTTGCGAAAATCTGCCCACAGACATAGGCTACCGGTTTACGGCCATCTTCCATACTTTCTGTGATCATAAAACCACCTCCTTTGCTATTTCGATTTAAAATAAGCTTGATTAGAGCTGCCCTGTTAGCGGTAACGCCATACTTATCAAGCCGAGCCCGTTGAAGAGCCTTTGTTAGTATCCACAGTGGCAATAGGGAATTTTTTAGCGCCGCGTTCCACAGATACGCAGCCGTCCTTGCTAGCGAAGCATCGTCTTTGTCGTAGCTGCCATCGTTGTTATTCCTCTGGCAGCATCTGGCAAGATCATAGATACGAGCATAATGTGTCTTCATTTTTTTTAGGTCTCGGTCATATTCGGCAATTGCAATATCCTTGAACCACTGGGCTATTGATCCCTGAAAATCATGCAGGCTGGTCTCGATCCAATCACGAACCACTATGCGGGCCGCAGAACCGGATAACGTGAACGAATAGAACTGATCCGGTTCAATGTATTTGCTGTCTTTCTCTCTGCCCGACGTGACAGACTCAATAAGTTTGGCTACGTCGTCTGGATTAGGCGCTTCGAGTTGGTCTATTTCCGGCAATTCCTTGTTCTTCCGCGTCCAGAAAACCATAGCAGTGTCCGATCCGAAATTCTTTCTATTCGTATAGCGGAACACCTTCTTTTCTTTCCCTTTTTTGCTTTTAATGGGAACTTCATTTCCTGACGACAGAAGCCAATTCAAACCTTCTACATACGTTCTTGCGCAATTTGTACAAATTGACGAGTTGTCATTCCCCTTCAAAGAGTAGGATTCGAAGGCATTTTCATTGTATGAGACCAAGGCGCAACCACTTGATTGCCCATCGGGTACTTTCTTAATCATTCCGTGAGGAATATCCTCTACCGGATATTTGCTCTCTCCACAAAGTGCGCACTTTTTCTGTTTCACTGCCAATAATCCTGCCTGTAGAGCCTCGTACTGCCTTATTATCTGCCTTAAAATGGCTGGTTTTTCGTGAATGCGGCATCCTTCAGTTTGGATTCGAAACCCGATATTTCCTTTCCGGTTCCTATCATCGGGAATCGCCACCTCAAATTGAGACAAGGCCTTTTCTAACCCGTTGGTTTTGTTGTCCCCGTAAAAGGCAATTACGGGTGCCAATTCGGGTAAGCCGCGATATTCTTGCAATTTGCCAAGAAAGAGTTCGTGTTTCTTCTTGGACGCGTCTCCTCCATAACACAGGACTTCCTCGGCTTTATCAAGCAACAGCCTGGCTTTCCCTTTTTTTGCGGTGATAGCTTCGGCAATAGTATTTTTCTTTTCAATTAACCGAAAGTCTCGATAATTGCCGCCTTCATCAATTATCAGTTCAATAGACAATGGTTCCAGCTTCAAAGCATCATGAACCCACTCAGTATCTGCTTGCTGGCTTCGTAATGTCTTGCCCAATTCGCTTAATTCCTTGATCATAGGACAGCCTCCTCCAACCTATTGAACTCATAGATTGAGGCAGACACTTCGCTGTCAATTGGCGGCCGGAAATGGCTGGACTCCATCATTTTGTCATTCTCCTGGACTTCGCAGTTCAGGGCGCCATTGCGTATAGCCACATCATGAAAAAAAATGGGTTGGGCTTTCCCTTTGGCATCATAGAATATGTCAAACAGCATACTCCCAATTGGAATAGTTTCCGGGATGGGCATTTCATCTCCGTGCGGTTCCAGGAATTCAGCGGCAAATTCCCGCGTGCCAAGATAGGGTCTCCGCCAGCATTGGCCCTTCTTGACTCGGCGGATAAAAATCCCATCGTGATCGGCGTCAATGCCTCGTCTACCGATATATTTCTCTGGCTTGTTTCTGTCGTCATGCTCTGTTTGATAAAGAGATGCTTCAATGATATAGGCCACGTCACGCAACACCACGCTGTTCCGCTGAGCACGGTATTTTGGTTTGCCAGAGGTATCGACCTCATCCACAACAATCGGGGCTTTGCCCTGCTTCGAATTGATTTCATTACGTCTTATCGTAACAAATTTGAGGGGTTTCAAAACCAGTACACGCCGTACATACCATTGGAACTCGGGCTTCCATAGAATCGAATCGAGAACTCCTCTGGCCGCCGATGGGGTCATGCATGGATATGTCATGCGTTCGACCTTTAAATCCGGTCTTGTAAAACATGCATAATCCCCCACCACCTTTACTCGTATGATCCTTTCATCAAGCATGGACACCTCCTTTTACACAACCATCTTGTCTGCTTCCATGGGCTCAACTGAAATCCCTGTGTCGCTATCGTAGTTTCCGCACCACACCTTGAACCCCTGAGGCATTTGCCTGCACGTTTCTGCATTACCGAAAATGAAATACTCATAGACCTGAACCGTGTAGGCCTGCATTCTTCGGTAATCATCCTTCGATAAGAACTCCTTATACTCGATTGAATGAAACAACCGTCGGCTCTCGTCACTGAAATGGTAGATAAACAGGCCTTCCGTCTGATCGCTGATTACATGGTAGGTATCATTGACCACTTTAAAACTGAACTGGCCGGTAATCTCTCCACGAGCCTTATTGATGTTATATTTATCAGGATCCACGTAAAGTTGGACAACTTGAGAATAGTAATGATTGAACGATTGATGATGATGAAGTCGTTCTATATCCGCCTTGATCAATTCTTCCGCATAGCCTGCACAGGCAAAATACGTCTTGTCAGGCATAGCACCGTCAATCAGTTTGAAAAGAAACACCCTGCCGCCTGAACTGCCCAATCTGTTTTCTCGATTACAGCGCCCCGCTGCCTGAATGACTGCTTCAAGGGGAGCCATGGCGCGAAACACTACCGGAAAGTCAAAATCAACGCCCGCCTCAACCAGCTGGGTAGAAACGACCAGAATCTTTCTCTTTGCCGCCAAATCTGCCCGGATGCCCTCTATCACCTGTTTTCGATGAGATGGACACATCGCTGTCGAAAGATGATACTTCTTTTCCCAGTTGGCGCTGCTCCTCGTAGTTTTAAAAAATTCCAGGGTAGCTTTCTTTGTATTGAAAATAACAAGTGTTGCAGCATCTTCATGCACGACTGCCTCTAACAGCATGGCGAAATCGACCGGATTAAGATCATTCAGCAAATGATAAGTTACGCGTCTGGTTTCTTTGTATAGTTCAGCGGGATTTTCCACTAAGGGCTGGATCGCTTCGATACCGTTAAAGCCCTCTCTCCTTTCGAATGCTGGCTGTGTCGCGGTACAGAAGAGGAACGAGGTTCTCATCACAGATTGAACATCTTTGAGCATTTGAAGAGTAGGAAGAAGTATCTCTTTGGGAAGAGTTTGGACTTCATCAAAGATAACAACAGTTTCTGCAATATTATGAATTTTTCGGCACCGGGAAGGCCTGTTGCTAAAGAGCGATTCGAAAAACTGGACAGTCGTGGTTACGACAATTGGATAATCCCAGTTCTCACAGGCAAGCTTCTTTCTTTGCTCGATAAGAGAATAAGCATTTTCATTATCTTTGGTTTCGAAGGCATCTTCATTGAAGCTGGAATGGTGTTCGAGTACCCATTCAGGGCCGAATATGTCTTTCAGTGTCTGTGCTGTTTGATCAATAATATTCACAAAAGGAAGGACAATTATTATCCGCTTTAAGGCATTCTTTTTTGCGTGCTTCAAAGCCCATGCCATGGATGTAAGTGTCTTTCCCATACCGGTAGGAAGGGCCAATGAATAGAATCCGCATGGCAAGCCTGACTTCTTAAGCGCTTGCTCGCGTGCCTCATTCCTTAATCGGTTAAGCTTTCCCTTTTTCGGCTTCTTTGAAAATTCTGTGTCCAGCTTGGCTATCATCTCATCAACCGGCAAGGCCAGATTTGCACGAGCACGAAAAGTGTCCTTCTCAAAATGTTTTTCAGTAGAAAGCCAATCGCCGTCTGTTAGTGCGCTGAAAAGATACCTGATAAAGGTCTCCCGTTTCAGCGGATCGGCAAAACGCAAAGGCACGCTTTTCTTGGAAATAATCTCAGAAGCCCCGGTATCATCAAGGAAGGTATTGACCGCGCTTTCAAACCCACTGACTTCATCGCGCTTGAATGGCTCAGTATCGCTTTTCCATGCCGAAGCGTCAGGAATACCTTTGTGGTGGCCGTCGATGGCAATGGATGCCTCAATTAAACCTTCACGGCGCGCATAGCCTGAACCCCAGGAAGCATGGGGAACACTGCCCCGCCTTCCACCGGTTTCAAGATAACGTTGAAACTCAGGTTGATACTTTCCCAAGTCATGCAGCAAACCAGCCACATGGAAGATTGGCTTGAATGCATCTTGATCGGTAAACGAGGCTGCCAATTCAGCAGTTTCGGTGAGATGTTCGGACAAGCTGTGCTTGTCGTTGTCCTTATTCTCTGAATGAGCATAGTATTCCATTAATCACCCCCGCATTTCATAAATGTTCTTCTTTCGGCTGCCATTTCTCCAGCCCTTAGCCAGACAAGCCAATACCCGTAATGTGTTTTGCCTTTGGCAACATCCCCGAGTCCGATCATAATTATATGTTCTCGATATGGCTCCAAACTTTTCAAGCCGTAAGGGAATGTTGTTGACAAATCCCATCCCAAACTTCGCTTTCGAAATGAGAGCTTCGGGATAGCGCAGGTGTCAAAGACTCTGTCGGGGAGACAAATTATTATGTGCCGCAAACAATCATGGATTTCATCTCTCATATTGGAGACCATAAAATGGGTTATAGGACGCTGTCAATATAATTTTTCATATTATTGGTAAAAAACAATCCTCTTGACTATGGCATCAACAATAAGTAAATTATGCAAACGGCTCAGAAAGCTGTGGATTGAAACATATTTTTGGTAAAACGTGCAAGAAAGAGACATCGCAATCGCTGTGTCTCTTTCTTGACATATGATCACCCCTCTCGATTCAATATCGTCTTCTTATCGCCGGAAATATGGCAAAGAAACTGGGCTCCGGCTGTTGAATGATTGATTTTGCCTTTTTTCCCCGTTGGATCTTCGAACTCCTCGTCCTCATCCGGATCGGACTCGGGATCATCCTTCTTTATTGCATTCGTAATATACTTTGGGAATTCCGCACTGTATTTTCCAAAATCGTGAAGAAGCCCCAAAAGATCCCAGTAATGTCCCATTCCGATTTTCCCTGCGTTGTTTTTCGCAAGCTCAGAAACATTCCATAAGGTGTTCATGAACCGTTTGATCTTTGTGTGCCATATAATCAGTCATGAGTTGTGCTCCGTTTTTCAAGCCCCGCCGGCTTTATTGTTGATGTTTTCTCCCTCCGGGCCATGCCACAGACCGGCCGCGCCGAATCCTGCGGCGAAAGAACCGGCTAATCTCGCCGTCTCGGACAGATGATCTTCAAGACGATGCCATTCCTCGCGAGGCCTGAATTTCATGGAATGTGCGTATTTGAGATTATCCAAAATGCCACCTCAATGAATGTACCGGCTGGAAAATCTGACAGAGAAATTTACTTAACAATACCCGCAAGGTACATGAGATGCACAAATTGCCGTTCCAAACAAGCGCGAATTATCTGATATTTAACACGATTCTTCGGTGCCGGTGCTCCTCAGAACGACAAAAAAATGGTGCTTCTCGGAAGGGCAAAAGTGTCTTCCTTCAAGGCCGTTATGGATGGATTTAAGATTGGAAATTTCAAGATCATGATTCCCCCCGTTTGAAGTTGTTGTCTTGGGACAAGATAGGCCGATTATACACGCCTTGCTTCATATTGCAATACGCATAAGATTTTTGAAACGGCAGCGAAAGAGGGGGTGGGATGGCGATGGGTCGGGAAAAACTGTCGGTCAGGCGTCGAATTCTTAAAAGTGGACCCAAACGACGATGGGGATTTAGAGCTGAATTCTAAATCCCCATTATCACTAAGTAAAATTTCATAAAAATGGTGCCGAAGCCGGGACTTGAACCCGGACGGGCGTGGCCCACTACCCCCTCAAGATAGCGTGTCTACCAAGTTCCACCACTTCGGCATCCGTTAAAGATCGATTTTCAAGGCCTCGACAAAGAACGGTCCAGCCCTTGCAATTCTCGGGCACTCTACATTTTGAGCGATTCTTTGTCAATACGAAATCAAATCGTTATTCCACCCTTTTTAAATCCCGGGCTACTTTCCCGTTCCCGCCGGGGCAGCAGGTGCTACCGGGGCGGCCGGGGTGACAGGGGCGGCTGCAGGCGCCGGAGCCGGAGCCTGTTTCGGCACGGTCCTTTCCGCCGCGGCCGGCGGCACGTAGCCCTTCACGACCGACGCCGCCTTCTCGGAACTGAAATAGGACAGGCCCAACGTCGTCAGCATGAAGATGATGGCGACAACCGTCGTCATTTTCCCCAGAAAGGTTCCCGCGCCGCTGGCGCCGAAAATCGTCTGGCTGGCTCCACCGAAGACGGCTCCCATGCTGGCGCCCCTGCCCGCCTGGAGCAGGACGACCAGAATCAGGACGAAACAGACCAACACATGTAAAAAAATCAATAAAGATCTCATTATCCAGCACCCCTGTTTAATCTTTCCTATCGAACATCACCATGCGGAAGAAAGAGTCGAAATCCAGGCTCGCCCCGCCGATCAGGCCGCCATCCACATTTTTCTCCGCCATCAGTTCGGCCATGTTGTCCGGCTTCACACTCCCGCCGTAAAGGATCGGCAGGGAATCGGCCGCCGCCTCACCGAAGAGACGGCCCGCCAGGGTCCGAATGACGGCGTGGACCTCTTCAGCCTGGCCGGGTGTCGCCGTCTTGCCCGTCCCGATTGCCCAGACGGGTTCATAGGCGATAACGAGTTGTTTTATATCATCGTTCCGGAGCGCCTTCAACCCTTCTTTGATCTGTCTTTCCACAACACCGGCCGTCAAACCCGCTTCCCTCTCCTGCAGGGTTTCCCCGATGCAGAAAATGACTTTCAGGCCGCATTCCAGAGCCGCTTCGATTTTCCGGGCGATCAGGGCATCGTCTTCCCCGAAAAGGGTCCGGCGTTCCGAATGGCCGACAAGGACGTAGTCACAACCCGCCTCGGCGATCATGGGCCCGGAGACTTCCCCGGTGAAGGCCCCCTGACGCGATTCGTGCAGATTCTGGGCCGCAACGTGAATCCCGCTACCCTTGAGCACCTCCGCCACGGCGTACAATGCCGTGAAAGGCGGTGCGATCAGAACATCCCGATCGGTCAAGCGGGCCGCCGCCTCCCGCAGCCGTTTTGCAAAATCCACGGCTTCGGCAACGGTCTTGTGCATTTTCCAGTTGCCGGCGATAAATGGTTTTCTCATCATAACCCCCTTATATCCCGTACCAGCCTTAAGGCTGTTTTTTGATCCGGCCGCACCTAGCGGCTTTGCCGGACTCCCGTCCGGTCGCAGAGCTCGAATACGACACATCGGCTGCAAAGAGGCGAGACGGGACGGCAGACGGCCCTGCCGAATGCCACGAGCAGCGTGTTGTAACGGATCCAGTATTTCCCGGGAAGTTTCTTTCTCAGGGCAAATTCCGTTTCATCGGGCGTCCGGGTCGAAACATACCCCAGCCGGTTCGAAATCCGGTGCACATGGGTATCGACGCAAATTCCCTCTTTGCCGTAACCCAAAGTGACAACGAGGTTCGCCGTTTTCCGGCCCACCCCTTTCAACATCAGCAGTTCATCGATCGTATCGGGAACCCGGGAATGGAAACGCTCGATCAGGTCCCGGCAGATCTCGATGATCGTCCTGGCCTTGTTCCGGTAGAAACCGACGGGGTAAATGGCCCGCGCTATCGTCTCCTCGGGAAGCATCACCATCGTCTCCGGACGATCCGCCAGGGAAAACAGCCGATCAGACGCGCCCTCGGTCACCTCATCCTTGGTCCTCAAGCTGAGAATCGTCGAAATCAGGATGGGAAAGGGACCTTTCCGGTCATCGGCGTACTGCGTGACGATCGGCACATCCCATGTCCTGGCCGCTTCCTCCAGAAGGGCGATGACCCGTTCTATTTTGTCGTCGTTCATGGGATCTACGGTCCGGGAACGGGGCAGCAACCGCCTAATTGTACCCCTCCTCGTAAGCCAGCATATCGAGGTGCAGGGTCGCAATATCCTCGACATCCAGATTTGCTTCCTGCTTCGTTTCCCGGAAGTCGATGATCTTGATATAGCGTTTGCATTCGTTGCATACATCGACGCGATAACGCTCATCCCCCTCGATGGTGAAAAATGCCAGGGTCTGCTGCTCTTCGTTGCCGCAGAAGGGACACTTGATCCGGACGAAGGACCACTCGTAACCGCACTGATGGCAGAACAGCCAGCGCCGTCCCTCCTCTTCCCTGAGTTCCCCGATTTTCGGTTCCCTGCCGCAAATGGGGCAGTATCCCTCGGACCAGCCCATCTTGGCCACAAGATCCCCGTATTTTTCAGCCACCTTCTCCAGATCCGGCCTCAAGCTTTCTTCCAGGAAAAGCTCGACCAGATCGAACGTTTCATCTTCCTCTTCCGCGTCCGCCGCTTCCAGGTCATCCGGCGCCTCGGCCGCTTCGGCTTCCAGATCCTCTTCGTCCGATTCCTCGTCCAGGACAACCCCTTCCGATATATCGCGGATCATGTCCTCGAACTGCAGGGTTCCCTCTTCGAGTTTCTCGACCAGTTCGTGCGTTTCTCCGGGGGCACGCTTTTCCGCAATGGCAAGAAGGGAGAGGAAATACTCCTTCGGCCCCGTCAGGTCGAACTTTCCCTCGACAAGATCCACCAGGGGAAGCCCCCCCTGCATTTTCTGGGAAATAAGCGCTTCGTCGACGGTAAAAACGTCGGGGTGATCCTCTTTTTTATAGGCTTCTCTCTTGATGAGGATTTCTTCCAGGATATCGAGAAGATCCCCGTAATGGGGATTGACCGTCTTATATGTCTCTATGGTTTTTAGCGTGTCATTCAGTTTCTTTGCCATCGGCATGGTACTCCTTGGATTGATTTTGCTTGCCCCCGGCACAACGAACAGGCATCGGCTGTACTGAAACAGCCGAGTCTGTATATCCGCTTTTATTCTCAACTTCAAGTACTATTTAAATTTCAGAAGGTTGCAATTCTCCGTTTCAGGAAGGGGACGGCGAACCGGCGGCGAAAGGCCATTCTCCTTTACGCGCATCAAGATATGTGATAGCGTCACGCAGGATAGAAACTCTGTAATGGACAGAAGGAATTAATGGAACAAACCGGAATCGCCCGTCATCATCGGCGGCATCGACGACGCCCGCACCCGCCGAAAGAACAACTCCCGCAAACAGAAGTCGAAAGACCGACAAAACTCCATCGCAGGAAGGAGGGCTGGCATCATCACCGGATGAAACCGGAGATCGATCCCCGTCTGCAGGCCGTTTTCAAAAAAATCGGGAAACCGGCCCAGGCGGAATTCATCCCCGACAGCTTTCAGCGGGAGGCGATCGAATCCATCGAAAGCGCGGACTGCCTGGTTTCCGCACCCACGGGTTCCGGAAAAACCTGGATCGCCCAGCAGGCCATCCTTTCGGTCTTCAAACGGGGGGGACGCTGCTGGTATGCCTCACCCCTGAAGGCGCTCAGCAACTCGAAATGGGTCGAGTTCAGCGATTGTTTCGACGGCATCAACGTGGGCATCCTGACGGGCGATACGAAGGAAAACACAAACGCTCCCATCATCGTCGGCACGACGGAAATTCTCCGGAACCAGCTCTACGACATGATGCACCGGGGCGAGGATTTTCCCTGCGACCTCGTGGTGATCGACGAGGCCCATTACCTGGGGGATGCGGACCGGGGAGTCGTGTGGGAAGAGATCATGATCTATCTTCCTCCCCGGGTCAATCTGCTCCTTCTTTCAGCCACCATCGGCAACGATGAAGAACTGGCCGGGTGGCTCTCCGGCCTCCGGGGCAAGCCCTGCGTCGTCATCAAGGAGAAAAAAAGGCCCGTTCCCCTATATCCCTTATTTTTACATCCATCGGGCCGGATCATGCCTTACCTGGAGAACAAGAAGCTCTATCCCGGCGTCATCGATTACATGGAAAGGGCCGAACAGGAAAGGCGCCTGCGCTACATGGCTCCCCGGATCGGCGAGATCATCCACGCCCTGGAGCAGTTCCACCTGACGCCCGCCATCTTTTTTCTCAAATCCCGGACCGACTGCGATGCAGCCCTTTCTCATTGTCATCCCGCTCCGCCGTCGTTTGCGGACGAGGAATTCGATCGTGACCTGGCGGAACTCCTGGAACGGTTCCCCTATCTCAGGAATCACCGGCATCTGTCCCATCTCCAGAGATGCCGCGTCGCCGCCCACCACGGGGGGCAGCTGCCGGCCTGGAAATTTCTGGTGGAAACCATGATGAACCGGGGGCATCTCCGGGCGATCTTCGCCACCTCCACGGTCGCGGCGGGTGTGAATTATCCTGCCCGCACCATCGTCCTGTTCAATTCCGACCGTTACAACGGTTACGAATTCCGGCCCATGAGCAGCATCGATTTTCACCAGATGACGGGCCGGGCGGGAAGGCGGGGACAGGACAAGATCGGCTTCATGCTGGCCATACCGGGACGCTTCATGGACCTCCACCATATCCGGAAGCTTCTGTACAAAAGGCCGGAAGCCATCGAAAGCCAGTTGAAAAGCGACTTTTCCATGATCCTGAACCTGCTGCTGTCCCAGTCCACCGACGACATCCGGGTGATTTTTGAAAGGTCCCTCGCCTCCTACCAGGATGGGCCGGACACGGGAGAGAAGGGAAGCCGGTGGGACGATTTTCTCAAGCATCTCGCTTTTCTGAAAAAGGAAAATTTCGTTGACGAAGCCGATCGGCTGACGGAAAACGGCATCTGGGCATCGAAACTCCGGCTCGATCAGCCGCTTCTGATCGCCGAATGCCTGAGAAAAGACGCCTTCCCCCGACACGATGCGAAGCTCCTGGCAGCCCTGGTGGCCCCCTTCGTGTACGACGGCGACCAGGAAATCAAGATTACACGGAAAATCACCCCGCGCAAACTCGTCCGGGGCTTCAACCGGCTTCGCAGACAGCTGACCGATCTCCTGGAACGGATGCAGCAGGAGGAATTCCCCGTCAGCCCCATGTTTCTCTGGCCCGCCTGGGCCATCTACGCCTGGGCCAGGGGGATGGACTGGGAAGCGATCACCGGCCAGATCGGCATCGCCGATGGGGATTTCGCCATGCTGATCACGAGGACGGCGGACAATCTCCGGCAGATCGCCTCCCTCAAGGAATCCCACCCGGAAACGGCGGCCCTGGCTTTCGAGGCCATGGACACGATTCTCCGTGAACCGGTCGTATTTGAATAGAATAAAATTGCGGATGAAATCATTTGTTTCTTGACTTCCTTCGCAACAATCATTATAAGCACCAATTCACATGTGACCTGATTTTTTTGCAGCGGCATTTCAAGATCTCGGGTCCCCATCGTCTAGAGGCCTAGGACACCGGCCTTTCACGCCGGTAACCGGGGTTCGAATCCCCGTGGGGACGCCATATATCTTATAAAGAATCTGAGGTGTTCAAATTGCCTCAGATTTTTTTGTGCCGGTTGAATGATGGTCGTCGCTTCGGATTGTGAATTCTTGGAGCAGGATCTCAAAATCCGCTCCGGCAAACTCGAGGCGGGATTTATTCCTTTCCGCCGAAGCCGCCGGCGGAATAACTTCTTGACTTTTTTATAAGTTAGGAGCAATGGAGAAACGCGATAAAACAAATGATGCCGTTATCGACGGGGAGCCATGCAGTTTAACCCTGTTGTGAAAGTTGATGTCATGAATAAACGCTTGAAACCCCATTTCTTAAGAAGAATGGGGTTTTTTTATTCAATCTTCCTGCGGCGGCGTACCGGAAGAAGGACATGGATGGGCCGACCGGTGTGATACGGGAGCGCGAAAGCACACGTCGCGACAGACCGGCGAAACCGGTGTCCAGGTTGCAACAGGTGAAAATGCAGGCCTCGTAGAAACCGCAAAACGCCCCCCAACTTCATTCGAGCAAATGCGGAGGATCTCTCGTTGCGAGAGATTTTTTACGGCTTCATCAAAAGTGAAAAAAGGCGTGCGGATACAACCGGCACGGCTAAAATAATTTATTTACTGAGGAGGAACAAGAGGAACAAATGGCACACAAACCCGTAGAAGTAGTTGAAATGGCCGGAAATGCCGGCGTTTACAAAGCGGAATTGGGCGCACCCAATTTCCTGGTAAGAAGTTTCATGGCAGGTCTTTTTATCGCAGTCGGCGGCGCGCTCTGCACCGTCTGTGCGACAGGATTGGATAAAACCCTGGGCCCCGGCTTCAAGTCCCTGATCGCAGGAGCGGTCTTCCCCGTCGGCCTCATTGCCATCGTACTGACAGGCATGTCACTCTTTACCGGTGACACGATGCTTATTCCCATGGCGGTCTTTCAGAAAAAAACCAGATGGAGCAAGGTGTGGAACGCCTGGTTCTGGGTCTATATCGGGAATTTCATCGGTTCCCTTTTCTGGGCATACCTCATGGTCGTCGGCCCCTTCAGCAAGGGAGGCGGCCCTGAATTAACGGTCTTCGGGCAGAATGCCATCGCCATCGCGGAAGCAAAGACACTTCCTTACATGGCAGCCGGCACGATCGGTCTCTGGTCCGCGTTCATGAAGGGCATCGCCTGTAACCTGCTCGTCAATGTCGCAATTCTCCTGGCCTTTTCGTCAAAAGCCATGATAGGAAAATTTTTCGGCATATGGTTCCCCATCATGGCATTCGTCGCTTCGGGTTTCGAGCACTGCGTTGCAAACATGTATTTCATTCCCGCAGGCATCATGCTGGGGGCCAATGTCTCCTGGGGCCAATTCATCCAATGGAACCTGATCCCCGTAACCATCGGAAATATTGTGGGAGGATTTCTCTTTATCGGCGCCGTCTATTTCTATTCCTTCAAAAAAGAGCTCTCGTCGATGTCGCCGTCATAGCAAATCTCTCAGGACCCCGCATCCCGGTTTTTCCGTGCCGGTAACCGGGGTTCAAATCCATGCGAGGATGACGAAGAATCATGAAATGCGGTCCGGACCGGTTCCGGATCGCATTTCCGTTTTTCGCCGGCCGGACCGGGGCTTGCAAGCGTTCTGCGTACGGCAGGAACAAGGCGATCCGGCAAGACAAGTTTCTCTTACCCCCACATCCCATTCCAACGGATTCCTGGACAAACGGTCGAAATACTCACAAAACACTCATTTTCCACTTTGCGGAAAGACGTCCAATATGCTAGTTTTGCTGAGGTTCTCATTCCATGGCATCAGGGGTTCTCAGATGAAATTAACCATCAGCCGGAAATTATTGTTTATTTATTTTTTCATGGCCCTGTTGACGGTCCTGTCGAGCACCTATGCCATCCTCAGTTTGTACCGCATCAACCGTCTTGCCTTCAATCTGGCGAACCGGGATTACGCGCTCCTGAGCACGTCGAAACAGATGACCGGCGTATTGCTCGATCTGGAAAGCGCGGAAAAGAAATACCTGATCCTCAAGGATCCCTCCATCGAGGCCATCTACTGGACCCGCAGCGCCGACTTGAAATCCCTCATCACCAAAACGGAAAGTTTCGCAAGAAGGGATAACCGGAAACAGCTGGATCAAATCGCCACGCTCAGCCGGCGTCATGCGGAGGCATTCCGCCAGGAAGTTTCGCTGATCCTGCAAAATCTCCCGGATGAGGCACTCGCGCTTTCGCAGGGGAAAAGCAACAGGCTCATGAACAACATGAACCTGGCTACGAAGGACCTGCAGAAGACCGCGGAAGCGGACATCCAGGCAAGGCTTTCCCGGATCAACGACGAAGGTGAAAAATCTGCGCGCATGACCATGTTCCTGAGCACGTTCAGCCTGACAGCGGGCCTTTTGCTCGCCCTCATCATCACCTACAATATCTCGCGTCCCCTCGTCCAGTTGAAGCGGGCAACCGGCGCCATCGCCGAAGGGCAATTCGACTACCCGGTCGACATTGTCCGCCATGACGAGATCGGAAGCCTCGCCAAAGCATTCAGGACGATGAAGGAACGCCTCAAGATCCTCGAAACGAAGTTGCGGGATGAAAGTCCCCTGACGGGCCTGCCCGGCAACCGCGCCATCGAGGAAACGGTCGAAAAACGAATCCAGGAAAAGAAGCACTTCTCCCTGTGTCATGCCGACCTCGACCATTTCAAGCCCTTCGCCGATAAATACGGTTACGCATGGGGAAGCGAAGTCATCAAGGAAGTCGCCAAAATGCTGGAGGAACAGCGGCGTCTGGAGGGAGAATCGGACGATTTCGTCGGCCACGTCGGGGGCGACGACTTCATCATCATCGCCGAACCCGAGCGGGCGGAAAACATGTGCCGCGCCGTGGCACGGGACTTTGATCCGCGCATTGCAAAATTTTACAATCAAAACGACCGGGAAACCGGTTTTATTGTCGGAAAAGACCGCCAGGGTATTTACCGGAAGTTTCCTTTGATCTCCATCACCATCGCCATTGTGACGAACGACGGCACCCGGTTCCCGAACGCTCTGGATATGGCACAGAAAGCCGCGGAACTGAAAGAGCGGGCCAAAACCCTGAAAGGAAACAACGTGGTGAAACTGGAGGAAATGGAATTCCTGTTCGGTTAACGGCAGGCTGCCTCCCCGCCCGACAAGGTGTATCATGCCGGAGCAGGAGACTGTGTCGTAATACCCGATTGACGTTTGAGGTCATTTTGAATCCTTCGCTTCGCTCAAGGATAAACTCCGTGAAGAATTGAATCACGACAGGATGTTAAAAAACGAGATTCTTCGCCTGACGGCTCAGAATGACATTACGACACAGCCTCTCGATCCGGCATCCAGTCAAATTCATTCCGGATTCCATCTTTCGACGGAAGGACGGGAATTGAGTGATTCAATTGCCGAAGTAATAAAAAATTTCAGCGAGCCAGATTTTCATCAACGTTCATGGAAGGAATAAATCATGAAAAAAAAACCGCCCCTGTTTCTCTGTCTGTTTCTCTGTCTGTTTCTCCTGTGGGCCTGCGCGGCGGAAAGGCCGGCCATCCAAAACGACGTCGATGTACCGGACAGCGGCAACGTTTTTCCCGAACGCGAGCCGTCACCGGAAGATCTCCTTCATGAAGCGTTGAGGATACTGAACCCCCCCGAAGGAACGGCCCAGTTCGAGGAATCGCAGGCGATCCTCGACCGGTTGATCCGGCAGCACCCGGACAGCTCATGGCGGGGTCCCGCAGAAGCCCTCCTGATTTTGATTAACCGCTACCAGGCATGCCGGGAAAAAGCGAAAGCGGACCTGAATGCCTACGACCGCCTCTTGTCCCAGAAAACAAAGTGCGACGACTCGGAAAATCAGTGCCGGATGGACCTGTCCCGGATTCTGCAGGAAAACGAACAGTTGAAAAAGGACCTGCAAAACCTGAAAAACCTGGAAATTGAACTGGAACAGAGAAACCGGGGAAGGAGATAGAAATCGCCCCTGCCGCCCCCTCCGCTTCTCCGGCGCCGTGCCGGGAGGAATAGGTTCCTTCTTCCGCCTGATCGCCGGTCAGGCGGGGTTATTTTGAAGGTATTCCAGGGCCATGTATATGCCCAGGGCGGTTTTGCTGTCGATGATCTCGCCGGACCGGATCATCTCCACCGCTTTTTCCGGCGATACGGAAAAGACCTCGATTTGTTCATCTTCATCGGGAGGCAGGGGCGCCCGGAAAAGGCCGTTCGCCAGGAAAAAGTACATGTATTCGTTGCAATATCCCGGCAGAAGATAACCTTCGTAGAGAGGAACCCAGTTCGTTGCGCCGTACCCCGTTTCCTCGGCCAGTTCTCTTCTGGCACAGGTCTCGGGGGATTCTGCCCCGTGATCCATGCTTCCCGCGGGAATTTCCACCAGATCTCTGTCGACGGCGTAGCGGTATTGCCGGATCAGGACAATATTCCCCCCGTCGTCAATGGGGACCACGGTGACGCAGGGTTTATGGTCGACCCGGCTCTGCCGGTTGACACGTCCGTCGGGAAGACGGTATTCCCCTTCATAGACAGAGAAAATCCTGCACTGATAAACCTGCTTTTCCCGGATATTGTAATCTGAAGACGACACGCTGCCCTACCTCACGCAAAAAGAGTGAACCGGTCAGTTCATCCGCATAACCGCAAGGATGTGGCGCTCGACCTCTTCCTTCGGCAGGGCGCCGACCAGGGTTTGGATCAACTTCCCCTCTTTGAACAGAAGCATGGTCGGGATGTTGCGGATATTGTACTGAGAAGCGGTCAGGGGATTTTCGTCGACGTTGAGCTTCGTGACCTTGATCCCGCCGGCATATTTGGCGGCCAGCTCCTCGACAATCGGTTCGACGGCATGACAGGGACCGCACCAGGGAGCCCAGCAATCCACCAGAACCGATCCCGAATAGGTCAGCACCTCCCGGAGAAAAGTGGCGTCGGAAATGTCCATCGGCGTAACCGGTGCTCCTTCCACCACGAGGATAGAACCGCAACGGCCACAGATGGGTTTTTCGTTCAAGCGATTCTCCGGCATCCTGTTTTTTGTTCCACAACGGAGACAACGGATAATCATGTCATCCAGGCAGGTGTGGCATTTCCCGCAAATGGGACGGTCATTCAACCTGCCGCCGGGTATACGATTCTTCGTGCCGCAATTCAGGCATCGTATAATCAGATCCTCTTCTTTCATGGCCGAATCGAACCTCTTTCCGCTGTTCTGTACCGCCCCCGGTCTTCCTTCCCCGCTCGCTCCCGGAACGGCATTTCGATGGGCAATAAAATACCGGATTACGAAAAGAAAGTAAAGTTCCGAGATGGGCACGAATCGTCACGCCATTCAAAGCAGGATCCACGTAAGATTCTCCGGCCGGAGCCTCCGCATAGCAAAAAAGGTTTTTTACGAGGCCGTCATTTTCAAGCAAAAAGGTATTGATAATATCTTTTTTTTGGAATAAGAGAACTCCGACTGTGAATGAATGTTCATTCCTTGCCATCGAATAAGAAGAGGACCGACCATGAAAACACCGGACAAGCGCCACGATATTATGAAAGCGGCCCTGGAACTCATTGCCGAACGTGGCTTTCATGGCGCCCCTATGGCCATGATCGCTGAAAAAGCGGGCGTAAGCGCCGGAACAATCTACCGATATTTTGAAAACAAGGAAGCCCTCATCAACGATCTGAACAGGGAACTGGAAGGGAATATCATGAAATCTCTGCAGACCGGGTACTTGAGGGAAAAACCTCTCAGAGAAAGATTTCTGCACCTGGCATCAGCGCTGTGCAAGTACCTGCTGGATCACCCCGTCCATTTCCGTTTTATTGAACAGTACTACAACTCTCCCTACGGCGTAAACTTACGCAGGGAAAGGCTCCTCGGCAAATCAAACGGGGACGACATATTCAGAAGCTTGTTTGAAGAGGGGATCAAGCAGCAGATTCTGAAGGATCTGCCTCTCCCCCTGCTTTTTGCCCTAGCTTTCGGGCCTATCCTGGCCATGATGCGGGACCATGTTTTTGGGTTCATCGTCCTGAACGATACCCTGATGAAAAAGACCTTGGAGACCTGCTGGGACGGAGTCAAAAGGTAGCCCATGATCCTGTCCTGAAGTCCATTCTTCCGGCGGGAACAACGGAATGAATGTTCACTCTTTTGACGGCGTGAGCCACGCAACGATCATGATTGACGCTACCGGTGCATACAACAAGCATTTTCAACGCCCTGACATGGACCGGGGTTAACATTCAAATTCAATTTCAGAGGTGTCTCATGCAGATGGGTGGAAAAACAATCCGGATCATTGCCATAGGACTGATGATGGGAAGCCTGACACTGGGCGGCTGCGGTCAACGGTCTCCTGCCGTGGCGCCGTCTCAGCCCGAGGTCGCCGTCGTCGAAATAAAGCCGGAACGGGTGTCGATCACAACCGAGCTGTCGGGACGCACGTCGGCTTGTCTCGTTGCGGAAGTTCGTCCGCAAGTAGGCGGAATCATCCAAAAACGCCTCTTCAAGGAAGGTGCGGATGTCAAGGCCGGAGAGGTGCTGTACCAGATCGACCCGGCCACCTATCAGGCGGCTTACGCCAGTGCCAGGGCAACTCTTGCCAGAGCGGAAGCCAATGTGACGGCCATTCGCTACAGGGCTGAGCGGTACAGGGAACTGGTGGCCATTCGGGCGGTCAGCCAACAGGATTACGATGATGTCGTGGCTGCACTGAAACAGGCCGAGGCGGAAATCGAAGCCGGCCGGGCGGCCGTGGAAACCGCCCGGATCAACCTGGATTATACTCGGGTCACGGCGCCGATTTCCGGTCGAATCGGCAAATCCTCGGTCACCGTCGGCGCTCTGGTCACGGCGAATCAACCCATGGCGCTGGCCACGATTCAACAGATCGATCCCGTTTACGTCGACGTCACGCAGTCGAGTGCTAGCATGTTACGGCTGCAGCAAAGCATGGCGGAAGGCACGCTCAAACGGGACAGTGCCAACCGGGCGAAGGTCCGCCTGATTCTGGAGGACAACTCCCTTTATCCCCTGGCAGGGACCTTGCAATTTCAAGATGTTACGGTAGATCCGACCACCGGATCCTACCTCCTGCGGATCCTGTTTCCCAATCCGAAACGGATTCTGCTGCCGGGCATGTATGCGCGGGCCATCCTGGAGGAAGGGGTCAACGAGCAGGCGATTCTGCTTCCGCAGCAAGGTGTCAGTCGAGACCCGAAAGGGAATCCAATGTCGCTTATCGTCGATGCCAAGGGTAAAGTCCTGCAGCGGATGCTCACGCTTGACCGGAGCATTGGTGACAAATGGCTTGTTTCATCGGGACTTGAACCCGGCGACAGGGTCATCATCGAGGGGATACAAAAAGTCAAGCCGGGCGTTTCCGTAAAAACCTTTCCGTTCGATGCAAATGGAGACAGAAACAGCGGGGAACACAAGGATACGACTCCGCCGACTACAAGAATGAACTGACGGAGGCGCAATGCTATCGAGATTCTTCCTGGATCGTCCGGTTTTCGCGTGGGTCATCGCCATCATCACGATGGCGGCAGGACTGCTGGCGATCTACAATCTGCCCATATCCCAGTATCCTCCTATCGCGCCTCCATCCATTTCCATTTCGGCTTTTTATCCCGGTGCCTCGGCGGAGACCGTTGAGAACAGCGTGACGCAGATCATCGAACAGAAGATGACCGGCTTCGACAAGATGCTGTACCTGTCGGCAACCAGCGATTCGGCCGGGTCTTCCCGCATCGAGCTGACCTTCGCCCCGGGAACCGATCCCGACCTCGCCTGGGCCCAGGTGCAGAACAAGCTCCAGCTCGCGATGGCGAACCTACCGGAAGTCGTGCAGAGCCAGGGCGTCAAGGTGAGCAAAAGCACCCGGAACTACCTGATGGTCGTCGGCCTGGTCTCGGAAGACGGGAGCATGGATGGAAACGATCTGCGGGATTTCCTGCAATCGAAACTGGAAAAGGTGCTTTCCCGGGTGCCGGGGGTCGGAGAGGTGGAAATTTTCGGCAGCCAGTATGCCATGCGCGTCTGGCTGAATCCCGACAAATTGACCGATTACCGGATGACGGTTCAGGATGTCATCACGGCGCTTCGATCCTACAATGTGGAAGTGTCCGCCGGGCAGTTCGGCGGAGCACCGGCGGTGAAAGGCCAGCGTCTGAACGCGTCCATCATCGTCCAGAGCATGCTCAAGACCCCCGAAGAGTTTGCCGCCGTTCCCCTGCGCACCAATCCCGACGGCTCCGTCGTGCGGGTGAGGGATGTGGGACGGACGGAACTCGGAACCGAGGCCTACGACATCGAGGGCTTTTACAACGGCAAACATTCAGGAGGCCTGGCCATCCGGGCGGCCGCCGGCGCCAATGCCCTGGATACGGCCGATGCGGTCAGGGCCAAGATGGAAGAGCTGAAACCTTTTTTCCCTGCCGGCCTCCGGGTCATTTATCCGTACGATACGACCCCTTTTATCAAGGTCGCCATCAACGAGGTGGTCAAGACCCTTTTCGAGGCGATCCTGCTGGTGTTCCTGGTCATGTGGCTGTTCCTGGGAAACATCCGGGCCACGCTGATCCCGACCATTGCGGTTCCGGTGGTGATCCTGGGAACATTCGCGGTACTGGGAATTTTCGGCTTCTCCATCAACATGCTGACCATGTTTGCCATGGTGCTGGCAATCGGCCTGCTCGTGGACGACGCCATTGTCGTCGTGGAAAACGTCGAGCGGATCATGAGCGAGGAAGGCATCTCTCCCAAGGAGGCCACCCGCAAGTCCATGGACCAGATCACCAGCGCCCTGATCGGCATCGGGCTGGTGCTTTCGGCGGTTTTCGGCCCCATGGCGTTTTTCGGCGGGTCCACCGGGGTTATCTATCGCCAGTTTTCCATCACCATCATTGCCGCGATGCTTCTCTCCGTGCTGGTGGCCCTGATCCTGACGCCGGTACTCTGCGCATTCCTTCTCAAACCGGTGGCGGCAGGGCATGAACCGGCGGAAAACGCGATTTTCTTCCTCCGCCCCTTTTTCCTGTGGTTCGATCGCACGTTCTTTCGTACGAGGGATCTGTACATGCGGCTGGTCCACCATTCCATTGCCCATAAGCTGCGCTACCTTTTTGTTTTCGTCGTAATCGTCGCCGCCATGGGCTTTTTGTTCCTTCGCATGCCCACGGCCTATTTACCCGATGAGGACCAGGGAATCCTGACGGTGCAGGTTATGCTTCCGGCGAACGCGACCCTGGAGCAGACCAAGAGGGTCATGAATGACATCCGGGACCATTTCCTGGAGGATGAAAAAGAGGCGGTCGAATCCGTCTTCGTGCTTTCCGGTATGAGCTTCGCCGGCCGCGGACAGAATCAGGGCATGGCCTTCGTCAATCTGAACGATTGGGAACTCCGTGACCGGCCGGATCTGAAGGTCACCGCCATAGCAGGCCGGGCGACGGAAAAATTCTCCCGGATCCGGAGCGCCATGGTGTTCGCCTTTGCGCCACCGGCGGTTATTGAACTGGGAACGGCAAAGGGGTTCGATTTTCAGCTGCTGGACCGGGGCGGCCTGGGGCATGCCGAGCTCATGGCAGCCCGCAACCAGCTCCTCGGCATGGCCGCACAGAGCCCCGTATTGACCAAGGTTCGCCCCAATGGGCTGGAAGATGTCCCCGAGTACCGGATCGACGTGGACTGGGAGAAGGCCGGCGCCCTGGGCGTCCCCATCACCTCGATTCACAACACGATTTCGGCGGCGTTCGGCAGCGCCTATGTCAACGACTTCATTCAGGGCGGGCGGGTGAAAAGAGTCTATGTCCAGGCGGACGCCCCTTACCGCATGCTGCCCAATGACCTGGAAAGACTCTATGTGCGCAACAACGCGGGCATGATGTCACCCTTTTCCTCCTTCGCATCCGGCTACTGGACCTCCGGTTCTCCCAAGCTGGAGCGATTCAACGGCTTCCCTTCCATCAATGTTCTTGGCGAGTCGGCGCCGGGCAGGAGCTCCGGTGAAGCCATGAAGGAGATGGAAGGGTTTGTCAGGAAACTCAAACAGGGCATCGGTTATGACTGGACGGGACTTTCCTACCAGGAGAAGATGTCGAGCTCTCAGGCGCCTCTTTTGTATGCTTTTTCCATTTTCGTGATCTTCCTGTGCCTGGCGGCGCTCTACGAGAGCTGGGTGATTCCCTTCTCCATCCTGCTGGCCCTTCCCCTGGGGGTAATCGGCGGTGTCATCGCATCGAGCATGCGGGGACTGCCCAACGACGTCTATTTCCAGATCGGTCTTTTGACCACCCTCGGGTTGACCACCAAGAACGCGATCCTGATCGTCCAGTTCGCCAAAAAAGAAGTCGAAAAAGGGATGGGACTGATCGAAGCAACCGTGCAGGGGGCAAAATTGCGCTTTCGGCCCATCCTCATGACCTCCCTGGCCTTCGGTTTCGGCGTCCTGCCCCTTGCCGTGACGACCGGCGCCGGGGCGGGTGCTCAGAATGCCATCGGCACCGGCGTGCTGGGAGGAATGGTGACCGCCACCGTCCTGGTGGTGATCTTCTCTCCGCTCTTCTATGTGCTGATCGAAAAGGTTTTCGGCAAACATTACGAGCGTAAAGCAGAAAAGACAAAGGATGAGAATCCATCAGAGGATTGATAACATGCGTGAAAATCGGTTTCTTCTAATCGGAATGATCCTGGTCCTGTTGGGGGGATGCACCCTGGCCCCGGCGTACAAGCGTCCGGTCTCCCCAGTTCCCGGCCATTGGCCGACCGGCGCGGCCTACCGTGAAGCGGAACCTGCCGCCGCACCGGCGGATCAATTGCCGTGGCGGGAGTTCATCACCGATGAGCGCCTTCAACAGGTCATCGCAACGGCCCTGTCCGGCAACCGCGATCTGCGCCTGGCCGCCTTGAACGTCGAGAGGGCGCGGGCCCTTTACCGGGTTCAGCGTGACGAACTGCTGCCGTCGATCCAGGGGGTCGGCAGCGGAATCAAAGAACGCATCCCGGCGGATCTTTCGTCCGGCGGTCATTCCAAAATTGCAGAGCAATACAGTGTCCGTCTCGGCATCAGTTCCTGGGAGATCGACTTCTTCGGCCGCATCCGCAGCCTGAAAGACCGGGCCCTGGAAGAATACCTGGCCACGGACCAGGCCCGCCGCAGCGCACAGATCCTGCTGATATCCGAGGTGGCCAATGTCTGGTTCACCCTTGCCGCGGACTCCGAAAACCTGAGACTCGCCCGGTCCACGCTGGAAACCCAGGAAGCCTCCTACAACCTCATCCGGAAACGTTGCGATGTCGGGCTCTCCTCCGACCTGGATCTCCGCCGGGCCCAGACCCAGGTCGATACGGCACGCGGATACGTCGCCCTCTACACGCAACTGGCAGCCCTCGATGAAAATGCCTTGACCCTCGTGGTAGGAACATCCGTACCACCGGAACTGCTGCCTCCGGAATTGGATGGCGTCGCTTCCCCCGGGGAGATCTCCGCCGGCCTGTCCTCCGGCGTACTCCTGCGCCGTCCCGATGTGCTGGCGGCGGAACACCGGCTCAAAGCGGCAAACGCCAATATCGGCGCCGCCCGGGCGGCTTTCTTCCCCCGCATTTCCCTGACGACGGCCTTCGGAACCGCCAGCGCCGAGCTGTCCGGACTCTTCAAAGCAGGTTCCGCTTCCTGGAATTTTGCACCGCAAATCGCCGTTCCGATTTTCGACGCCCGCACTTGGTCGGCTTACGATGTCACAAAAGTGGAACGGGAAATCTGCGTAGCCCAATACGAAAAGGCGGTCCAGACGGCCTTCCGGGAAGTGGCCGACGCCCTGGCGCGACAGGGAACCGTGGGCGAGCAGCTGGCAGCCCAGCAATCCCTTGTGGAGGCTGCAGCCGAGACTTACCGTCTTTCCAACGCCCGCTACGCCCACGGGATCGACAGTTATCTGAGCGTTCTGGACGCCCAGCGCTCCCTGTACAGCGCCCAGCAGGGGCTGATCTCCCTGCGCCTGGCCCGGATCTCCAATCTGGCAACGATGTACCGGGTACTCGGAGGCGGGGCCAAGTAATCCGGACCGTGAGATTATCCGTCCCCCGCAACCCGGACGGAGCTCACCTTCCAGATCTTTTCCGCATATTCCCGGATGGATCGGTCGGACGAGAATTTTCCCATCCGGGCGACGTTGAGGATCGACATGCGAATCCACCGGTCCCGGTCAAGGTATGTCCCGTTGACTTTCTCCTGGCAATCCAGGTAGGACCGGTAGTCGGCAAGAAGAAGATACTCGTCGCGGTCAAGAAGCGTGTCGACGAGAGGTTTGAACAGGCCGCGGTCTCCTTTTGAAAAGAAACCCGAGCGGACCAGATCGATTGTCTCTCTCAGTTCCTCGTTTTTTTGATAGCAATCCATGGGGAAGTAGCCGCGAGCCTTCAAGGCCGCCACTTCCTGGGCCGTAAGGCCGAAAAGGAAGAAGTTCCCGGCCCCCACCTCCTCCCGTATCTCGGCATTGGCCCCGTCAAGGGTACCGATCGTGACGGCGCCGTTCATCGAAAATTTCATGTTTCCCGTTCCCGATGCTTCCTTTCCTGCCAGGGAAATCTGCTCGGAAAGATCCGCCGCAGGGTAGATCTTCTGGCCGTTCTTGACGTTGAAATCGGGAAAGAAAACCACTTTCAGGCGGTCGGCCATCCCGGGGTCACGATTGACCACATCCGCAACGGAGTTGATGAACTTGATGATCAGCTTGGCCATGAAATAGCCCGGGGCCGCTTTTCCGCCGAAGATCACCGTGCGTGGGGGAACGTCCTGCCGTGGATTGTTTTTCAGCCTGATATAGTGCCTGATAACGTGCAGGACATTCAGATGCTGCCGCTTGTACTCGTGGATCCGCTTGACCTGGATGTCGAACAGGCTTTCCGGGTTCACGGCGACGCCGGTGCATTCCCTGATCAGGCCTGCCAGATCCTGCTTGTTACGGAACTTCACCCTGTGCCAGGCTTCCCGGAATCCCCCGTCATCGGCGAAGCCTTCCAGGGGACGAAAGCCATCCCGGGGACTGCAGATCCACCCGTCGCCGATCGCGTCCGTGATGAGCCCGGACATGCCCGGGTTGCTCAGCAGCATCCAGCGCCTCGGTGTAACACCGTTGGTCACGTTATGAAACTTCTCCGGCGAAAATTCATGGAAATCCCTCATCACCGTTTCCTTCAACAATTCCGTATGCAACGCCGACACGCCGTTCACGCAATGGCTTCCCACCATTGCCAGATGGGACATACGGACATACCGGCCGCCGGTTTCGTCGATGAGGGAAAGACGTCCGAGGCGCTCTTCGTCGCCGGGATAGGCACGCCCGACCTCGTCAAGGAAACGGCGGTTTATCTCGAAAATGATTTCCAGGTGCCTCGGAAGCACCTGACGGAACAGCTCCAGGGGCCACTTTTCCAGGGCCTCCGGAAGCAGCGTATGGTTCGTGTAGGAAAACTGCTTTCTTGTCATTTCCCAAGCCCGCTCCCAATCGATCCGGTATTCATCCACCAGAAGCCGCATGAGTTCCGCCACCGCAATCGAGGGATGCGTATCGTTCAGCTGAACGGCGAACCGATCGTCGATGGTATCCGGCGAAGCACCCGTAAGCCCATGGATCCGGATCATGTCCTGGAGGGAACAGGAGACAAGGAAGTACTGCTGGGAAAGACGCAGTTGTTTTCCGGCAGCCGGTTCATCGTTCGGATAAAGAATCTTGGAAATCGTTTCGGAGGCCACTTTTTCCTCGACGGCGCCGTCGTAATCACCGGTGTTGAAGGCCTGGAAATCAAAAGACTCGCAGGCCTCCGATTTCCAGAGACGGAGAAGATTGACCGTATCCACATGGTAGCCCGGCACCGGGGTATCATAAGCCATCCCTTTCACGACCCGCTCGGGAATCCAGCGGACACGGTAGCGCCCGTCTTCGTCATAACCGTGTTCCGTATGGCCGCCGAACTGGACATAATATGCAATTTCAGGACGGGCGATCTCCCATGGATTGCCGAGAGCCAGCCACTTGTCCGTTACCTCGGATTGCCATCCGTCGCGAATTTTCTGATCGAAGATGCCGAACTCGTAACGTATGCCGTACCCGATGGCCGGAATTTCCAGCGAGGCGAGGGAATCAAGAAAACATGCGGCCAGCCTGCCGAGGCCGCCGCTTCCAAGACCCGGCTCTCCCTCCTGGGCCATCAGGTCATCCAGATTGAGACCAAGCTGCCTCGTGGCTTCCCTGACCTGTCCGTCAATGCCGAGATTCACCATGGCATTGCCCAAGTGCGGTCCCGTCAGGAATTCCGCAGAGAGGTAGCACACCGCCCTGGTGCTTTTTCGAAGGGCTTCCGTCGACCGGATAAAACGGTCGAGCATCCGGTCACGCACCGTGTACGCCAAGGCCATGTACCAGTCATTGATCGTTGCGATCCTGGGGATGCGTGCCTGGATGAAGTACAGATTTTCCAGGATAGCCCGCCTGATCGCGTCGGAACTCAAACCCGTCCTGACATCTTCGGGTTCCTGCTGAACTCCGGCTCCCGCTTCGACACGTTCCTCATCCATGACACACCTCCTGCGGATGTGTAATCGCAGCACACCCGGAATCAATTCGCCAAGCACCGCGGCTCAGACACACTTTGCACATCCGGAGAATCCCCTGCGTTTTCGAAACCTTTTCGTTTGCTTGAAGCATTCTATGCTGAATGGAAGTATATGACAAGACAGAATAGACCTCTACTCCGGAGCAAGGCGGAAAGACCTGACGGAACCAGAAAAGAAGCCCCACCGGATCCGCTGCGGGCAGCCGTTTACAACCTCGCCAGATCCGCAGCCTGCCGATCGGCCCTGCCCAGAGGCAGATCCCTGATTTCGCCGGGGAACGCCCACCGGTAGTCCTTGCAGGAGCCGTTGACCTGCCGGCTGCCTGAAACGGAACAGGAAAAGACATGGAGGCGGAGGCGGAAATGGGTATAGGCATGCCGGACGGTCCCCAGGAACACATCGTCCCGGATGTCGATTCCGGTTTCGTCCCGGACGCTTCTTGCGAGAGTCTGAACCGGCTCTTCCCCCGGTTCTGCGAAACCGCCGGGAAATTTCCAGAGAGAGGCGAGGAGACCTCGGTGTTGGCGCTTGACCAGCAGGACGCGGTCAAGGGGATCCCGGATGACGGCCGCGACGGCGTGCCGGACGGGAACTTTTTTCTTTTCCCGCCGGGACGGGAAAGTTTCGGGTGCGTCATGGATCCGGGCAAGGCAGTTTTCGCCGAGGGGACAATCCGCGCACAGGGGTTCCCGGGGCAGGCAGATCACCGCCCCGAGTTCCATCAGGGCCTGATTGAAATCCCCCGCCCGCCCCGGCGGCAGGATCGGCGCCAGGAGACCGGACAGGTAACGCAGACCTTCCTTATCGGCCATGATTCCCGCCAGGGCGAAATAGCGGCACAGGACGCGCCGGACATTTCCGTCTATCGCGGGGACGTCCTGCCCGAAGGCGATACTCGAAACGGCCCCCGCCGTGTAGGCCCCGACACCGGGAAGCCCGGCAAGCTCCTCGGGGCGGTCCGGGATTATCCCTGCGTACGTGTCCACAACGATCTTAGCGGCCTTGAGAAGTTGCCGGGCCCGGGCGTAGTAGCCCAGGTTTTCCCAGACCTTGAGGACCTCCTCCTCCGAGGCGGCAGCGAGGGCGGAAACCGTCGGAAACCTGTTTAAAAATCTTTCGTAATAGGGAACGACCGTACTGACCCGGGTCTGCTGGAGCATGACCTCGGACAGCCAGACACGGTACGGGTCCCTGGTTTCCCGCCAGGGGAGAGATCTGCGGTGGAGCCGGTACCACGCCAGGAGGCCCTCGACGGGAAAGCTTCCCGGCTCCGGTGCCGGTACGCCGCCTGAACCGGAAATACCGGGCATAACGGAAGATCAGGCCGGTTTCAGGTTGGGGAAACGCTGATCCAGGATCCGGTTCCAGTCCGTCCGCTCCGCCTGGATCCGTTCGAACAGGGCCGTACAATCGCCCTCGATCGTCACCTGCAGGATCCGGTCACCCTGGACGATCCGGTTGACCACTTCCTGACCGGCCGGTGAATCGACGGCGCCGAACACCGCATGATGCTGGTCGAGCCAGGGCGTCGGCACATGGGTGATGAAAAACTGGCTTCCGTTGGTTCCCGGCCCCGCATTGGCCATGGAAAGAATTCCGGGGCGGTCGTGCTTGAGATCGGGCTGGAATTCATCGTCAAACCGGTACCCCGGACCGCCCGTTCCCGTTCCGTAGGGGCATCCGCCCTGAATCATGAAATCGGCGATGACCCGGTGAAAGACGAGGCCGTCGTAATATCCCCGCAACGCCAGATTGGCGAAATTGCCGACCGTTACGGGAACACGGTCGGCGAAAAGCCGGATCCGGATCAACCCTTTATCCGTCTGTATCAGCGCAAAAAGTTCGTCCCTGTTTTCCATGAGGCTTTCTCCTTTTTTTAATGCGCTCTGGTGTACCAGATTTCACCCTCCCTGTCAAAAAGATGCTCTCCCCCAAAATCCGCGATTGTTTTTCGATAGAGAGGATTTAAGGTTCAAGAGGGTTCAAGAGGGTTCAAGGGGTTCAAGAAGGATTCAACCCATCACAATTGACCCGGGCGCCTGCGCGAATAAGGACCA
>Ga0302246_1000540_pt1 | contig 32876 bp, 41 predicted proteins | sample AAG_UR_Trp_MG_FD_193533 | JGI IMG/M metagenome (GOLD analysis project Ga0302246, IMG submission 193533) | Enriched activated sludge microbial communities from anaerobic digester in WTTP, New Holstein, Wisconsin, United States - AAG_UR_Trp | ecosystem: Engineered > Bioreactor > Anaerobic >... | reverse complement strand
AAGGATGTTTCTTTTGCAAGTCTTTCTGCAATATCAAGAAAAAGTTCTGAAACTCCTTTAATTGACATGAACATAATGAAAAATTTTACAATAAATTTCATGGTTTAATCTCCTTCTATTTCTTCAAATAAATCCGGTATGTCTTCAACAGCATCTTTCCAAATGCTACACGACATAACACTGTCATTCGACAGTGAAATTTCTATGTTTGTGTTCATAGGTTTGCGATTTACAATCTTTTCAGCTTCGTAAAATTCGGTTCCGGCAGGAATAACAAAGTCTTTGGTGAGTCTGTACTTTTTCTGCTTGCCGTATTCTTCTTCACTCTGAATTTTGCCACCTCTGCCACAAACTACAACTTTTGTGCCTTTTGCCATCGTTAGTCTCCTATTTATTGTTTGTGCCGAGAATATTCCTCTCTATCCTGTCTTCAACTCTCTTGTTCATCCACAGCAAGGCTTCTTCAATATGCGTAAGAGCAATTGCATTTTCTCTTGTGGCAAAATCACCCTGCTGAAAACATTGAAGTCTGTGTCTTACAATCTCAAGAAGGTCTGTGTCAAGAACCCCGTGAATTGAATCAGGCAGTTTTCTTGCTCCGTTCTGAAACTGAATAATACCATAACAGGTATCCGGTGTTTTGCCACTGTCATGCGCGCCATTCATATAGATACCGTAACGATGGTGTGCTCCGCCATTCCCTTTTTCATCAAGAACCATAACTTCATTTAAATTTTCTCTTTTCTGAATCGTGCTTAATTTGCTCATCTTAATCTCCTGCGTATTTCCGTTTATTACCGAGTTTTTTGTCAAGTTTATCAGCGTATGCCTTTGCATTATAATCAGCTTCCACCTGAACACTTGCCTTCTGGATTATGCCGATTTTCTTCTTGACCTTAGCCATACCTGAACCGTCACCGCTATGTCTGGTTGAAATACCGAACGCTTCGTTTATTTTGTTCTGATTTTTAGCCCATTCATCAGAACCTTTTTTTGCAGCATTTCTTTTCTTTGCGGTTTCATTAAGATCAAAGCCCATAGACTTTGCCTTCCGGCTTGCCTTAGCCCATTTGTCCTTAGCCATTGCGACCTCCCTTCTTCTTAGTTTTTGCGTATCGTTTTTCCTTCCGTTCTCTTTCCTTCTCTTCCCCACGAGATTTTGAACCTTTCGCTGGTGGAAGTTTCTTCGGTGTCTTCTTTCTCGGCATTTAAATCCTCCTTACATTGTAATTTGTTTGTCAGGTGAAGTTGAATATGCTCATAGACCTGCCTATCAACTTTCTCAACTTTGTTGTCAACCTGTTTGATGGCTTCGAGGACACGGGTTTCCGTCCCTGTTACAAGGTGTGAAACGAACCCTGCTACTGAACCCAATACAAGAACAGTAACAGTTACAAGGGCAATCCAGTCGGTCAAAGAAAGTCTGTTGCAATTCTCTTTTGCAGTAGGCATGGTGTCCTCCGAATAGGTCAAATGTTTTCAAGTATCTCAGTAATTATATCCGCTTTTTTGGTTGCTGTCAATTTGATTCCACGCTTGGAAGCCCAAACCTTGAGTTCGGTTACTGTCATTCCGTTAAGCATCTTCTCGTCAACGGTAAAGTTCTTTTCCTTTAGCCCGCTATCCGTCCAGTAGCTATCCTTATCCGTGAGTTCCGTTATGGGAACTTTGATAAACGCTTCCGAGTTATCGGCTGTTACCATTGCACCTTCTGTTCCTACTGGAACGACCTTGTTTCTGGTCGGGATAGCAGAGTTGATGATCTCGACATCTTTCTTAATGACCTTCTGGATGAAAGCATCTGACTCCATAACTTCTTTCTTGACAAACATCTTGCCATTCGGTGATTTAAGTTCAAGCTCGTTAGCAAGCATCAATCCTTTTTTGTCACTTATCTGTGACAGTTGATTTATTCTCGGCATTTTATACTCCCGTATCTTTACAATATTTGCGAACCTTAGCTATCTGCCCTGCTGTAAGATCAGTCTTGTAAACAAGTATCTCCTGAACCCTTCCCGATTCTGCAAGGAATGAACCGTCATCTTTCATCACACGGTCGGCAACTTTGAAGAACAATCTTTTTGAAACATTGCTTGTCCCTGCATATCCTGCAATTGAAGTGCAGGTCATAAGGCTTGCTGTAATTGCGTTGCAGTAGTCCGTGTCAAGATCGGTTTCCGCTGTTCCAACCGTATTTTCATTTGTATCTTCGCCATCCCAGTCACCCCAGCTTATCCCTGCATCGGTTATCTCCGCTGCATCCCCAAAATCATACTCAGTGCCTAAATATTGTTTTGTGCCTATTTCGGGCTGTCCTTTTGTTGCAATCAGTCCCTGATAGACTGCATCGGGTTCACCGACAAGCCCTGCATAACCTGTGCCTGATAACAGCTTCGGATATATCGCACCTGACTTAACTGCAAAACCGTACTCTTCACAGTAAAAAGATGAGTTGTCGCATCTTTCTGCCAGAGAAACCGTTTTTGTTATTGTTCCGACTTCACCAGTAACCACGTCATAAGTTGTGCCATCTAATGGAGCAAAGAATTTTAAGACTCCGCCTATTCTTATCTGCACATTGCAGATGGTAACACCGTAAGGTCTTGATCCGTCAGGTCTGGCAAAAAAACCCATTTGTGCAGTAGCAAAATTATGGTTATATATCTTGTCAACACCTGCAACAGCTAAAGGCGATTTCACTTGCTCAACACCATTTAGCCAAAACCTTAAGCTGCTGTTTGGATTGCCTGCCGCAAAAGTTATTTTTATTATGTCACCTTTTAAAATGTTACGGTCAAAAGTCATAGGTGTTGAAATATCTGCTGAGTTTGCTGAATTTCTTACAGTGATTCCTATAAGATCTTTTCTTCCTGCTATGCAATAAAAACTGAACGGGCTGAACTGTCCTGTTGAACATCTTATAAAGTGACTCGCCAAAGTCCCTTCTGCCAGTTCATAAAAATCAGCACCGACATTAAACCGTAAATCTAAGTCATTCAATCCTGCTTCTGGCACTATGCCCTGTGATAATGCAACCGAATAATTTATCCTACCAGAAACACCGTCACCCTTAGCACAAAGCCCCTGTTTCAGAGTGAGATTATATGCAGGTGTGATACGGGATTTAATCTGGTGTGTGGTGGGGTCGTATGTTTTGCCGCCTAACCATGTTAGTAAGGCAGAGCTGAAAGGCGGTTTGCTTTCTGAGATCAGCCCTGCGACTTTTTTCCCACGAGGAGTTTAGCCGTTCCTCCTGAAGGAAGCGTTATCGTTCCTTCAACTGTATAGAACTCATATGATTCCAGAGGAGCATTCACAGGTTCAACATCAACTTTAACAGCGGTAAGAGCTGTGACAGACGGCGTTGTAACACTCAGAGTTTCAGCAAGGTAGTCAACCCCGTCAGCCCTTTTGTAGAACTTCACGGTAAGCGTGTCACCGCCTGCAAGATCCTTAGTGGCAGTAGAAGCTATGAACCAGAACTCCATAAAGGAACATCTGTTAATGGGTTTCTTGGCAACGGTAATTGCACCTACCGCTGAAACTGTCTGTTCATCATTTTCAGTGATCTTCTTTGAGTTCACGCATGAATCCGAATAGCCCTGCCCTCTTTCGGCAAGCTCCAAATTTACTTCTAACTTCTGGCTCATTTTATTCCTCCGTAAAATCGAATAATTCTTTCAGTCCTTTTGCTTCCCTATAAATAGGGTTACTCTTAGCTTTAGTATAAATCTGATTAGTTGTAAAGTCAAAATTCTTTTGACCGCCTCTGAGTGTTGTCTGGATAGCTTCTTCAGTCAATGCAAACGGTGTCATAAGTGCTGCTATCGGACTTGCCATCATGCCGCTGTGACCAAGCACAGTGCCTGCTACGCTCTTGGCTGTACCGATTACAGGACCTCTGTTGACTCCGTATTCCGCAAGGCTGCTTATGACAGGAATATCCAGACCGCCTACCGTTGACATTGTGGTGTACCAGAGAATCGCCTGAACTGCCAATGCCTTTGCAGGAGCCATATCACCTGCTTCAGCTGATTTTGCTATCGCTCTGAGATAGTTGTAATAGTGCATCGGCCATGACATAAACCTTGCCGCTCTTGCGGTAGCCCAGTTCTGTCCCAATCTGTCAAGAACTTCAGGTCTGAATATCTTGTGGTAGTTAAACATCTCCTGTCTTGTGGCGAATCTTGCATACGCTGAAATGAATTCTTCCTTGTTCCCTGCAACTGACATTATCTCTTCACGGGCGAATCCGTTAAACCTTGCCATGTGCGTATCTTTAAAAAGTCTATCTTTACCGATGCCACTTGCAATATTCTTTCCGCCTATCTTTTCGTAAATAGAGCTGATATAGCTTGTTGTAGCATACAATCCCTGAATCCTCGATGAAACATCAGAAAGAGTAAACAGCGGAGTTGCAGCTGTAAATACTTTCTGCACCTTGCCGCCACCTACATCGACAAGTGATTCCATAAGAATATCAGGGTTCTCGTTTCTGTAATAATCGCTGAGAACTTTTTTATAAAGAGGATCTTTAACTTTAGCCGTTGCCTGTTTTATTGCATTGGTGACATGTGTCCCGTTTGTTATCCCTGCAAGAAGCGGTGTGTTGGCCGTTGAAAGAAGAAACTCTTTTGACACACTTGGCGATTTTATTATGGCTCTCATGCTGTCAGAGAACGCTCTAAACTGACCGTTTGCTATAAACTGAGCCGAATTGAATAGAAGCAGCTTGGGATTTTTGCTAAGAACAACTGCTGATGAAATATCAGTTGCAGCCGCTATTGTCTGAGCGACTTTGTTATCGGGAACAGCTCCACCGTTCCATTTCATTGTCCAGTGATTTTCAAGGTCGTTAATGAACTCACGGTAAACAGCAGGCATTTCTCTTTTGGTCATTCCTTTCGTTGTGCCTGTCGGGTCTGACATTGATGCTGTCTGTTTCAGTATCTCTATCATGGCTCTGCCTTCTGCCTGCACATGGGAATTTATGTATTTCCTGCTGTACTGTTTCATGGAATCAAGCGGATCGGCTGAAAGCAGAATGTCATTGTAAAGTTTGCTGTCTGTGTTCCTTGTCATTGAAAAAGCATATTCCTGTTCCCATGCGTTTGCTGAATTAAGCAGTTCCTTTATCGGGTCTTTATCTTTCTTCGCCTGCAATATCTTTGCTTTATGCTCTGCATTGGGGACAAGCGGAACATAGTTATGACCGAAATCGCCAACCTTACCGTAAGAAAGATTTACGCCTTCGGCATAATATTTTGTATCGTAAGTATTTATCTTGCTGAGATTTTCATAGAAAAGCTCTGTCGAATATTTGTTGTTGTATCTCGCATGACCCATTTCCTGAAGAAGTCTCAACCGGTTCTGAACAGCGTTAGCGGCTTTGACATCATCAAGTGACAACCCCATTTCTTTTGCAAGGTTGCTGTCAATCGCCATTTTGTATTTAGTTCCCATACCGGTATCAATGTCTTCATAACCGATCTTTCTTTTCCCGATATAATCAAACAGCACCTTTCTTTTATTGGGATCGTATTTTGAAAGTATAGCTCTATTCTCCTTGAGTGTCTGGTCAGCCATTGCCTCAAACGCCTGAGCATCGTTCACTCTTTTGTAGAAATTCTTGAGAACATTGAACATCGGCTTATCGCCTTTCAGTCTTGCGTAGTCCGCACCTGCCGCTATTTTTTCGTCTATCGGGAGAAGATGTCTTTCAAAGAAATTCATACCGATATTTTTTTCAAGTTCCTTCCTGACATTCATTCTGTTTGACACGACAGCCTTGTGAAGGTCGGTAGTTATTCCCCTTATCTTGCCGTAGCTTTTACCTTTAAGAAGTTCGTTTACCGTACCGTCTGCTATCTTTTTCTCTATCTGTTCGGATGTAAGTCCACCGCCTACATGTTTACGCAGAGATTCAAGCACCTTGCCTTTTCCGCCGTTATCGAGAACTTCAGCCATGAGGTCAGCTGTATGCGGTTCGATAACTCTTTTCTTGTAAGATTCAAGAACGACATTCTTTATCTTGTCAACTTCATTCTTGCGGAACTCCGTACCGTATGCCGCAACTTTTTCTTTTTCAAGCCCTTCAAGAAAATTGCCTGCACTTACCTTCTTAAATGCTTCCTGCTCTGTTATTCCTGTTGCGGTTGCAAGAGCCGATGCTTTCCTTTTAATGACATAAGTTTCGTCAATGTCAACTCCGACTGCCTGTAGCTTTTTAATAATGCCTTTTGTCTTGTCGGGATCTCCGCTGCCGAGTTTATTAACTTCCATACGAGCCTGTTTAGAAATATTCTGAGCAGTTGCCTCGACATAGTTGATCGCTTTGGATGCGGCTTTCTTAACCTGTTTCGACCCCTCGGCTTTCTGATAAAATTCACCTGCATCGTCTATGCTTTCAGCGGCAACTTTTTCAACCTTGTTAAGAGTCCCGGTAAAACCCTCAGAGAACTTCTTCGCCAGTCCCTTCAGCTGGGGGAGTTTCTTCTCCAGAAATCTCTTGGTCGCTTCCGTCAAATTCCTGCTCGCCATAAAGTTCATCCTCCATATAAGCGTCAAGGAGTTCATCAAGATCATCTTCGTCAACATCAAGAACAACATCTTCGCTGAACCTGACTTCGCTTTCATTGTCCTGTTTCATCATCTCGAACTGGTCGAGAACAGTCTGTCTTATTTTCTCACGCTCTTCAGCGAAAGCGACACGCATTGCCTGTTTAGTTGTGAACTGAGCTACCGTTTCGACATCATCATCGTTGATCTCGTCAAGCGGTTCTTCAGGTGCGAAGTAAGCGAATGACCCTCCGGTATGATCAAGCTGTCTGTCCATAGCTTCATCAAGTGCCGATGCCGCTCCGAGTTCCATTGCCTTGTTTGTTATTCTATCCATATCAGTTCCACACGCTGTTATAAATTCTCTTGAAATTCTTTTCACCGTAATATTCAGGCTCAAGATTATTGAGAAGCCAGTCAGTAAAAGTAGTCTGTTTATCAGTGGATGTTTTCATAGCACCTCTGAGTTCTTCAATTACTTTTGTCTCCATCTGTTTTGACATTTTGCGGTCAACGCCATTAGCGAACTTCTCGGAAAACACAGCTGAACTTTCAAACTGTAACCACGCTTCCTGTGTCTTCTGTGCCACTGATGTCTGGGTTTCTCTTGCGATGTTCTTCACAACAGATCTTCTCTCGAAATATCTGGATATTGCATTGAAAGATGATTTAAGAAAACCGCCGAGTGTCTGTGTTCCCCCTGCGAATACCGTTCCTATTGCAAAGTTGACAGCGGCATCACCCGTTGACATCTGCTCGTCTTTGTAAAGATCCTTCCCTGAAACAGCATCGTATCCCTTGCCTATAACAAATTTTGAGATCTGTTCCGATTCACCGTAAGCCGCAAAGTTCATGCCGCCCTGAACAGGACGCATAAGTTTTGAAACAAACGGGTTGAGCATTTTCGCTTTTGTAAGTTTGTCTGTAATAATTGATGCACCGGCAGGGAGCAGTGCAAAGCCGACCGTATTCCCGACAACTGACCCAAGCCCGTTGATCGTTGCAAGAACAGCGGTGTCTGACGCTGACATGTTAAGATCAAGAGATTCGTTTACGGTTTCAACTGTTGACTGTATCCCCATGCCTATTCCGAACGGCAATCCCTTGAGAACTGTTCCAGTAGCACCTGCTGCTTCAGTTGCCGCTATCGGTGACAGCACACTTGACAGCATAACAAGACCGGTCATCTGTCCTGCTATTTCTCCGAGCTCGCTTTTGTTGGAAGAGATAACAGTTTTAGCTGTAAGCCCCTCGGCAAAGCTCTGATCGAATGCACTCATTTCCCTGAAGTCCCTTTCAGTTTCGGCTTTCTGTTCCCTGAAATCTTCCGGTTCTTTGGTCATGGCTTTTATCGAACTTGCCATAACAGCGACAGCGGCAGGAGCAAGAAGCCCTGCTGTCCCACATGCTATGGATGCAACGGGTCCTGCACCTGCACAAAGTCCTGCACCGGTTTTCGCTGAAGCAAAGGAAAGAGCAGCAAAAGATTTAGGATTGTTCATCGCCCATGTTACACCGTCATTCATTATTTCGCTGAAAGTTATAGGTTCGTCTGAATAATAGGATTCCGGTATCTCAGCCTGAAGAGGTTCAGCTGTCTGTCTTTCAAGACCTTGAGCTTCGCCTTCAACAGCAGGCTGTCTATTTAAACCGACAACAACTTCCGAGCTGTCAGCTTTTTCCCTTTCAAGACCCACCATCTATTCAACTCCTGCGGTGTCTGTTTTTCCGAGAAGATTGTATTTTATATTTGTTCCAATGCTTAGCATAAATTGAGCTGACCGAGTTTGTCTATCAGCTTTATCTTTAAATTTGTATTGCTTTATAAGTCCCTTATTTTCCAATGTCTTTATTACATCAGAAGACTTACCTGTCGCTATTATTTTTCCTTCATCATTCAATCTTATCGAGTTCAACTCTTCGTTTGTAAGCTCGGAAGATACTGCTCTCCATGCCTGAGCATCTACAATCCAACCACCGTCAATAAGTGTATGACCAAAATTTATCAGAGCCGCTCCGTCGGTATCCCAGTCTGCCCCAACCCTTATTCCCGATGCCTTTAAATTGGGATCAAAAAATCCGGGCTTAACTCTTGATTCAAGAGCTGATAAAAAACCGGTAGAAGAAACAGCATCTATATCCGCCCATGTGGTCATTCTATCTGGATCAAGTTCATTCATGGAGTTTAGTATTTTTACAGGATTAACATTTATCGCTGAAAGCAGTGACGCTGTATCTTTATAGGCATCTTTAACCGAAAGCATCTTGCTGTTTCTTTCATCCCTGTCAAGTCTTTCAGCTTCCACTACAAGTCTGTATCTGGCTATTCTATCAACCTGATTAGCTATTGCTATCTTTGTTCTTGAGTCAAGGTTCTTTACTGCTATCTTTGTCTGAGCATCGAGATTGGCAATAGATATGTCAGCGTTTATTTCCTGTTCTTTTCTCTTATTCGCTTCTCTTTCTTTCATGCCCTGAGTAGCACCTTTTATCAACTCTTTGTCGAGGCCTGCTTTTTTACCGAGAAGATCTTTTATGGTTTTGACATTGTTCTCATAAGTTTTATATATCATCTGGTTCTTGGCTTTCACAATGTCAGTTTCGTATTTATTATAATCCTTAACATATTCAAGCATGTTCTTGTTCATGGCTTCAGTTGCTTTCTGATTTGCTTCGTCAACAAGTCTGTTCTGAGCATTAACTGCATCCATATTCGCCTGTATGGTATCCGCACCTGCTTTAAAAGTATCCATGCCTGTTGTAGCAACTTTACCTGGAACGCCCGATGCGGAAGAAAACACCTGACCGATAAGTGACAGTGCAATATTTCTTCCCATTGCCTGAGAAGAGTCGAATTTCTGTTTCTCTATTTCGTAAGCCTGCTGTGCAAATTCTTTTAGATTCGGATTGTTCATAGCTGATGCCAGCTCTGACGGGTCCATCAATTCAGGTTTTATAGTCCTGAACATAAAGTCCTGAGCATTATCAACAAGTTGTGACATACCTATTATTGCTTCATTTATGCTCGCCAGATCTATTGATGCCTTAAAAGTAGCTGGTTTCACACTCGCAGGATCAACAGAAACATCGTTTGTTACCGAAAGTCCGGCTTTGACTTTGTCGAGAGGAGATTCTTCTTCCTTTTTCCCCTGATCTTCATACTGAGGATTCACAACCCTTCCTGTTTCGGGTTTCTTTTCAGTCGTTGTTTCCGTGTTCTTCTTGGATTCAGCCGTTGCTGTCATGGGATCTATAGGCATTTCTACCTCCCTAAATTAAGAAGAAGTGAAAGCTGTTCAAACGGGTTCCCCATTCCGCCCCATTCAAGAGCTTCCTGATTCTGAGTTTCAGGTATCAGAGATCCTGCGAGAGAAGGGTTCATGCCTGTCGGTGATTTCATCCCTGCATATTCGATAGGTTCGGCATCAGGTTTTCTGTCCATAAGACTCGGAGTAAGTTTGCCTAAACTACTACCTATTCCTGCATATTCCATAACACCTTCAGGAAGAGGTTGCGTTCCCTGAACTGCCGGGTCTGTCGGTTTCTTGTTTGTGTCAAATAATGTGTTGGTCAAAGTTCCTGCAAGTGCGGATATTGATTTGATATATTGTTCAAACTGTGCCTGTCTTGCTGTGAGTTCTTTCTCAAATTTAAGTGTCCTGTCTCTTTCCATTTCAGTTGCTGAATCCATAAGATTCTTTGATGCCTGACCTGCAATACCGAGTGTCTGAGTTTCCCTGCCTTCAGCATAAGCCATAAGATTGTCCATAAGTTGCGACTGGGTTTTCTGTGATCTCTCCGTAAGCTGTTTTACAAGCATCGCTCTGTCAAGTGGCGAAAGTCTTCTGCCGAAAGTATTGGCTTCTGCTATATCGGACATCGCTGTCTCTCTGCCTGCCTGAGTTACTCTGCTTGCTGTCTGTGATGAAATGCCGTCCTGAGCCATTGCCTTGCTTGCTATCTGCCCCTGATAGAAAAGTGCCTTCTCCTGTTCAGGTGTCATGCCCGGCATCTTGACCTGTTTCGATTTGTCCAGAAGGCTGAGTCCGCCTGCTATGGCTCCACCGAGACCTGCTCCTGTTCCTGCTCCTGCCGGGCCGCCGAAGATTCCGCCTGCTACGGCTCCGCCTCCCTGCAATCCTATGCCAAGATAATCACTCCATGACATTCCCATTTTATATTTCCTCCAGCTTTCTTATTTCCTCAAGCCAGTATTCAAGCCAACTCTCTCCGCCCTGAACAATGGAATCCTCTGGTACATAGTAAACTATATTATGGCTACTGTCAAAATATTGTTCGGATGTTGACGACATTAAAACATTGCAAACATTGATGCCTTCTTTTTCCTTCGTGACTTTACCGACACCGAGAACCTGACCAATGGATATTCCACCGATCTGGACGCTCGATATTTCGTTAAGTCTAAGCTTGATCGTTTTGAAGAAAGATGTGAGAGAAGCACTTGTAACCAGTTCGCCTTTTTTAAACATCGCTATCTCCAGAACAATATACCCACAAAGTTGACACGATCGTCATATATCTTATTAACATCCTCTTTCAGAAAATTTCTGAAATTAAACCGTATAGTTCTGTCGTTTTTAGTATACCAGTTCGAGAACTCTTTGGCGTCCTTCTTGTTTAAATTAGGTCTTACAGCGTTAATCCCCCATGGAAAAATAAAACTGTTGAATCCTGAGAATCCGGCAGGGACATGATAGGTTGCGGGACCGTCACCTTCAGGTGGAACTATCTGTGCCTGTTCGATGTAAAGATACTCCCTGTTCGACATTTTGAGATGCCTTATCATCCCGTCTATTTTGTAGCTGTCAACCGAATTGATCATTGACATTCCGCCGTAAATGTAATTCACGGACTCAAGTTTTCTGTCAAGAAGAACAAGTGCCGGAGATACTTTCTCAAAATTTTCAGATGAAAGTTTCTTTACAGATTCCGCAAGTTTAGACAACCTGTCAATAAGGTTGCGTGTCATCCCTGTATCTAACGCCCGTACTGTCATGGCAACACCTTAAAAAGAATTTCAGCATCACAGAGAACCGTAAGGAAATCGGTATCTCCATCAGGTCTGATCTTTGTATTTAAAAATATTGTAACGGCTGTCGTTTCAGGGTCTATCTGTGTAGCTGTAAAGTCATAGGGAATAACCCACCATCCGTCATCGCCGCTTTTGTATTTCACCGAAACGGCTGAAGATATGGCAGGATATTTTTCATAGATTTCTCTATCAGATTCAGCTATGAAATTACCGAAAGTTGTCTTGCCTATTGCGAATTGGTAAATATCCCATAGAGTTGCAACTTTAAAATTAGGCGGATGCTTGATAAACTTTGTCTGAAGATAGCCGTCACCCAGAACTGACAGCCCACTTATGGTGGGTCTTGGTTCGTCTTTAGAGCCTGCAAGCTGACCCAATCCTATCGCCTGCAAAAATCCCACACCGATACCGGCATCAACTCCGAACGAAGATGCTGCAAAAACTCCGGTAGCAGTTCTTATTGATCCGCTTGAATCACTTCTTGCCATTTTGTCTGCTTTCCATTCAGCAAGCCGTCTTTCATAATCAGCGTAAATAGACCTTCTTGCTCTTGCTTCGGCTCTGTCTTCATCCGTAAGTTCGCCTGAAAATCTTACAACACTTTCGCTTTCAGGTCTGATGCCTTCTTCCTTGTTCGTTATGTCAAATGCAAACTTTACTTTTGATATGTCAAACTGCGGAGTATCTTTAATCTTATCAATAAGTTTTACATAAACATCATCCTCGAATGAAATTGACTGGACATCGGGGTTGCTTCCACTGTAATCGGCTATCAGTTTGTCTGCAATTATAGGTCTCCCGAAATCTGCAATACCATAAACTGACGAACCGCTTATGCGTGAAATATCTCCGCCTTCGACCTGAATATTATCTGAATCAAGCCTGCCTTCGAGAAGATGTTCAATATCGGCTATCTGTGCCATTATTGCATCAAGATCGGTTGTGACAGTTATTACTGGCGTCTTAGGCATTATTCACCTTCCACATAAAAAAGGTCTGACGGTGTATATTTTATTTCAAAGATTCTCCAGTCGTCATAAACATATTCAGAATATTTAGATGCTATCTCAGGGTTTGATCTTCTCATTTTTATTCTGAATTTAATACACCTGTGATCTCTGCTGTTTATAGCTGTTATCTCGTTGACCTCTATCTGTTTTGAGCCGAGTGCATAGCAAAGCTGTGCGTCACTGAATAAAGATGTTTCCTCTTTTCTGCCGTTGAGCTTGACTTCCTTGTCAGTGTTGAACCTGTAATTTGAGTCAAGCGTGTATGTGATCTCATTCGCCATCATTGAAACTGCTGATACGAGGAAGAAACCGACAGGATTATTCTTGATAAGATGTGCCTGTGAAATGTCATAGTAAAAATTAACAGTATCGAAATAAGCATCGAACTGCGAACCAAGATCTTGCACTCCCTGAATCGAAATATTGTCTGCGACTTTCTGGAAAGTTCCGAGTGCGTTCTGTGTAAAAGTACCTGTATTTGAATTGTAAACATATCTCTGTGATGGTTCTGGTGCGGCGTCCCATTCAGAGAACCTCTTATACTTAAAAACAGTGTAATAACTTGGATTCGAATAATTGTATCGCATATAATCATCACCGCAGTTGTCTATCATTATCGTTGAATAAGGAACGACTCTGGTTTCCTGTGTGAAACCTATTCCGAGAATGGGAAGCGAGTCAACTGTATTTATCACAAGGTTGTCCGAAAATACACCTGCCGCCGTAGGTGCGAAAGCAAGTTCGCAGTATTTTGCATTTGATTCATAGCTGAGGTTAAGGTTCGTTTTTCCTGTATAAACGAGCGTGTCGTAACTGCCGTATTGAATTGAAGTGCAGAAATACAGGGTGCTATCTAAAACACTTACAGCCATGTTTCTCGTAAACTCCGCAACAGAGGTCCAGAGAGGGCTGTCAGAAATAAGATTGCCTGAATTTTTAAGGATTTTTTTAGATATTAAATCTATCCTTGTAATTGAATTTGTACGGGTTGCTCTATCTCTTATTAAATACATTGTGTTATTAAAATACAAAGCACCCGCAACTCTTCTTTCCGCAAGTTTAATTCTGTCTGAATATTCTCTGAACAATGCGAACGATGCAGTGGGCTGAGAGTATGCTACATTAGAAACAGACATTGCATGCCCATTGCTGACATGCTTTCCAGTGGAGCTGTAATTAAAAACAAAATCAAAAAGAACTTCAGTCGCAAGTTCGAGCTTCATGCTTCTTACAAAAAAATCTCCAGTAGCATCATTAAAAACCTGTGCTGTTTCAAAACCTGTTTCAAAACTTATATCGGTATCATACTCAGCACCATTGGTCATTGTGTAAACTTTTCCGTTTATTGACAGTAGCCATACATTATGCTGTCTTGCAAGATACATGTCTATGGTATCATTGGCAACAATGGGAAGGGCTACTGATGTAGCCATATTGCGCCATATTCCGGCAGGGCGTATATCGACTGTTAGAACATTTGCGGAGCTTATGTATATTCTGAATGTTTCCCTTCCATCATCTGTGTAAATTATTTTGTTCTGATCATCCGTAGTCGGTATAAATCTTGCTGAAAAAATAAAGTCAGATATTGTATAAGTTTTATTTCCCATGAGAATATAAAGTGGTGTTGCTGATTCGGATTTAAGGCAGTGAGATGGTGTAAACTTGTTTATTTCATCTGCAACAACAGCATACTGATTGTTTTTTATAAGCCCGAAATCTCTCGGCATTGCTACTGGAATATTTTCTCCGGGGTTGGGAATGGACTGTGATTCGAGAACAAAACCTTCGCCGCTTGTCCATGAATAAGTGTGTATCAGACCACTGCATCCTGCAAAAACATACTGAGTGCCGTTTGCATATTTGGCAGATATTGAATATGCCACATATCCTGCAATATCAATAAGTTGAGAAATAGTAAATGAATTTAAATCAAAAGCCATGAGCTTGCCGTCAGTTCCATCAAATCCAACTATGTAAAGAATGTCATTTTCACCGAGAATAATATCGTTTATGTCAAATTCGTAATCAGCGTGCGTGTCGGTGTAGGTGTCAACAACGCTTAAATCATCTGGATCTATTTTCTTGACTTCAAAATTATGTCCTGAATCATTCTCATACATATAGGCACACAATATGTAGTTGCCTGTTGAATCATATACCATGTGTTTTCCGGCTCCGCCCCTTGAGTAGAAAACGGTGTCTGTCCCTTTTTCGCAGAGCGTAGTTTCTGTTTCAGCGAACGAGCTCTTGGATGTTTTATAAAGTTTAAGGTTCAAACCGGATTGATTTACTGTGTTAAAAATATTATTGGTAGAATCTAAAACATCAACTATTCTGTAATTTGCCGCATCAGCATACTGCTTTGACACATAATTCCTGAGCATCCTGACATTATCTGAAACTGACTTACCATAAGCTGATTCATTGTAAGGTTTAGATGTAAAAGGTTTTGCGACATCTACACTTATATCATGTTCTGATGTCATAAGATACGGCTGGTAGCACGCTATCTTTCTATATGAAGTTGAACCAACGGCTGTGTCTGGAAATACGCAGGATGGTGGGTTAAACTTTATTGTCATACCTCAAACCCTCCGCCAATGTAAACAGGAACAGTTCTTCCTCTGAAAATTATATCATCATCGAAAGAGATGACAAGATTATTCTTGTATGATCCTAACTTTCTTATTTTCTTGTTTTCAAAGTGGTATCTTCTATCCCATATACCTTTGGTGAACCCGTATATCTCATCAACATTACTGATGTAAAGAGTGCCGTTGCAGAAAGTTATATCGGTATCTGCCGACCATTCAACATCTTTTATGGCTTCGGAGATTATGTCGCAATTAGGATAGGGGTCGCCGTTGGCTGTGAGTTTTGTAGAAAGAACGATAACTTCATTCTCCATCGTTATGCCGAACACCATATTCTCTGCCGCATAAACACGCTTCATATTCTTGTTTTTAACAAGGTCAACGCCTGGCACGCTTCTTGTCTGGCCGTTCATTGCCATGAAGAAGACATCGTCTTTGGCAAAAACTACTATGCCGTCAATAAGCGGTGCTATGTTTGAAATGTCTTTGTTGAAATTATAGTATGTGAAAAAGGATAGTGCGTCATTAAGAGTTCCTACTGCAACAGATCCTCCCATAGCTGAGAAGATAAGGTTTCCGTTTACAGTTATGTCTCTCGGATTATTAAATCCGAACGCTATCCCGCTTTCAGCATACCCGAACTTTCTGGCTGTCTGAAAATCCAATGCACATACCGGTATGTATCCTGCATTGATAGTCCCTGTTGCAGCCGGTATCTGATTGTTGACATATCCTGTTAAGGCATCGTCATACTGTTTTAGGCTCCGTGCATCTTCGACGGAATAAACGGGGAGATAGTCTTCATCGTAAAATACTTTCTGTGAAATGCCGAGAACAACTCCGTCATTCCATACTGCGAAACGGGACCCGTAAACGAGCCAGTCGACATAATCAGATTTAGCACATATAACATCGTAATCGGATTCTAATGTCTGTATGAAACCCGTATCAATATCGACATTATTTATATCGAATATTTTTGAAAGCCCGTCCAAGTCTGAGAAGACAACCTGCCAACAGTCGAACCCTCTGTTTTTGAGAAGTGCTAATTCGTTCGTTCCGAGTTCCTCCTTTACGACATTTGAAAGTTCGTACGAGAAAGCTATCGGAGCCCAGTCTTCGTGAAGTCCGTTATCGGAAGGTGCTACGGGGTCATCAACTTTGTTCTTCATAACTATTTCAGCGGTAAGGTATGCTGTTGTATTTGAAGGGTGCGGGTGTGTTGAATCTTCGTTATATGCAATGCCGTTATTTATAACTGAATTAGCCAGAAGATTAAGATATATTTCAACCCTTTTTTCTGTTGAAACATTAAGGCGATACACATTTCCTGTGTAAGCCTGTAGCGGAGTGGTAGCCGTTGCGGGGAGAGGTTCTATGGATGTGAGCCAAAATGATGAAAGTCCTTCCACTATCTTTGTTATTGTTCTGAGGTATATGTATGGAACTATTGCATTTTCAATTGTTTTCAATATAGTCGTGTTGAGTTCTTTGCAGATAAGAGGACCATCTTCAAAATAATGCATTTCGTATATTGCATCAGCTGATGTATCTGTTCCAAGTCTCAGGTTGTCAAGTCTTATAATACCGTTGCCCGCTAAAAGGTTGACGGAAAAATCGCTTTCAGTAAAATCCTTTTCGGGGATAGCTATGTGTCCTGCGGTTATCCTGTCTTTAAAAAACAGTGCGTCAAAATACATGTAAAACTTCATGGTAGCAGGATCTTTACCGATAATTTGTATTACAACTTTTCTTGTAGATTTCTGGCTGAACGGGTCGTCCGGTGCGGGGTTATAGTAATCTGTTTCTTCAAAAACACCGCCGGTGGTTCTGCTTACATAAAGTCCGCCTGGTGTTCCATAATACACATATCCTTTGCAGTTGAGAAGGTTGGCATCTTTTCCTGAAAGACACTTTATCATGCTCACATATTTTGTCTTATACATAGGTAGAAACTGTGGCTGTGAAAGTTCACCGAGTCTGCCTGAATCGTCAACGGGAGCAACCTTAATGTTCCCTCTTATGGCTGTGTACTTTTCCATTGGAGCGTCGCATAGAAAGAAAGGTCTGGCAAACTGCTTGCGTGTGTATGAGATGTCAATGTAAAGCCCGAATTTTTGTTCAACTCCAGCAATATAGGGTGCTATTGTTCTGGCACTTCTCAGTCTGCCTACTGTATTTATCGTGTGATCTTTGTCTGACTCATACATAAACTGTATGCTTCCTGACTTGGCAACCGTAAAGCTGTCTCCGTAATTGTTGACTATGGAGAAGCTGTCAATACCTGGAATATGCCAGAAAACAGATCCTCTTTCAAACATTGCCTCATAAGACTGCACAGGTGTTGTAACTATCTGATCGGGATCTTTGTAAATGAAACGGGTGAACCCTGTCTTGTTCACAATAAACAGTTTTTCGGGATACCTGTCATTCATTGCATATATTTTGCCGTTAGCAGTAACTCCGAAAAGTATTTCTGAACCGGCTATCATTTCACTGAAAAACAAAGCCCATCTTCTTGGAACAACAGGATTTTCAAGACACTTAGTTCCATATCTCGCTTTAACTGAGAGTCCGTCAATTTCGCAATTATTAAGGTCGCTTACAAAGCCGTTTACATTGTCATTGTCGGTTTTTAGAATGCCGTTCTGGAAAGTATTTTTAGGCATCCTGATAAGTTTGATAAGCTCGTTTCTTACTGGGTCGTTACCTTTTTCTGCCAAATGAAGCTCCACTATAATTAAGTGTTCCTATTGTGGAAACTCTGCCTTTTTCACGCAACCATTCAGGGAGTCTTTCTCTTGTAAGTTCAATATATTCGTATGTATCCATCGGCTTGTTCTTTCTTGAATAAGCTGTCTTTTTAATCTCAAGGGTAAGCAGTCTTACAAACGCATCGTCAATCCCGATGATCTGATTGTCTGCAACAAAAGAAGCATCGCCTTCTGTGGTTATCGCTCCTGCCGGTGCGGCAGTTATCGGGTCAAGAACAAGATCAACACCGCTGACATAAAGAACTCTGTATGTTCCGTCATAGACATCCGGGTCAAAATCTGTGAATGTTACAATATCTCCCCGCTCAACCGCAAGTGCCGAGTCAAGTTCAACATCAATTGTATCGTCAGCATTTATTGTGACTGTTTTAACTTCTATCGGGTCAATGCTGTTTTTGAGATCAGTGGGATAAAGAACCGCCTGAACACGCATTTCATATCCTGCTACCCATCCGTCATAGTTGAATATCTTATCTTTTGACGGTGAATAAATGTATCCGCCACAAACTGAACTGTCTTTAAAAAGTTCCCATCTGCCTGATGTCTGTGTGTCTTCTGAATAGGAATCGGGAAGAATGTAAGCTCTCAGTTCTTTTATAGGTTTAGGAATCGTAAATATCTTTCCGTTGACACATTCGTTAATATCAATGTAAAAATATTCCCCATCCCTAAGTGGAAAATGCTCGTCACTGCTGTCATAGAAATGAAGTATTATCTCTTCCTTGTAATCGCTGTCATTGCTTTTTACAAGTGATTTGAGACAATCGTTGATAACTCTCGGTGCTTCAGTTCGGGGGAGACTACGGAACCGGTCAGCTTCCGCTGTATCGGGAACTTCTTTTTTCTGGTCAAGCTCAAAATCAAGGATCTCAAGTAACTCAGCAAAAGTAGTTGACTTCGCCATAGACTTCCCCCTACCTGAAAATTAAATACTAAGCGTCGGTTCCGAGAACAAGTTGAATGGGTTTCCATGCGGTTCCGTTTGAAACACAAAGGAAAGAACTCTTGTTAAGGCAGAGTGCCTGTGCAACTATTGCTGTCGGGGATGTTTTATCATCAACGATTCCGCCGCCTGTCTTTGCGTTTGCTGAAAAATAAACGACATAAAACTTACCTTTGTTTGCCGCAGCAGCCGCAGGAAGAATTACTTTTTTGTTTGCGGTGATCTCAATAACTGTGTCGTCCATTGATGCCGTATAGTCAACAGCGCTTGTGACATAGGACATAAATCCCTGAAACAGTGTGGTAAACATATCGTTATACCTTGGGTCAAGTACCTTCGTCTTTTCTCCGAATGCCATGTTATCCTCCAATCAAAAAATTAAAAAACAAAATGGGAGGGTTGCCCCTCCCGTAAAAAACTACTAAGCATTAAGCTCAACGATTGCCGATGTCTTAACTGTTCCGTCAGGAAGAATGAAGTGAACAAAGAACTTACTGTTTGCGGTAGTCTTTTTAATGTTCACTGTCAGTGTTCCGTCTGCCTTTGTAATAGCTACGAGAGAAGCGTTTGCTGAATTAGCTATCGCTCCTGCCGGTATTTTTTCGCCTTTTGTTGCAACAACTGTAAGTCCGTCCGCTGTGTCAAGGTCGGTGCCTATTTCAGCAGGGTCGCCGCTGTCAGCTCCGCCTGCACTCGCTTTCGTGACTTTAACGCCGACAACCGCATAAGAAGCAACTGCCGCAGGAGTTCCTGCACCGTTTTTAATGGTGAGAACAATGTCCCTGTTAGATGCAGTCGCTGCACCGCCAACCGCAACAGTTGTGCCGTTTCTTTCGAGAGCGTTAATTGCATCATCGTGTGCTTTCAGGGTCATGCCTGATGTCCAGCCTGTTCCTTTAACTGCTGTGCCGAGTGCTGTATCTGCCGCAACAGCTGCTACTGAAGCATCCGCAACTGCCTGTGTGTAGGTATCTTCTATGGCTCCTCTTACGGGAGTTCCAAACCCACCGTACTTTGAAATATCATGTGCCATGATTAACCTCCACTAAGTTGTTTTAAGACCGCAGTATCCACCCGATCTCGGTTCGTCAATTACAAGTCCGTCGAAGCTGTCGTATTCAGCTGTCTCAACAGAGTCGTTCTCGATGCTGTCGATGTATGCAAGGTGAGGAGTCATAACCTTGTCCTTCATAATGAGAGGAACATAAGCGATGTGCTCAGGATCTATTGCAACCATCCATTTGTCAGGATCAGCTGTGTCTGAACCGACAGTTATCGGCATGTATGAACCGTCGATTGAACGGTCAACCATGATGTGTACTATAGCTCCGCCAAGCTCAACAGTAGGAACAAGCCAAGGAGAAGGCATTGAAGGAACAAGCATCTTGAGGTCTTTGTCAGTTACCTGAACATTGTTCTTCAGAAGCTCGATGAGTCTGTCATAAGTCGCATACGGCATTGTGACAACTTTGTTCTTTGTCATTGAACCGTAAAGTGTCATGTCGTAGAACCACTGACGGAGACCTGAGTATGTGAAGTTTGTGCCGGAAATGACTTTGTTTACGCCATTAAAACCGTCAGCCGAAGTGGTTGTTATTCCCGCTGTGGTTGAGTGTGCTACGCCAGTCGGGTTATAGAAATAGGGAAGTCCGCCTGACATCTGCCATTCATTGGACTCATTCACTCCGCCTCTTGCAACGCTGTTGAAATACAGTGCAAGATTCTTTTTAAGAACATAAAATCTCCATGCTTTCTGCACAAGAGTTTCCATGCTGTGGTCGATTATGAAATCTTCTGACTGCTCAGCTTTACCCATACCAACCGTGTCTCTTCCTCTCTGCATCCAGTTGAAACCAAGCTTACCTTTCTTGTTAAGATAAGGTCTCGCCTTTCCGTCATTGGAAACAGCACTGTGAAGAACGATAACCTGTGTGGTGGCAGTTGCAAATGTTCCTGTCGAGTTTGTCTGAAGAACTACACAGTTAAATTTTGCTGTGTCGCCGATCTGTGAGCCAAGTCTGATAAGTGCGTACTTGTTTGCGTTAGGTGCGGTTGTGTCCCAAAGCCTGAGAACATCACCTGTAAAGAATCTATTCTCTGTCAGAGTGATCTGAGTTGCGTTGTGGGCAAATGCAACTGAAAGTGCCGCTGATGTTGAAAAATAATCTCCGATACCGAAATGAAGTTTCTTTGCTTTCTTGGGCCCGAATTTCTGTTTTCCTGAGATCATGTGTATGAAGCTCAGAAGTGAATTGTGATCTTTTGTGTCGTCCCACGCCTGTTTAACTGATTGCTCAATTATGATATTAGGGCTTGTCCCCAGCGTGTAACGATTGAGTGTGTCGTTGTTTGCGAATGTCATAGTGTTACTCCGTTAAAAAAATTAAAATCAATTACCTCTTTCTTGGAGGAAACGCTTTGACCTGTGCTATCTGCTCTTTACTCCAGCCAAGTGCTAACAGCTCATCGTTACTCATCAGAGCCGGACAAAATTCTTTCTCGTCTCTCGCTGCGGTTGAAGTGTTTGGATTTGAAGGTGTAATAGGTTTAGCCGGTATTACTGGTGCTGCCGGCGGAGCGTCGTCCGCTTTCATTTTTTCAAGAACTTTCTTGGCATACTCCTTTTTCTTCAAGTCCCATGCGGCTCCCTCAAGAAGTCTGGGGTCAGCTCTTACCTCAGCCTCCAAACCGAGTTTAAACATCTCGGCGATTGCGGGATCTGCTTTGTGTGCATTGATAGTTTTTCTTAAAGCGATCTCTCTCTTGACCTCTTTTTCCTCTTCTGTCTCTGCTGTTGGAATAATCGGGTTGCCGTACTGGTCAAGTGTTTTGTTTTCTTCCGTCATCGTGACCTCCATAAAGTCAATTAAAGTTTACAAAAAATGTTTAGCATTTTCAAGTATTTTTTTTACATCGCCCTCTTTTATTTCAAAAGGGTGATACTCTCCGTTCAAAACAGGCTTGCCGTAAGCCTCGTTTAAGATGTCCGCCAGTCCCTTCTTTATCGACCACTGTCTTGCCTGTATCATCTTTTCACAAGTCGCTTCGGGTCTCATGATCGAAGGTCTTACATTTACAAAAAGGTTATTGATTTCACAGAACATTTTGATAAGTCTGTCAACTGTAATTGTAACCTTGCGTTCCTCTTTCTTCTCAACTTCCCGTTTACTGCTGAACATTTTCACCTCCTGCCTGTGGTTGTCCTGTTTTGCCTGCAATGTAAGTTTCTATGACTGACATGGCTTCTTCTTCCGTAAGAAGGTCGAGAGGATTTCTAAGAAAACGGAGCATCTCCATACCCATAGATTCAAAGACATATTCGACAGCGGCTATCGGGTCAAATACCTGATTCTGTGAAGCCATTGTGTAAATGAACATTGCCTTCTTCTCCCTTGTTTCCTTATCGCTTGGAAGATATGAGCCGTTGACAACTCTGACCGATTTAATGTTTTTGATGTCATTCTTTTCAACTGCAAGGTCCTTAAACTCCTTAAATACATCAAAATAATTATAATACATTAACTGGAAGAACCGTGTCATTGGATTAAGGAAATAAGTTTCAAGGTTGACAACTACACTTGACGAGTTTCTGAGAGAAGCACTTCCGATCATATTGGCAACGCTTTCAACTCTGATCTGTTTATCCTGAATACCGGAAACGCTCGACGGGTTAAGACCGGTCACAAACCATATTGAGTTCATGCCTTCAACGAGAAGCATCTCTGCTCCTTCTGTGACTTCTTGAAGTTCAGGTTTCTGCACAAGGTCTTTTATTGATCCCGCATTGAAATACCCTGCAGCACCTACGAGAGAAGCAAGATTTACAGCAACATAGTTGTTCATCTTGTTGGCTTCACCTGATGCCAGAGCATTTAAAGTTGACGGATCAAAGAGTCCGTTAGGATAGAGATACGGCAGCTTGTTTTTGAGTGCGGTATTATCAGCAACCATGTTGATAGCTGTCGCAACAAGCTCAACGCTCGGTCTAAGATGTTCGGGGAGAGGAATGCCGTAAGGGCTGTCAAGATCGAGAATACCGGGACATATTGCAAAAGGTATTCCGACAATACCTGCTGAATTTATTGACTTTCTTGCAACATAGCCATCGTCAATTATGTGATACACATAGCCGTCGCTGGTGTAATATTCACGCACCATGAATCCGGATATGTAGTCAAGACCTGAATCCGACTGAAGCTCATATTTGTATGTGTCTATTTTTACAGTTGATATTGTTGTTTTACTGCCGTAATTATCAACTACCTTCTGATCCTGTTCAACCTTAATGCCGTATTCTTTCTCTATCCACTGCGGAGTTTTAAGACCGATAGTTACCACAAGCCAGTCACTCGTTTCAGCTACTTTGCCTGGAACTGAGTTCGGGTCAAGTACAGTTGTCAAAGGGTCATAAGTCTTGAATCCTATTGCATAACCAGCATCTATTGTGGTTGGACTTTCACCTTTATCAAACAGTTTGTAATCCATTTTCTGGATAACAGGCTGAGCGATATAGAGACCTGAATAAATAAGGTGCATTATTCCGAGAAGATGTTCCGACATATTCCCTGTCTGCGAAAATGTTCTCTGAATAATTTTCATGAATGCTTTTGCGGGCTTAATGCCGTCCTGTCCATTCGCCTCATACTCGAAACGCATAGGCATACTGGTAAGCTCACTGAGCATTTTGTTGCCTATGACGATTGGTAACGGGGGGCAGTAAGTCGATCTGCTGTTGTTCTGATTGTTATTGCTGAGCGGTGCATCATTGGAGAACAGTGCCTGCTGTGAAAACTCAGGTAGTATCTGTTTCATATACTGCCTTGATTCCTTGATAGCTTCAAACTTCTTGGAATGTTTGGTGTCTGCCGCCTCAAGTCTGGATTGATACAGAGCAATATCTTCAGCATACTGTTCCTGTGTTTCAAGAACATTCTTGACAACTTTTTTTGCTTCAGCCATTTTATTTACCTCCAGAATTTTAATAACCCGTCGTCCTGAATATGATACTGTTTCCGCTCTGTTGTGGCAAGATTTTATTTTCCCTGCTCATGTACTGTTTGGTCAGAGCAATGCCGCTGAGTCTCTTTTTGTCAAGCGAACATATCTGAATAAGTGCGTCGAGATAATCAAAGCCCGGTGCTTCACGCATTATCTCTTTTATCATGTCAAACATTGTCCAGTGGACCTTAATAAGACCGGAAGAGAACATTGACCCCAATACCTCATTTGCCAATTCAAGTTTACTGTCGTTCTTCTTTTTATAAAATTCATACCACATTCCCATCCGGTCCATCCAGTCATTCTTTCTGAGATAATCAAATATGCCTTCAGCTATATAAAACTGATAACTTGCGGAATCTATTACAAGAACATCGGCTCTCAACTTTCTGTCAATGTCAAGTATCGGCTCGATCTGTCTTGACTGCGTCGGTGCTCCCGGTGTCTGTATCCCTGAAGTTATGAAGAACATCTGCTCATAATAAGTGGCTCCGACAGTGGTATCTTTCGACACATCTGTCTGCATGTTCTTGCCTCTGTCCTGATACGACGGGTCTTTGGAAATAATGTTGCATCCTCTTGTGACAAGATCTCTTCTGGTCATGTCTATTTTAGTTACTGTTTCCGGTATTCCGCTCTCGTCGCTGAAGGCGAACATAAAACTTTCCCTGTTATCAACAAGTTTCAGCAGTGCGTTTCTGAGATACCCGATCATGTAACACTGGGACAGGAACTTCGCTTCAGTCGTAAACTCCTCTTTTTTTCTGTCAATGAATTTCGGTGTGACCATCCTGTCTATCTGATAGATATGTTCTTTGGCATAATGATAGATCGTCTTATGCTCATCGGGGTCCCATGTCATCGGCATTATGAACGCCTTGCATTTCCTGTTGTCCAAGACATCAGTGATCATATTCGGGATGGCATACTGGGTATCCGTCACCTGTATCGGCATACCTTTTGTTTCGCCCTTCTCATCGTACACATATTCCTCAAGACCTGAAAGGGATCTGAATACTTCGATTATCTTGTTCGATCTCTCAACCGTAGCCGAGTTTGCTTCGGTAACAAAGTCATCGAGTTTCGCTCTATTAAAGTGCTGACCGGTAACATCGACTCTCGGGGTGAACAGGTTCCATGTAGCTTCACCTCTCATGTAATCCGTCGGGTCAATTATCCTGTACATATCCTCGAAATCGAGCTTCTTCATGTTAATCCTTTCCTTCCGGATCTCCACGCCTCTGGCTCTGTATATTTCGGGGTTATCAACAAAGAACTCCGGATATGCTATCATAAGATTGGGGTGGAACAGTGCGTCTCTTATTCTTTTGATAAGCTCTTCAGCCTTATCGTCCTCGCTGTGTCCTATCAGACATTTCTCGCTTGGGTCTCTGATGTAGTCATGGATGCTCCGGCATACGACCTCGTTATGACTTTTACCAAGTCCTCTGAGCATCATTATAATAGTTACCAGCGCGTCCTCCTCCCAACGGAAGACACCCCCGAACTTGGTTGCGTGTTTGTAATATTCCGGCAATGCCTGATGCCCGTGTTTAAGGAACATCTCTTTAACGACATTGACCGGTGACAGCCGTTTGGGATTACTGACCCATCTGATCACCCAGTTGTTATCTTCAAAGAGAAGGTGTCTGACGATATGTACCCGTGTCGCATACATGAAATGATCTCTGTCCCTCGTGAATACCGCAGGAAACTCTTTATTGAAACTGTCCTCTTTCTCTTCAAGCATTCTCCGGAGATCAATATTGGTTGCAAGCTCTTTGGTAACACCGCTGTTCCGCATCGCGGTCTCAAGTCTAACCCATAGCTCTTTACTGGTGAGTCCCCTTATCAGCTCTTTCTGTTTAGTTTCACCAACTGGTCTCGCCATTATTTAGTTGTCTCCTTCCATATATCTCCGCTTCCCTGTTTCTCCTCTTCCCCGTCAGCTTTGAGTTTAAGCATTATCACAGCTTTTGCAGCTTCAAGGCTCCTCTGTTCCCTGACAAGTTTCGACAGTGTGTCCATAACCAGTTTCCGCTCGACATTGTTCCTGTACATCCATATCATAAGAGGTATCCCAGCTTCCAGTGTCTCGGGATTATCAAACCCTGCGGCATTAACCACTATGTCTTTCGCTTCTTCAATCAGCGTCTTTGTCATTGTCCTTCGTCACTCCCCTGAATATCCGTTTCGTCATTGCCTTCTTATCAGCTTCGCTTATGACGGGCTCCCCGTTATCGCCCGTCCGCTCCTGTATCTCAAGTTTCTCCTGTAACCTGTCCAGTCTGTCAAGCAGTTTTGTGAGATCACCGTCCGGTGCTTTCGCTCCGTTCATATAAGGAAGCAGTGCCATGAAAAGCAGCTTCAGCTTCATCTCGTTAATGTTCTTCGATGTAAGCATCTCCGCCGGAACCTCAATATCCGAAAACACAGGTCGCCTGTCTTTCATCCCGGGTACCGGTGTCGTCACAGGTATTATGTTCCGCTGATAGTCACCGTTCATTCTTTGTCCTGCCAAACGCTTTCAGTAATATCAGTAACGCTTTTCTCGCACTGCCTACTGTTCCCACTAACCGCTGGAACTTTTCAAACAGGACCATTTCTTCCTTGTTATCACCGTCCAGTCTGATCAGTACCTGAACCCAATTCTTTGTCATCGTAACCGTCTCCTCCGACAATTAAACTTGTTTATGATAACATGTGTCAGTATGGTTGTCAAGTTTAATGTTATCACGGGGTTTTTTTGCATACGCGGTTTGGATGGATATATACAATCCCCTACCCCCTTCGACCTTTGGGGTCATTGCACTTTCTTAATTTAGTATAAGACACGCACATATACCTATTATAGTTGACACTCGACATGCTAACACGCTGAACATTAGCACCTTATCAATTATACTTTACAGGTGATCCGCTTGAATGATCTACCTGATATCAATTATAGTTGAATGCTTGCTGCTAACTTTACCGCTTCCGGTCTTGCTCGAGTGAGCGCATAAAATGTTCTGATAATCGTCTCAAAATATTTTCTTTAAATGCAAATTAAAAGTAATTTTTTGACCTAAAGAAAACTGAACTCAATAAAATCAATATGTTATCCATGTTTTTACTTTTATATTATAATTTATAAATGATATAAATATAAAGTAAAATCAATAGTTTACGCTCAAACTAAAGAAAAACGTAAAAAGTAAATTACTTAATGGTTTTTTTTGATCGAGGCACCTTGGAACTTTTTTTTTTGCTAGTTTACATAATTATTCCCATTTTGTAAAACCATGCAGAATCATTAGTAATTTCAATTTTTGTCAATTATAATGTAAAAGTAAAATATACCCCAAGTCCCTGAAATTATTAACTTTGATTTTCTTTAGGTCGAAAAATCTCTTTAGTTTTTGCTATTTTTGACCTTTTCGACTAATGATTATGATAAGTTACGCCGAAAAAAAAGCATTTTAAAAAATGCCTGAAAATGAACAATTCTGAAAATCTGCAAAAAACCTTAAAAAAGCACTGATCAGCCAAAATCTAAAGAAAACCATTTCAAAGAAAATTTTTCGCCTGTTTTCGCTGCCAATGATAACATTTCAGACAAAAGCACCAAAAACAAACATTAAAACACATTTTCTTTGATTTTATCCCTTAATGATTTTGAGCACTTGCAAAATAAATGCAAAAAATCTAAAGAAAAGTATTGACATTATACTTTACCCGTGATAACATTTGCTTGTGTTTGATCGTTTTTTAACATTTGGAGGTTGTTATGAAAAAAGAAAGAAAAGAAAGACTCTGGATAGAGTCGGAATCAGGCATTGAAAAGTGCCTGTCAGAAAAATTTACCGACATAGAGATATTGTCGGTAGAGGTAGAATATGATGACGACGGTCATCATGCGAGAAAGAATTTTTTAGTGTCATTCCTTGCCGATAAAATCGGTGAGAATATTGCGGAAAAATTCCGCCTTCTCTGTGAGTCCCTTAATAATGAGGGGCAAAACATCATGGGCGAGCTCGAGTATGAGTTCGCCTGTGATTTTGACAGGGACGGCCAACCTATCTATACAGATGAGCTCTTTCAGAAAGTATCTGAAGAGCTGAAAAAAAGGAGGTTATTATGACAAAGAAATTCTTTTGTGATTATTGCGGTAAAGAAATTGATACCCGTGTGTTCGCAACACAATCAGAATCGGGGTTTAGCTTTCTCGAAATAGATGAGGAAGCTGATTTCTGCTCAGAAGCATGCAAGCATGCTTTTGCTGAGCAAGACGAAGAAATCTAACCCTCTGAATCTTTCCCCCTGGAAACAGGGGGATTGATTGAGGCGGTTGCCCTCAGTGTTTTTTTAACTTTTTCAGAGAGGTGCTTATCATGTCAACAGTAACAACTGTAACTTGCGGTTCCTGTATCCGCTCTTCATGTTCAAATTGTCCTTATATCAAAGGGGGTGTTAAATGATTATCGATTTAATACTTGACAGAAAAGACGGCGCGGAATATTCACCGAGAGATTTTTATAATTCAGTCCGTGAATATGAAGATACTTTTGAATCACTCGGCTTTAGTATCTCAAGAGCAATGGACGGTGAGAGCGAATTGTCAGTTAAAAAAGCTCTTTGTGAGTATATTATCAACAATGGATACAGCATGGATATTACAGAATATATTTATTCGGTTAATTGGATTATAAAGGGGGTGTAAAATGAAAAAGAATAACACGGCTGATTTTACTCAGTTTGAATTGTTTAAGGTGCAGGAACACCCGAAAACAGAAAACATTAAACATAAAAAGAATCAACTCAAGATGACAATTGATATATCTGAAATACAGTGCGTCGGTTGTTATTTTGTCCGGTGGGGTGGAAAAAAAGGAAAAAGTAGGAGATGCTACAAACCAGACAATTTTCCGCCTTGTAAAAATCACGAAAGATCCGACAAACAAAATTATATTTATGAGGTGCAAAATGATTAAACAATTCAAAAGAGAAACAATCACTTACAACAGGAAAGAGATAAGCTGTTGTATCCTCAAACGCTATTCAAGCGGTTTCGAGAAGTCTAAAGGTTATCTTATAGCAAAAGCAATTGAGAAAACAGATAAAGGAAACATCAGCTATACAATTTCAGAAGTCACGAAAAAGACGGACGGCGTTGTTTATATTCCGTGGGAAGTACTTCAGAAAACAGTCCAGAGTAAAAACTTTCTCCGGTTGAAACTTTACACGGGCAAGGGATCAACTTATCGTTACTGGATTCTCAAAAATTTTAAAGTATCGGACTTTGTTATATCTTACGATATAAAGTCTTATGATATACACGGGGAAATTAAGGAAAACAACGAATTATTAAAAACTGCTTAAAAAGGAGATTACTATGAGAAGACAAATTAAACCAGTTACAGCAGAAAACAGATCAACTTTTGACAGCATTGTAAAATCCTACATTATTGACTGCATAGACTCAAGTGACAGAGATCTTGAAAAAGAACCTGAAACACCTTTTGAAAAAATCAGGTTTCTCGAAAAATGTTTCGTGTCTGAATATGGACATGAAATTGCAAGAGCAGGAAAATTAAAAGCCCTGATAAGTTGGCTTCAGGGTTTGCCGTCATGTCTTCATATTGAATTTAGCAATTATCAGATTCTTCAACTTGCAAAAAGTTGGGGATCATTACCGGAAAAAGCAACGGAAAACGAAGAAGACAGGATTCTTGACAATTACTGGAATTTAATAGCAAACAAAATATTACAGCTTTTCGATCTCAAAGAAAACAGTGTATTTTTTACAAGGATCTAACCCTCTGAACATTGCCCCGTGGATAGCGGGGCATAATTGAGCGGGTTGGCTCAGTGTTTATTTAACTTATGATGAGCGGTTTGCATTGCAAAGCAGGCGGCGAGGATTATTAAAAATGAGGTGTTATCATGAGAAAACCAACAATTTACGAAATTAAGCGGGCAACCGCTGCAACAAGCCCCTATTTTTTCAGCCGTGAAACTTTAAAGTTTTTCGGTCAGACAATGAAGTCTTTCCGGGTTGACAGGTGCGATGATGGGCGTTTCCTTATCTATGCACCGACAAAAACGGGCGGTTATACAAGGCGGTTTTTTAATCCGTCAAACAACAAACTTGAAACAGAATAGGAGGAAACTATGAGCAGACAAAAATTAAACGGACTTTTTCAGCTTGCTAAAGAGATGCGAAAAGCGGGGGCAATAACTGCCTCCGAATACGGGCGGATCATGGATTATTTGAAAAAACTTAGTCAGAAAATAGGAGGTTGAAATGAGAGATTTCATTGAAAAAGCAATTACAACAAAAATAACAAAAAGCTACTTGCTTGCTGATTTTGGAAATACACTCGGTATATATCCTGATGGAAAAGTGGTAATAGGTCAAGATGTCGGTAGGGAAATTGACCCTGATGACAGACCGATTGCAACTGTTGAGTGTCCAGGCATTGGGAACATAGACGGATATGTCTATGAGGAAAGAGCAAAAGCAAACGACCCTGATCTTGGAGAAGTTTCGACAGAAAAAGCAATTGAAATTTTGGCTCTGGAGGAAGATCAGGACTATGGTCTTGAAGATGACAGGCAGCTCCTTATTGAGAAGTTGCTTGAAGAAATTTTACCAAACAAGGAGGCGACAAAATGAGAATTAAAGCAGCAGAACTCAAAGGGAAAACCGTTGAGGAGATTGAAAAGATCTTGACGGACAAACTGACACCTGAAGAGCGGGCGAATCTGGAAAAATGGCAGATTGAAGAATGTTTGAACGGGAGGAGGTGTAACAAATGGAAATAAACAAAGAATATAGAGTACAGTACAATTTTCTTCTTCATGCTGCTAAGCAGTCAAGCGAAACGGCAAAACGCTTAAGAGGGAAAGTAGAGGAGCTACAGATCGATATTAAAACGCTCGATGAAGTGGAAGAGTACCTACTTGAGAAAATAAAGGTGCTTACCGGAAAAGACCTGAGAAGTTACGCTATGGAAACTAATTACGGGAAAGTGGGGGCTAAAAATGGATAAAGGATTTTTAGCAGTTATCATTTTTGACTTCTTTTTCTTTGGCGGTCTCTGGCTTATTTTCAAAATAGGGGAAATAGGGGAACTGGAGAAGGATATAGAATACAAGAAGAAGACCGGGAATGAGAGAAGACCTGAGAAAAAAATCAAATAAAGGAGTGAATTATGAAAATTACAGTAAGATGCTTTTTGATTCCAGCGGAAATTACTTTTGACACGCAGGACGTTACCGCAACATACAGCAAGGAAGATAAACATGCGGAAGTTGTCTTCAATACAGAATCGGAAGACCCTATTAAAATATCTGTTGACAAAGAACATTATTTAGCAGAAATAGCTAAAAATCGCATAGTATAATCTCAAGCTAATACTGAAATTAGTCCTTAATAAATTCCAACACTTAACTATTAGCAAAAAAATATAATCTTGTTTTGACAGGATTTTATGCGAAGATTTTAGTGCTTTTTTTCTTTTTTTTAATTCGTTTTTGTTTTCTGTTTTTTCTAAAACCACTTACTCAGACCGTTCAAAAAGAACGGCTATAAGACTAATAGATAATATCTTATAAATACTATTATTATGGGAAAGTAGGGCGACCGCTTTTTTCACAACTTTTCAACTGTGTTAAAATAAATCTTGACTTTTTCATCTTAACATGTTAAAACCTTCCTTGTAACCTTTTTCAAGGAGGAGTAATGCAAATCAGAGTAATTAAGATCGAAAGTTTTCTCGGAATGAGAAAGTTTTCAGCAGGGCTAATGAGCAAATCTGTTAAGTTCTCTGCAAGGAACGGAGCAGGTAAAAGCACTATCAACAATGCGGTGCTGTGGTGTCTATTCGGTAAAGACACGAACGGCAACGAGCTTGACCCTAAACCGAGAGAGAGGGGTGGTAAGGGTGACAGGATTATCGGCAACACACCGAGCGTAGAGATCGAATTTGACAACGGAGAAGTTCTTTGCAGGAAACTTCTTGAGGACATTAAAGACAAAACAACACCTAACCCTGTTTACAAGGGTGACAAGGGTGCTTATTTTGTTAATGGTGTTGATGTAAAGAAGAAGGATTTTGACAAAAGAGTTCAGGAGCTTACTGGCGACCCTGACATTTTCCGCATCATTCTCGACCCTAATTCGTTCCTTACAATGGCGTGGAAGAAGAGAAGAGAGATACTGGAAAAGATGATGGGCGAAACCAGACTTGAGGACACGGTGTCAAGCTCTATGCTTGACATCCTCAACGGCAGACCGCTTAAAGAAGCACTTGAGATTGCAAAGTCAGCACTCAAGAAAGCAGAAACAGAACTTGAACACCTGCCGACAGCCATTGAAGAAGCACAGAGGAAAGTTCCTGAGAATGTAGGCGACCTTGCAACACTCCAGAAAGAACTCGATGCCATTGTTAAAGACCGTATGCAGGAAGAAGAGCTGTGCAAGAACCCCAACTTCGGTAAGATAACAGAACTCAGAGAGAAGATTGCACAGATCAAAAGAGAAGCACTCCGGAAGTACAATGACGAGAACGCTAACGCAGACAAGAACCTCAGAGAACTTGAGAAGCATATAAATAATCTTACTAACGATGTGAAGAGCACAAACAGAAGGATTGACGACCTGAGAAATGAGATTGTAGGTTATGTAGGAAAACTTGACAAACTCAGAGCCGATTACAAGGAAGCATCTGAGAAGGAATTTACTCAGGACAAGTGTGTAACCTGCGGACAGACTCTTCCCGACTTTCTTCTTGACGAGTACAAAGCAAAATTTAATTCAGAGAAAGCAGAGAATTTGAAGAAGATCAAAGAATCCGGCACGACAACTAAAAAGAACAAAGCAGAAGCAGAAGCACAGCTTGAAAAGACACTTCTCGGACTCAAAACTATTGAAACAGACAGAGATAGTTCAGCCGAGCG
>Ga0302246_1000538_pt1 | contig 32915 bp, 29 predicted proteins | sample AAG_UR_Trp_MG_FD_193533 | JGI IMG/M metagenome (GOLD analysis project Ga0302246, IMG submission 193533) | Enriched activated sludge microbial communities from anaerobic digester in WTTP, New Holstein, Wisconsin, United States - AAG_UR_Trp | ecosystem: Engineered > Bioreactor > Anaerobic >... | reverse complement strand
ACGGCGGGCGTGAAAAGCTCTTTGCGGCGCGAGAGCGAGTTGTAGATCTGCATGGCGTCTCCGGAAAAACTAGCGGCAACCGTTGAGGTCGAAAAGGTCGATGCGGCGCTGGTGGCGCCCGCCTTCGAAGTCGGTGTCAAGGAAGAGGCGTGCCAGTTCAAGAGCCACACCGGGCCCCGTCACGCGTTCGCCAAGACAGAGGACGTTGGCGTTGTTGTGCTGGCGCGTGGCGCGGGCGTGGAATTCGCAGGTGCAGAGTGCCGCGCGGATGCCGGGGATGCGGTTGGCAGCCATCGACATGCCGATTCCCGTGCCACAGATGAGGATGCCAAGGGCCTCTTCGGCGAGAACACGGTCGCAGACTTTCTGGGCGTAGTGCGGGTAGTCGCAGCTGACGGCGCTTTCAGGGCCGAGGTCTTCGACGTCGTGTCCTGCGTTGCGAAGGCTGTCGACGATGCTCTGCTTGAGGGCGAAACCCGCATGGTCCGAACCGACGAATACTTTGCGTGCCATGATGATGCTCTTGTTAAGACTGTACGGTTTCGTTGCCGTTTCCGAAGCGCTCGCGCAGGCGCGTCACATGACGCTCTCGCGCGGCTTCGCGCATGGTGGCGAAGCGTTCGGTCTCGTCATGCAGAAAGGTTATACGCTTTCTGATGGCGTCAAGGGTCGATGCGTCGGCATCTTCAAGCAGTGCCCTGCCGAGAGATGCCTCCTCCTGAGTGATGCGCTTGCGCAGCTGGCGGGTCTCGATGGCGTGCAACACGCCGCCCGCCATCCAGCCGAGTTCCGCACCGAGAACGTTGAGCCCGGTGCGCATGACGTTGAAGACTGCCGTGCAGCGCGAAACCGAAGACGCGGAAGAGGGAGAAGACATGGTGGACTCCATGATCATTTGCGGCCGAGAGAGCGCAACGGCAGTAGCGTGGTGCCCTCGGGCAGTTCAAGGCCGAGCTGTTCAGGGCTGAAGGGAGTGTCGAGCCTGACGCGTTCCTTGACGAGTATGATGGCGTTGTAGCCCTTGCCGTGCTGGAAGACCAGCTTGCGGGGCATGGGCGTTGCCGTAGCGTCCGCGTCTTCGGCATAGGTGACATCGAGATTCCAGCCGTCAGCCGTGCCATCGGTCCAGCGCACCGGAAGCCCGGCTTCGGAGATGACCAGCGAACCGCCGGGGCGCTTGCCTTCGAGAGTGTAGGCGATTCCCATGCCGGGAACAAGGGTGGCCTCTCCTGCCGACCGCAGGCCGAAGACGCTGCCGAAGCGACCATCGAGCATGGCAGTGAGGTCGCTCACCGAGAAGGGTACGGGAACACCGAACGAGAAGAGGGCCTTGCCGTCGCCGTAATGATGGTATGCCTTCTGTTCGTTGGGCGAATAGGCGAGGAAGGTGTCGTCGGTTTCGCGTATCTTCGCGACCGTTGCCCCTATTCCGGCCATGATGTCGAGGCGCAACGGGGCCTTGCCATTGCCCCATATGAGGGCAATGACACGGTGTCCGTCATCGCCAGCGTTGTAGCGAAGGCTGGTTTCGAGCCTGAACGGCCCTGTATCGCGTTCTGTCGCGGCACTGTAGGCCTTGTAGGCGTTCCAGACCGTCGCCGCCGTATCGGCCGGGGCCAAGGCCCCTCTGGGGGCTTTCGAGGCGCAGCCTCCCGCAAGGGCGACGCATACCACCGCCCATAGCATCATGAGAGCGGGGCGGATTCTGTTTGCAGAGGTTGTGTGCATCATTTTTTGTCGAGTTTGGCCTTGATGGCGTCGGGATTCTGCGGGTTCATGGACAGGGCCTTGCGGTAGGCGCGCCGCGCCGTGTTCTTCTGCCCCATGGCCGTGGCGATGTCTCCGTAATGCTCCCAGATGATGGGGTCGGGCGCATTGAGTTCGATGGCGCGGCTGATGGCCTTCCATGCTTCGGGCATGCGGCCCGCCTTGAAGTAGGCCCATGCCAGCGAGTCGAGGATGAAGGGGTTGTCGGGCGAAAGGGTATTGGCGCGTTCGAGAAGGGAGACGGCCCGGGTAAGGTCGCGCTCCTGTTCCGCAAGGGTGTAGCCCACATAGTTCAGGGCCTGTGCATGGTCGGGAGAGGCCTTGATGACCTCTTCCATGGCGGCGAAGGCAGCGTCCTTCGCACCCCTGTCGTCGAGGATGAGGGCGCGCATGAACAGCAGGCCGCTGTCATCGGGCCAGCGGTCGGCGGCCTTATCGATGACCCGGAGTGCCTCTTCGGAGCGCCCCATGTTGACGAGAAGTTGCGCCTCCATCTCGCGGAAGTCCCTTTGCTCGGGGAATGTCTCACGGCCTTCGCGGGCTGTCCGCAGCGCCGCTTCGAGGTCGCCCTTCTCATAGAGCAGCTGGCTACGCAGGCGCAGGGCGCGGTCGTAGTACTTATTGGTGGGGCGCACTTCTAGCAGCCACGACAGGGTGGCGTCCGTATCGCGCTGTCCCTCGTAGGCCAGCACGGCGAGGAAGAAGTAGACTTCTTCCGGAGCCCCGGGCGAATCCTTCACGGCCAGAAGCAGACCTTCGGCCTGTTCGAAGAACCTGTCATCGAGGAATAGCGTTGCGGCCGTGAGCATGAAGCCGAAGGTCTCCGGCCCTTGCCGTGCCAGCTCATAGGCCTTGACGGGGTTGTTGAGCTTGATGTTGATGGCCACCAGTCGTAGCCAGACGTCCTGATTGCCCTCGTCGAGAGCCAGAATCTGTTCGTAGATCTTTTCCGCTTCGACGTAGTTCTTGCGAAGCTCATACACATAGGCCAGTTCGGCCCATGCCTCGAGGAAGTCGGGAGATGCCTTGACCGCCTTGCGGAGTTGCGCCGTGGCCTCTGTGAGGCGGTTGAGCCCCATGAGGGCGCGCGCGTGGTAGTACCGCAGGAGCGACGTGCGCGAGGTCTCCCCGATGGACAGGATGAGCTTGTCGGCCTCTTCGTAACGGCGGGTCTTCACAAGAAGTTGTGCCAGTTCCTGCCGTGCCTCGTCGTCCTTGGGGTGCTTGGCGTTATAGGCGCGCAGCAGGGCGATGGCCTCGTCGTTGCGGTCGAGGTCGAGGTAGCTTTCGGCGAGAAGCAGGGTCAGGCCGAGGTCGTCCGGGTGGGCTGCGACGCCGCGCGTGAGGATGTCACGGGCGAGGTCGGGCTCCTTGCGTGACAGCAGGAAGCTGCCGGAGTCGTTGTAGACACGGGCCGTGGGAGACAGCCGGATGAGGTTCTCGATGGCTTCGATGGCGTCGCGGGTGTTGTCGCTGCGGGCCGCCTGATCAAGCATGAGGTAGTAGAAGGTCGTTTCGGCACCATCGGAGAGGTTCCACTGTACGGCCTCTGGCGAGGCCGTTTCGACAGCGGGGCGATGGGCGCATCCACCTGCGATGAGGGGCAGGGCGGTGACGACGGCGGCAACGGAACGGCGGAAGGATGGCATGAGACGCCTCTGACCTACTGGTTGATCCAGTCGGATGAAAAGTCCTTGATTTCCTTGAACAGGTGGTCGCGTATCTTTTGCAGCAGACGCGCCTCTATCTGGCGGACGCGTTCACGGGTGATGTCGTATTTCTCGCCAATCTCGCGCAAGGTGACTGGTTCTTCAGAAAGAAGCCTGTTCTGCAGGATGTCCACTTCCTTGTCGGAAAGCTTGGGAATGATGGATTGCAGACGGTTTTGCACCATGCTGGCAATCTCATGGTTCGACAGTGCGTCCTCGATGCCGGGGCCGAGTGCGGGCAGGAAGTCCATGCGCGAAGCCCCGCCGCCCTCGTCACCCACCGGGATGTCGAGTGACACGTCGGAAGCGTCGAGGCGCTGTTCCATCTCCACGACCTGTTCCTTGGTCACGTTCAGGCGTTCCGACAGGGTGGCTGCGTCCGGGTCGTAGCCCTGCAGGATGAGCTTCTGTCGTTCCTTGTTGAGATTGTAGAACAGCTTGCGTTGCGCCTGCGTGGTGCCGATCTTGACCATCCGCCAGTTGTCCATGATGAACTTGAGGATGTAGGCCTTGATCCAGAAGGCGGCGTAATACGAGAACTTGATGCCCTTTTCGGGATCGAACTTGTTCACCGCGCGCATGAGGCCGACGTTGCCCTCCTGGATGAGGTCGAGCACGTTCTGCATCCAGCGCCGCTGGAAGTCCATGGCGATCTTCACCACGAGACGCAGGTGCGACGAGACGAGGCGAAAGGCCGCATCACCGTCGCCCGTTTCGCGGACACGCTTCGCCAGCTCATACTCCTCTTCGGGCTTGAGCATGGGAAAGCGGCTTATCTCGCGCAGGTAGAGGTGCAGGCTGTCCTTCCCGGTGGATACCGTGGCAGGAGCGTTGAGGTGGAACGTGTCGGGCGCGTGGTCGTCGTCGCCGATGTCTATGACATCGTCTTCGTCGACGAAATCTTCGGTATCTTCGGTGTCGTCAGCCGAATCGTCCGGGCCGTCGATGATCTCGACGTCGTCGACTACGGTGACGTGCTTCTCATCGGCGATGTCTTCGTGCTGCGCTTTCGGGCGTTTGGTCATGGCGTATCTGATTGCAACCTGTTGTCCGGCCTCGGGCCGGGTAGTGCGAAGCGCCGTGAATCAAGGCGCGAAGCGTTGCGAATGGTATAGTTTATGTTTGTCCTTTTCAATGTTTTTCAGTACACCGGAGCGGGCGTTCCAGCCCCGGAACTCCACTTGGAGCTCGTCATCCGGTGGCTTTCGCAATCTTTCAGGAGTACACGTCGTGCCAGATTTCCGTCAAGCCTTGCGCGCAGGGCGCAGACTTCTTTTCGATGGTGGCCTCGGAACCATGTTGCAGGCCCGTGGCCTGCCCGCCGGGGTAAGCCCCGAGCAGTTCTGCCTTGATCGTCCCGATGTCCTTCGTGGCATCCATGCCGACTATGTGCGTGCAGGGGCCGACATCCTGACCACCAACACCTTCGGCGGAAGCCGCTTCAAGCTCGGCGACGGGTTCGACGTGGTCGACTTCAACCGTCGCATGGCCGCCATCGCCCGTGAAGCTGCAGACGCATCTGGCAGGCAGGCTTTCGTCGCAGGCAGCATAGGCCCGACGGGGCATTTCGTGAAACCACTCGGAGAGGTGGAGCCTGCCGCGCTAGTCGCCGCCTTTCGGGAGCAGGTGCGCGGGCTTGTCGCAGGTGGTGCCGATCTCCTGATGATCGAGACACAGTTCGACCTTGCCGAGGCGCGTGCCGCTGTCGTCGCAGCCCGTGCGGAGTGTTCGCTTCCCATCGCCGTCTCCATGACGTTCGAGAATGGTGTCAGCCTCACGGGCAGCACACCCGAGGTGTTCGTCGCCACCATGCTCAACCTCGGGGTGGACCTGCTGGGCACCAATTGCAGTGCAGGGCCCGACCAGATGCATGATGTGGTGGCCTCGCTGCTGGCGTCCGCTTCCGTGCCGGTGCTCGTCGAGCCCAATGCCGGATTGCCCGAACTCATCGACGGCAAGACTGTGTTCAGGCTGCCCCCCGCCCCGTTCGCCGAGAAGACGGCTGCCTTCGCCGCCATGGGGGCGCGTGTGCTTGGCGGCTGCTGTGGCACGACACCCGACCATATCGCAGCCCTGCGGCAGGCAGTGGCCGATATTCCCGCCACGCTTCCGGTGGACAGTGGCGTGGGCATTGTCCTCACCACGAGGTCGCACCTCGTGCGGGTGGGTGGTGACGCCCCGGTGCGCATCATCGGTGAACGCATCAACCCCACAGGCAAGAAGCAGCTCATAGCCGAATTGCAGGCGGGCGACTTCTCGCTGGCGTTGCGCTTCTCCGACGAACAGGTCGAGGCGGGGGCGCCCATTCTCGACGTGAACGTGGGCGCGCCCATGGTGGATGAGGAAGTGCTGCTGCCCGACCTCGTGCAGCGACTCATCACCCGGCACGGGGTGCCGCTATCCATCGACTCGTCCAATGCCGCTGCCATCGAGCGTGCGCTGCCCTATTGCCCCGGTTCGACGCTCGTCAACTCCATCAGCGGCGAACCGGGCCGCATGGAACGCCTCGGCCCCTTGTGCCGCGACCACGGTGCCCCCTTCATCCTGCTGCCTCTCAAGGGACGCAAGCTGCCCGTGGCTGCCACGGAGCGCATCGCCATCATCGAGGAACTCCTCGTTCAGGCCGAAGGTCTCGGCATCCCGCGCCGTCTTGTCATGGTCGACGTGCTGGCGCTTGCCGTATCCTCCAAGGCGGAGGCTGCGCGGCAGTGTCTCGAGACCATCCGCTGGTGTACGGCCAACGGCTTCGCCACGACCATAGGTCTGTCGAACATCTCGTTCGGCCTGCCCGCCCGGGAACTGCTCAACGGCACGTTCCTCGCCATGGCGGCGGGGGCAGGTCTGAGTTCGTGCATCGCCCACCCCGGCAACGGGCGCATCCGCGAGACGGTGGCATGTGCCGACGTCCTGCTGGCGCGAGATGCCAACGCCGAACGGTTCATCGACGCCTACGCGGCGTGGACGCCCGCGACACAGGGCGGCCCCGTGGCCAGCGGCCCCGGCCTTGCGTCCCAGCCGCCGGCGACCACACTTGAAGAGGCGGTCGTGAAAGGCGACCGTGATGGTGTCACGGCCATCGTGGAGAGTGAGCTTGCTGCCGGGGCAGACCCCTTCGACCTTGTGCAGACCAAGCTCATTCCGGCCATCAACGAGGTCGGCGTCAAATACGAGCGCCGCGAATACTTCCTGCCCCAGCTCATCCGTTCGGCAGAGACCATGCAGACGGCCTTCAGGCGATTGCAACCCCTGCTGGAGGAGATGCGCGGGGCCGAGGTGCGCCCGGTCATCATCATGGCTACTGTCGAGGGTGATATCCACGACATCGGCAAGAACATCGTCTCGCTCATGCTGGGCAACCATGGCTTCGAGGTCGTCGACCTCGGCAAGGATGTGAAGGCCGAGACCATCGTCGACGCGGCAGAGACCCACGGTGCACGTATCATCGGGCTCTCCGCCCTCATGACGACCACCATGGTGCGCATGGAGGATACGGTGAAGCTTGTGCGTGCCCGCGGGCTGGATGTGAAAGTCATCGTGGGCGGGGCCGTCGTGACCAAGGCCTTCGCCGACGCCATCGGGGCGGACGGTTATTCGGCCGATGCCGTCGAAGCCGTCAGACTTGCAAAATCGCTTCTCGCCGGGTAATCGGCGCGTCTTTCGACGAGGTGTATATGAAGTTCCGTTCAGCCCTGTTCACGGTCCTGTGCCTGATCGTCTTGACCCTTCCCGCTTTTGCGGCCCCCCGGGAGATTGGTTCCGGAGACCTGCTGAAGCTCGTGGGCGAGTCCCGCGGCAAGGTGGTCGTGGTCAACTTCTTCGCCTCATGGTGCCCGCCGTGCCTTGAGGAGATTCCCGGACTCATCCGTCTGCGTGGTCATTACAAGCCTTCGCAGGTGGAGTTCATAGGTGTGTCGGTCGATGAAAGCCGCGACCAGCTTGTGGCACTCATGGGCAAGACCCCGTTCAACTATCCGGTTTTCCTCGCACGTGAAGAGCTTTCGCGGTTCTTCGGCATCTCATCGATTCCCCGCCTGCTGGTCTATGACAAGGCTGGCAAGCTGGTCATCGACAATGTCGGCCTCGTCGAGGCGGATGAACTTGCGAAGGCCATCGACACGCTGCTTGGTGGCGGCAAATAATGGCACCATTCATACGCAAGGCCACTGTTCCAGACGTCAAGCGCATCCACGCCATACTCATGGAGTGCGCCGGGCAGCGACTGCTGCTGCCCCGGTCGCTGAATGACCTCTACAGCCGCATTCGCGACTTCGTGGTCGTCGATGCGGATGAAGGCGGGGCGATACTCGGCTGTTGTGCCCTTTCCATCACATGGGAGGACATCGCCGAAATACGCTCGCTGGTCGTCCTTGAATCGCTGCGGGGTCAGGGATGGGGGCGCAGGCTTGTGGAGGCATGCATGAGCGATGCCGTGACGTTGGGCCTTTATCGCGTTTTCACGCTCACCTATCAGGTCGAGTTCTTCAACAAGCTCGGGTATTCTGTCGTAGGCAAGGAGGTGCTCCCCCAGAAGGTGTGGGCCGACTGCATCCATTGCCCCCAGTTCCCCGAATGCGACGAAACGGCCATGCTCATCGAGCTGTAGCGCTTCCTGCCGCAGACCCGGCAGATGCAGCGGTATATTCCGGCCCGCAAGAGGGCCGATGAAACAGGAGAGAGAGTCACATGATCATCAAGGACCTCAAGGTCGTCTACAGCGAAGAACAGATTGCAGCCCGCGTGCGTGAGCTGGCGCAGGAGATAAACAGACTCTACAAGGGCGAACCCCTTGTGGTCGTCTGCGTGCTCAAGGGGGCGTTCATGTTCTTCACCGACCTCGTGCGTCACCTCGACATGCACCCCGAACTCGATTTCGTGCGCCTTGCCAGCTATGGCGACGCCACACATCGCGGTTCGACCATCAGCTTCCTCAAGGATGTTGAAGTGAAGCTTGAAGGCAAGCATGTCCTCATCGTGGAAGACATCGTCGATACCGGGCACACCATGGACTTCCTCTTCCGGCAGCTTGCTGCGCGGGGGGCGAAGAGCATGCGCCTTGCGGTGCTGGTCGACAAGACCGAACGGCGCGAGGTGCCGGTGCGCGCCGATTTCGTGGGATTTGCCTTGCCGCGGGGCTTCATAGTAGGGTACGGACTCGACTATGCCCAGAAGTACCGCGAACTTGGGGCCATCTACGAGGCTATCGTGGATGCCTAGGGGCGGGACTTCACGTCCGCGAGGTGCCAGATGATCGTTACCTGCCCCAAATGTTCGACGCGCTATAACCTGCCCGACGCTGCTGCCAAGCCCGATGCCAAGGCGCGGTGCACGGTCTGCAAGCATGTCTTCTCGTTGGCTGAAGTCGTTGCCCCCTCTGTCGGGGGGCAGACTCCCGGTCATGACGCCGCTTCGGCGTCGGGTTCCGACGTGAGTGACATCATCGGTGAGGTGAAAGGCTATAATCTCGACGCCACGCCTCCGAAACCCGAAGAGAAGAAGCGCAAGCGCACGTCTCTGGTCGTTGCGCTTGTCATGCTGCTGCTCGTGGGCGCGGGTGCAGGGGCATGGAAGTTCTGGCCGCGCGGTGCGGACAAGGCGGTTGATGAGGCGGCACAGAAGCTTGCCGCCAGTGAACAGATCAAGAACATCGCCTTGCGTAACGTGCGACAGTACTACATCAACAACGAGAAGCTGGGTCAGGTCTCGGTCATCGAAGGGCGTGTGGTGAACAACTTCACCTCTCCGCGAGAACTCATCAAGGTCGAGGCATCGCTCTATGACAAGAACGGTGCCACTGTCGTGTCGAAGACCCAGCTTTGCGGTACTACCGTGTCGCTCTTCCACCTTCAGGTACTGGGTGAGCAGGAGCTCGAGACGGCACTCAACAACAAGATCGACATCCTCACGAACAACACCAACATCCCTTCCGCTGGCGAAGTGCCCTTCATGGTGGTGTTCTACAATCCGCCGTCGACGGTGACCGAGTTCGGGGTGAAGGTCGTCGAGGCGCGGACGCCTCCTGAAAAGAAGCAGTAGCAGGGCGGATGCGTGGCCAAGGTCCGAGAGACGTACGTTTGCAGTGCATGTGGTGCCAATACCCCGCAATGGCGAGGGCAATGTCCCACCTGCAAGGCATGGAACACTCTTGACGCAGTGACCGTCGCGCGTGAAACGCGCAGCGGCGTGCGGCGACAGGGGGCACCTGATTCGGTGCGCCCACGGCCTTTGCGCGACGTGAGCGATGAGGGCGGAAGCCCCTTCGGTACCGGGCTTGAAGCCCTCGACCGTGTGCTCGGTTCCGGCCTTGTGCCGGGTGCCGCCATCCTTTTCGGTGGTGAGCCGGGGATAGGCAAGTCGACGCTTCTTCTGCAGGTCGCCGGGGCTGTGGCAGCCAGCGGGCGCGATGTGCTCTATCTGTCAGGTGAGGAGTCGCTCACACAGCTCAAGGGACGTGCAGAACGCCTCGGGGTGCTGCACGAAAGGCTTCTCGCCGTGGCGACATCGCGTGTCGAGGACGTCTTCTCCGTTCTTGAGAGTGGCACCCCGCCAGCCCTTCTCGTACTCGACTCGGTGCAGACGCTCACATCCGACCTCGCCGAGGGACTGCCCGGCAACGTCAGTCAGGTGCGCGCCGTCGCCACCGAGGTCGTCGACCGTTGCAAGCGCGCCGGGACAGCCGTCCTGCTGGTCGGGCATGTGACCAAGGATGGCAATCTCGCCGGCCCCCGTCTGCTGGAGCATATGGTCGATACCGTCGTTTCTCTGGAAGGTGACCGACGCCAGATGTTCCGCCTGTTGCGGGTGCTCAAGAACCGCTTCGGCCCCAATCAGGAGTTGCTCGTCTTCCAGATGGCACAGCGGGGGCTTGAGGTCGTTGAAGACCCCTCCACGTTCTTCCTTGGTGCACGCGACCCGGCCCTCAGTGGTACCGCCGTGGTGATGGCGGTTGACGGGCAACGTCCCTTCGCTGTCGAGGTGCAGGCACTTGTCACCCGCAGCTATCTCGCCATACCCCGCCGTACCGGACTCGGCTTCGACGTCAACAGGCTGCACCTGCTGCTTGCCGTGCTTGAGAAGCGGCTTCGCCTCAACTTCGGGCAGGTCGATATCTATGCCAAAATCGGCGGGGGGATGCGGCTTCAAGACCCCGGCATGGACCTCGCGCTTGTGGCTGCCGTGCTTTCATCCTTCTATGATGTTGCGCTTCCTGAACGCGCTGTCCTGTGGGGGGAAGTCGACCTCAACGGGCAGGTGCGCCCCGTCGCTGCGCACGACATCCGCCTCGGGCAGGCTGCCCGCCTTGGCTATGGCCCTGTTCTCCATCCCGGCGAGGGGAGGGGGGCCGTGCCGACCGTGGTCGAACTTCAGGCAAGGCTCTTCGGCAAGTCTGGCGCCCCCCGGCATAATCCCTCCGAGTAGAGATTCTTCCGCCCTCCGTATCTTTTGCCTGTAAGCATCCGTGAACGCCGCCCCTTTGCACACTGCTGAAGTGCATGTGTTGTCCCGGGCTGACTTCAGCGGATGCGGCTGTCTTCCGTGTGCGCCGTGGTGGGGTCCTCGATAATGATGCATGAGGATATGGCGCAGTATATTCCGTCCATGTATCCTTGCGTACGCGGCTATGGTATGATTGGATGTAATGGGATGGCGTGACGGGGCCATCGGGGCGCATGCCGAAACCGTCACATGTCGTCATTCTTTGCCGCGTACATCGCGCATAAGGTCCGGGGGGTCCATGAGCGCAGTCGTAGAAATCGCCCGCGATGTCAGCACGCATCTTGTCGAAATCGGCAAGGGGCTTGCACGTGTGGTGCATGAACAGGAACAGACCTTCCTCGACCTTGGAGATGCCGTTCAGCGGATTGCCATGCAGGTTGGCGGCATCGGCGACGAGGCACGGGACCTTGTCAGGGTCACGTCGGGCGAGGCCATGTCACACATCCTCGAAGCGCTGGAGGGCGAGTTCGGTCGCATGGCCGAATTGTGCGCCACCGGTGTTCATGGTGGAGAACAGGCCCTGCTCGCCCGTACACGGGAACTCGTCCAGAACCTTGGCGTCTCTGTCCGTGAGTACGCACGCATCGTGCGGACCCTTCAGATGCTCGGCATCGCCACCCGCATAGAGAGTGCGCGTCTCGGTGCCGACGGACGTGGGTTCAGTACTCTGGCGGATGACGTCGAGAAGCTTGCGGGAAAGATCATCGAGTATTCGTCGAGCCTGCTTGAACAGGGGCGCGCACTCGATGTCACCATCGCCGAGGCGGAGGGGCGGAGTCTTGAGATGGGGGCGAAACAGGATTCGTGTTCGCTTGCCGTTTCAGTAGGGCTGCTCGACGGACTCGACAACCTCAAACGCACGATGGCTTCGAGCAGGGCGTCGTCGTTGCAGGTCGAGGGATTGCTGGCAGACATCAACAAATCCATGCAAGGCCTCGTGGGGTCGCTCCAGTTTCACGACATCGTCCGGCAGCAGGTCGAGCATGTCGTCGAAGCCGTCGATGATGTCCTTGCCGGGCTGGCAAGGAACGCTGCCGCAGAATCCCCTTCTGGTGCCGAGGAACTGGCTTTCGCCGCAGAGGTGTGCACCCTGCAGGAGTCCCAGACCCGTGCGGCTTCAGAGAGTCTCTCCACGGCTGTCGCCTCGTTGCGTTCCGAAATGCGCACCATCGCCAGCAGCGTCCGGCAGGTCGTTCTGGATGCCGGCGGAGGCTCGGGCGAGGGTGCGTCGGAATCGACAGCAGCAAAGGTCCTGGACGCCCTAGAGAACGAAGTCCGGGCAGCCGCGACCAATATGCGCGAACTTGCCGTGCAGGGCGAAGACATGGGCCGCACCATGGAGATGGTCGCGTCCACGGTTTCGGACATGACGGCGTTTCTCGCCGACATCGAGGATGTCGGATCGGAAATCGAGCTCATCGCCCTCAATGCGAGCATCAGTGCGGCACATACGGGTGACAAGGGGAAGGCGCTCGGTGTGCTTGCAACGTCCATCCAGCGTCTTTCGCAGGATGCGGGGACACAGACGGTCGCCCTTGCAGACCTGCTGAGGAGCATCGACACCGCAGCCGGGGAACTGAAGGCTCTGGCCCTGTCCTACCTTGACATGAGCAGGGTTTCTGCCGTCAAGGAGGAACTCGAGCGGCTGACGCTCGCCTTGCGCGAAGCAAGTGGCGAGGCTGAACGCCACTTCAGGGGCGTTGCCAGCAGTTGCGATGTGCTCGCGCGTGACATGGAAAGACGCGTGCAGGACATCGCAGTGGACAGGCTCGTCTGCGCTGCGCTCGACAAGGGGGCTGAACGGTTCGCCGTGGTGGCCGCCAAGGCGCGGCGAGGGGTTCCGGCCGGGACGCAGGTGCCGCGCGAGCGCATGAAGCATATGCATCAACGTTACACCATGCAGCAGGAACGCGTGCTGCATGGCAGGCATGTCGGCGAGTCGACCGACGATGGCATGGGCGACAACATCGAACTGTTCTGAACGGGCTTCGGACGCCCGGAGGCACTATGAGCAAACTGATCATGTCCGTCGATGATTCTGCTAGTATCCGTCAGATGGTGGGCTTCACACTCCGGAATGCCGGTTACGAGGTCATAGAGGCCTCGGACGGCAAGGACGCGCTGGGCAAGCTCTCCGGCCCGGTGAAGATGGTCATCACCGACCTGAATATGCCCAACATGGATGGTATCGAGCTCATAAGGCGCATACGGGCCACGCCTGCCTACAAGTTCATTCCCGTGGTCATGCTCACCACCGAATCCCAGGCGGCACGTAAACAGGAAGGCAAGGCAGCCGGGGCCACGGGGTGGATAGTCAAGCCGTTCAAACCCGAGCAGTTGCTGGCTGTCGTGCAGAAGCTGCTAGGCTAGCGCATGGCTGTCGCTGCCGTATGTCTGCCGTGATGCGTCAGAGGCGGCAGCACAATACCACGGGGGAATGATCGTGCAGGATGAACTCAACCGTCAGGCGTTCGTCGAAGAGGCGCAAGACCTGCTGGCCGAACTTGAGACGGCGTTGCTTGAAATCGAGGAACGTCCCGAAGACAGGTCGCTCGTCGACCGCATTTTCCGGGCCATGCACACGATCAAGGGGTCGGGGGCGATGTTCGGCTTCGACGACATCGCGTCCTTCACCCATGATGTGGAGAGTGTCTTCGACAAGGTTCGCAATGGTGAGATGGAGTTGTCTCCGGAACTGCTCGATCTTACGCTGAAGTCGCGTGACCATATCGCCTACCTTCTGCAGTGTGCCACGAAAGGCCTCGCCGTCGACGTCTCCATGTCCGCCGACCTCACGCAGGCTCTCCGGGCCCTGCTGCCGGGTGATGACCACGCGTCCGCGTCCCTTGCCGATGAGATGCCGTCGTCCGGTGAGGTCGAAGGTCCCCGGCGGACCTACCGTGTGCGCTTCAAGCCGCATCCGCAACTGTTCCTCTCGGGCACGAACCCTCTGGGGCTGGTGCGCGAGATACAGGACCTGGGGCGTTCGAAGCTCTTCGTCCATTTCGGTGACGTGCCAGCCCTCGATGAACTCGACCCGGAGCAATGCCATGTGTGGTGGGATGTGTTGCTCACCACCGATAGTGATGAAGCCGCCATCCGTGACATCTTCCTCTTTGTCGAGGACGATGCGACCGTTGATGTGCGGCTCATCGACGAGGCGAACCTGCTTGAACAGGACGGTGCCTACAAGCGGCTTGGCGAGATTCTGCTTGAACGGGGCGATGTGGCGACCGAAGACCTGCGGCGGGTGCTGGAGGAGCAGCGTCCCATTGGCGAACTGCTCGCCGAGGCAGGCATCGTCACCCCTGATCAGGTCGCTTCCGCGCTGGCGGAGCAGAAGACGGTGCGCGAACTGCGCCGCAGCCGCACCGAAGACGGGGACAAGCCCGCCGAAAAGGCGGGAGACGCCGGGGCGAGCATTCGCGTCTCTGCTGCCAAGCTCGACTATCTAGTCGATCTCGTAGGTGAACTTGTCATCGTGCAGTCCCAGATCGCGCGTATGGCGCACGAGCATCCCGCCCCCGGCATGTTGAGCCTCGTCGAAGCCCTCGAAAGGCTCAGCGACGACCTGCGCGACACGACGCTGGGTGTGCGCATGCTGCCCATAGGAACCACGTTCAGCCGTTTCAGACGGCTGGTGCGCGACCTCGCCGGAGAATTGGGCAAGAGCGTCGAACTCGTCACGCTCGGAGGCGAGACGGAACTGGACAAGACCGTCATAGAGCGACTGGGCGACCCGCTGGTGCATTGCCTGCGCAACAGCCTCGACCATGGTGTGGAATCGCCGGAACGCCGTCTGGCAGCCGGGAAGAGCGCCACGGGGCGCATCACGCTGGCAGCCGCTCACGCTGGCGGCGAGGTGCTGGTGACCATTTCGGATGATGGTGCGGGCATCGATGCCGAAAGAATCTATCAGGCTGCCCTGCGCAAGGGCATCATTGCCCCCGAGGTAGACCTTTCCACCCGGCAGAAGCTGGAACTCATCTTCGCGGCAGGCTTCTCCACTGCGGAGAAGGTGACCAACGTCTCGGGGCGCGGCGTCGGCATGGATGTGGTGAAGCGAGCCATTGAGAGCCTGCGCGGGCGTATCGAACTGGAGAGCACGCCGGGCAAGGGGACAGTCATCACCATACGGCTGCCACTCACGCTTGCCATCATCGACGGGCTTCAGGTTCGCGTGGGGGACGAGTCCTACATCATTCCGTTGCCCCATGTGGAAGAGTGCGCCGAACACAATACGCCCGACCATGTCGACGGGCGACAGCGCATCATCAACCTGCGGGGTGACATCGTGCCGTTCATACGCTTGCGCGATGTCTTCCGGGTTCCGGGTGTCTCTCCGGGCATGGAACAGCTTGTGGTGGTGAACGCGCTCGGAAGCCGATTCGGGCTGGTTGTCGACTGCGTCATCGGAGAGCACCAGACGGTCATCAAGAGTCTTGGCAAGGTCTACAAGGACATTCCGGGCATTTCCGGCGCGACCATTCAGGGGGACGGCAGCATGGCACTGATCATCGACGTGCCGGGACTCGTCCATACCGCAGCGCTTGAGGCCGCATGATGGGACAGGGGGTATCGGAAGGTATGATACAGGGGCCGCCGGAAAGGGGAGGGGGCGATGGCGCGCCTTTCAGACCGAAGAGCATGACGCCCAGGGTGTTCGAGCGTATGAGTCGCTACGTGTATGAACAGGTCGGCATCAAGCTCACCCCTGCCAAGCGCATCATGCTCGAGGCGCGTTTGCAGAAGCGCCTTCGTACTCTCGGGTTCGATTCCTATGAGCAGTACGCCGAGTACCTCTTCACTGCGCGAGGGCAGCAGGAGGAGTTGCAGCAGTTCATCGATGTGGTGACCACGAACACCACCGAGTTCTTCCGCGAGGGCAGGCACTTCGAGTTGCTGGCGCAGAAGGTGCTGCCCCGCTGGCGTTCGCAGTTCGGTACCTCGCGTGCCATGCAGATATGGAGCGCGGGCTGCTCGTTCGGCATGGAACCCTATACACTGGCCATGGTGCTTGCTGACTTTGCCGAGCGCAATTCGGGGTTCGTCTTCTCTGTGCTTGCCACCGACATCTCCGCCCGGGCGTTGCAACATGCCCAGCGTGGCATCTACGACGAAGAGCGGGTGGAGAGTATCCCGGAATCGTTCCGCAAGCGTTTTCTGCTGCGCAGCCGAGAAAGGGCCAGAAAACTGGTACGCATCGCCCCGGAGATACGGCATCTGGTCACCTTCCAGCGGCTGAACTTCATGGAGGACTTCTCGTTCAGAACCCCCATGGACGTCATCTTCTGCCGCAACGTGATCATCTATTTCGACAAGCCGACGCAAGAGCGGTTGTTCTCGCGTTTCTGCGAAAGCCTGCGACCGGGGGGGTATCTTTTCATCGGTCATTCCGAGAGCCTGACGGGCATGTCACTGCCCCTCGAAGCCCAGGCTCCCACCGTATACAGGAAGGTGTAGCCGTGGCGCGCCCTTGCCGTGTCCTCATCGTCGACGATTCCGCCCTTGTCAGGCAGACTCTGGCCGACCTCCTTTCCGCAGACCCCGGCATCGAGGTGGTGGGCACCGCCTCCGACCCATTCGTGGCTGCCAAGCGCATGGAGGCGGTGGTGCCCGACGTCATCCTGCTCGATATCGAAATGCCACGGATGGACGGGCTTACATTCCTGCGAAAGATCATGACCCAGCATCCCCTACCGGTGGTCATCTGCTCTTCGGTGACGGAGCAGGGGGCCGAGGCCACGTTCAAGGCCATGGAATACGGCGCGGTGGAGGTCATCACCAAACCCCGCCTCGGCACCAAGAGGTTTCTGGAGGAGTCGAGCATCCGCATCTGTGATGCCGTGAAGGCCGCGGCGCGGGCACGCCTGCACAGGCTTGGGCACCGTACGCGCGATGTCGCCCCCAAACTGACGGCAGATGCCATGTTGCCGGGCCCCACCAACTTCACGCGGGTGCAGACCACTGAGAAGGTCGTGGTCGTAGGCGCTTCGACAGGCGGCACGGAGGCCCTTCAAGTGTTCCTTGAAGCCATGCCGCCGGATGCGCCTCCCATAGCCATCGTCCAGCATATGCCGGAACACTTCACCGGAGCCTTTTCGCGCCGCCTTGACGGCATCTGCCGTATCCGGGTGCGCGAAGCGGAGGACGGAGACATCATGGCGCGGGGTCAGGCACTCATCGCCCCCGGTAGCAGCCACATGTTGCTCAAGCGCAACGGCTCGCGCTATACGGTGGAGGTCAAGGACGGCCCCCTCGTGAGACGGCACCGTCCCTCTGTCGATGTGCTGTTCCGGTCGGCTGCGCGCTATGCCGGGGCCAATGCGGTCGCCGCCATCCTCACGGGGATGGGCGATGACGGCGCGGCGGGCATGAAGGAACTGCACGACATGGGGGCCCATACCATCGCGCAGGATGAGGCGACGTGCATCGTCTTTGGCATGCCCCATGAGGCCATCAGGCTGGGTGGCGTCGACAGGGTGCTGCCCCTTGACGCCATCGCACCCGCCGTGCTCAAGGCCTGCGCGGGTTCATAGATACGCAAGAACAGGAGACCATGATGAGTGACGAACCTAAGGGCGCGATACTGCAGCGCGACAAGCTCACCTACGCCATCGTACCCCGCACCCCGTGCGGTCTTCTCACCCCCGACGTGCTTGATGCCGTGTCGCGGGTCTGCAGGAAGTACGAAGTGCCGATCATCAAGATCACATCCGGGCAGCGTCTGGCCCTTGTCGGCATGAAGAAGGAAGCCGTCGAACCCATGTGGGAAGAGCTTCGCCTTGACGTCGGACGTGCCGTAGAACTTTGCGTGCACTATGTGCAGGCGTGCCCCGGTACGGCGGTCTGCCGGTTCGGCCTTCAGGATTCCCTCGGCATCGGCGTGGCCATAGAAGAGGAATATGTCGGGCACGACTTCCCCGCCAAGGTCAAGTTCGGCATTTCGGGCTGCCCCTTCTGCTGTGGCGAAAGCTACCTGCGAGATGTAGGTCTCGTGGGTACCAAGAAGGGCTGGACGCTCATCGTGGGTGGCAATTCCGGCGGGCATCCGCGCATCGGCGATGTGCTTGCAGAAGAGCTTTCCACTGATGAGGCCAAGGGGCTGATACGTAAGTTCATGGAGTTCTACCGCGATAACTCGGGTAAACGGCTGCGTGTCTCCAAGTTCGTCGAGAAGACGGGCATCGAGGCCATACGGCAGGCGGTACTCGGTTAGAATCAGGGGGGCTGCGGCCCCCTTACTTTTTGATGCCCCCTCGTGGGAGGGCCCCATGTCTGCGTGCCGTTTCCGCCAACCCGGCATCCCGTGCCGGTCCGTGGTCAGGATGTCATGCACTCCGGTGGACTGGCAGCTTGAGGGGTACTCGTGCATACGGTACGTCGTGCAGTCCCCATCAGTCCCCATGTAGGCCTACCCTGTGACACTGCTTGCAATCCCGTCCATGGGGGTGTGCGACCATCGCCGAAGCCGACCACGACATCGGGCACACAGGATATGAACGGGACTGTTGTACGCCCGGTCTCTGGCAGGCCAACGTTGTGAACCCGTCTGGTGTCGCGTGGATTTCGAGGCCTATGGAAGTCTGAACACGGCGGAGTCAGAACGTGAGGTCACGCCTTGGGGCGATGCCGGTAAAGCCTGACCTCGACAGGTTCGAGCGTTACAAGCCCCTCTTCGAGAATGGCCTCGACCTCTGGCATGAAAGCCTCTATACGCTCGGCACTGTCTATGATTTCGATGACAAGAGGAAGGCTTTCGGCCAGATGCAGCACACGTGCAGTGTGCAGGGTGCTGTTTGCCCCGAAACCGGCGAGGGCGCGTTGCATGGTCGCACCTGCAAGCTTCGCCTGCATGGCCTTTTCGATGATGACCGTATGCAGGGCACGGCCTTCATGCATGTCGTCCTCGGCGAAGTAGATGCGCAGACGTGTGGCTGTCCCCGATGGTGCGGGCATGATTGGCTCCTTTGTGAATGCTGTTGGCTGGTTATGCGGTGAGATCAGACCAGCCTGCCGAGTCCCGCGCCGAACCAGACGAGCATGATGCCCGCCACGGTCTGGCCGACGATGTACAGGGCCGCCTGTAGCCACATGTGCGATTGAAGCAGTACCATCCCTTCATAGGTCAGTGTCGAGAATGTGGTCAGCGAACCCATGAATCCTGTCAGCAGTAGCAGACGCGCTTCGGGGGCGAAGGTTATCCTGTTTTCGAGTATCCCCCACACGAGGCCGAAGAGGAGGCTGCCGAGAAGGTTCACCAGCACTGTCCCGTAGGGGAATGAACTGGTGGTGAGCTTCTGGGCGACTCCGGAAAGGACGTAGCGGGCGAGACTCCCGAATATGCCACCCGTGGCGACGAGAACGAATCTATGCAAGCGGCACCTCCGGGACGACCGTGAAAAGGGGAGACGATATGGCGCGAGAAGTCGAACTCAAGTTCATCGGAGCGGACTATGCCGCGTTACGGGAACGCCTGCAAGCAGAGGGGGCGCAGAGTGCGGGAAGACATCTCGAACGCAATGCCGTCTATGATACCGGGGAGGGTACGTTACGTTCAGCGAGGATGCTGCTGCGCCTTCGCAGGCGCATCTGGGCCGACCGTACACAGGCGCTGCTGACACTCAAGTGCCCGCCTGCCGGGGCTGTCCCCGCCGGGGTCAAGGTATGGGATGAAGAGGAGACTGCGGTCGCCGACGGCGAAGCCATGCATGCCATCCTCACCGGACTGGGCTACAGGCCCGCCTTCCGGTATGACAAGGAGAGGGAGGACTGGTCGCTGCGAGGCGTGCATGTATCCCTCGACAGGCTGGTGTTCGGTGAGGTGGTGGAGATAGAGGGGCCGCAGGATGACATCCGCGCCGTTGCCGCCCTGCTTGGCATGACCGGTTGCGAGACCTCCACGGCGACCTATCACGACATGAATAGGGCATGGCGCACGGCCAGCGGGGTACCCCCCTGCGATGATTTCATGTTCGACGATGAAGAGGTGGGCCGCATCCTCGACGGGTTGCGTCATCCCGCGTAAGGCATCCGGTGACTGTGGCAGGGATGCTCTCGACAACGCGCCGTAATGGCTTACCCTAGAGGCAGACACGATACCAACGGGATGGAGACGATGAGCAACGGACCACTTGCCCCCGGCTACGACAGCGACATTCTCGTCGAGGACGATGTGCGGCTGCCGCGCATGTACCGGGTGCTGCTGCATAATGATGATTATACGACCATGGAGTTCGTGGTGAGCATTCTTGTGGAAGTCTTCCGCAAGACGGCTGAACAGGCCACGGCTATCATGCTTGCCGTGCACCGTGACGGTGTGGGTGAATGTGGTGTCTATACCTTCGAAGTGGCCGAGACCAAGGCCGCCATCGTCCACGCGAGGGCCCGGCGCGAGGGGTATCCCCTGCGTTGTTCCACGGAGGAGGTCTAATGATAGGTAAGCGGCTTCAGGCAGCGCTCAATGCGGCTGTCGGAGAGGTGCGGGTGCGTAATCACGAGTACCTCACCTTGGAGCATCTGCTGTATGCCATTGCCGGTGAAGAACAGGGCAAGGGCATCCTTGAGGGGTGCGGTGCGGATGTGACGGCGTTGCGTGCACGCCTTGAGGAGTTCTTCGGGACGCATCTCGAAAGCCTGCCCGAGGACATGACCACCGAAGTGGTGCAGACCCTCGGAGTGCAGCGGGTGTTGCAGCGTGCCTTCAGGCATATCCAGTCGGCAGGGCGGCCTCTGGTGGAGATTGGCGACGTACTCGCCGCCCTTTTTGACGAGGACGACACCTACGCCGTCTATTTTCTCAAGACGCAAGGTGTTTCGCGTCTGGATGTGCTTGAATACATCTCCCACGCCATGCCCGAGGCGGACGATGACGCCATGGACGGTGACGACGAAGGCGACGGGGGGGCCTCGACGCGCGCTGACGCGCTTGCCCAGTATGCCACCGACCTCACCGCGCGGGCGCGTGAAGGACGCATCGATCCGCTCATAGGGCGGGAGGACGAACTCGAACGCACGGTGCAGGTGCTTTCGCGCCGGCGCAAGAACAACCCCCTCTTCGTGGGCGACCCCGGTGTGGGCAAGACCGCCATCGCCGAAGGGCTGGCCCTGCGCATTGCCGTGGGGGCCGTCCCCGAGAGTTTCCGCAAGGCGCGTGTCTATGCACTCGACATGGGGTCGCTGCTTGCCGGCACCAAGTACCGGGGAGACTTCGAGGCACGCCTCAAGGCCGTCATCAGCGAACTTTCACGCCAGCCCGACGCCATCCTGTTCATCGACGAGATACACACCATCGTCGGGGCGGGGGCGACCAGCGGCGGGTCGATGGATGCCTCGAACATCCTCAAGCCGGTACTTGCCTCGGGTGCCATACGGTGCATCGGGTCCACCACGCATGAGGAGTACCGCAACCATTTCGAGAAAGACCGCGCGCTCTCCCGTCGCTTCCAGAAGATAGACATCGGCGAACCCACGCAGGAGGAATGCGTGGAGATACTCAAGGGGCTCAAGGAACACTACGAAGAGCACCACGCCGTCCGCTATACACTGCCCGCACTGCGTGCCGCGGTCGAACTCTCGGCCCGTTACGTCAACGACAGGCTTCTGCCGGACAAGGCCATCGACGTCATCGACGAAGCCGGGGCCGCCATGCGGCTGCGTGCCGGGTTCAAGCCGGGGGCGAGTGTCTCGGTGCAGGACGTGGAACGTGTCGTGGCGCGTATGGCCCATGTGCCGCCACGCTCCATCTCCTCTTCAGACCGTGACAGGTTGAAGACGCTCGAGAACGACCTTGGCAAGGCAGTCTTCGGACAGGAGGCCGCCGTAGCGGTGGTCGCCCGTTCCATCCTGCGGGCCCGTGCGGGGTTCGGGCGGGAGGACAGGCCTACGGGCAGCTTCCTCTTCTACGGGCCCACAGGCGTGGGCAAGACCGAACTGGCCCGTAGCCTCGCCAAACGGCTAGGGGTGGCCTTTCTGCGCTACGACATGAGTGAATACATGGAAAAGCACGCCGTCTCGCGGTTCATCGGCGCGCCTCCCGGCTATGTCGGATATGACCAGGGCGGCCAGCTTACCGAGGCGGTGCGCCGTACACCCTACGCGGTGGTGCTTCTTGACGAGATGGAGAAGGCGCATCCGGATATCTTCAACGTCCTGTTGCAGGTCATGGACTACGCCACGCTCACGGACAATACCGGGCGCAAGGCCGACTTCCGCAATGTCGTGCTCATCATGACCTCCAACGCGGGGGTGCGCGAGATGTCCGCCCCGAGTATCGGCTTCACGGGTGGCGGCGTCGAAGATGTGACTGCCAAGGGCCGCAAGGCCGTGGAGACGCTGTTCAGCCCCGAGTTCCGCAATCGCCTTGACGCGCTGGTGCCCTTCGGCAGTCTTGCGCCGGAGGTCATGGAGCGCATCGTGGACAAGTTCGTGCGCGAGGTCGAGAACGGCCTGCGCGAGCGCCGGGTGCGGCTCGAACTCACCGCTGCGGCGCGGCAGCGCCTTGCCGAGAAGGGCTTCGACCCGGCCTTCGGTGCCCGCCCCCTGCGACGGGTCATCCGCACCGCCATCGAAGACGAACTGGCGAAGGAGATGCTGTTCGGCAGACTGCGCAAGGGGGGCACCGTGCATGTCGACGCGCTTCCGCAAGCCCCGAAGACCGCAGGCGTTGCGGGGCAGGGCGGCGCGACTCCCGATGCGGCATCACTGGGCCTTCAGTTCAGCTATCGCGAGCGGGGCGAGGGGAGCGCCGAACCTGCGGCATGAGGCTGTACCTGCTGCCTGACGATGCCTGCATCTTTCCCGATGTGGGAGAGGCGGGGCCGGATGGCCTGCTCGCCATAGGTGGTGACCTCACGCCGGAGAGGCTGCTTCGGGCCTATGAGGAAGGTATCTTTCCATGGTACGGGCCGGGTGACCCCATCCTGTGGTGGTCGCCCGACCCTCGTTGCGTGCTGCCGCTCGATGCCCTGCATGTACCGCGCAGGCTCATGAGGACCGTGCGGGCGAAGACCTTCGAAGTACGGCTGGATACGGCGTTCGCCGATGTGCTCGAACAGTGCGCCGCCACCCCGCGTCCCGGACAGGGCGGGACGTGGCTGGTGCCGGAGATGCGCGCCGCCTATACCCGCCTGCATCATCTTGGGCATGCCCACAGTGTGGAGGCGTGGTACGGGGGGCGACTTGTGGGCGGGCTGTACGGGGTTGCCCTCGGGGGCGGGTTCTTCGGCGAATCGATGTTCCATGCCATGCCCGACGCTTCGAAGGTCGCGTTCGTCTGGCTTGCACGGTTGCTGGTGTCGTGGGGGTTCCGGTTCGTGGACTGTCAGCAGACGACCTCGCACATGCTGCGTTTCGGTGCCGTGGAGATGCCCCGGAACGACTTTCTCGCCTGCCTGCACGACGCCACACGGCAGCCGTCGCGCATCGGGCGCTGGCGGCTGCCGCAGGATTTCGTACCGTGGTAGACGAGGCTAGTGCTGTTCGTTCACCAGCGGTTCATGGCGGGCGAGGTCGTAGAAGCCCCGAAAACCGAAGGGCAGGTCGTAGCCGCTTACGGTATCGAAACGGATGAAGCCCATGGTCTTGCCTTCGGGTATGGCAGACAGGGGGGCAACACCTTGCGGTATGGGCAGGTCGAGAGGGCACGCCACGATGGCGGTGAACCTGTCGGCGTATTTGCGTCCGAGGTAGGCTATCACGGCATCGCACTCTTCCTTGGTGAAGGCTTCGAGCACGGCGCGCAGGGCGTCTTTCGGGTCGCCGGGGTTGGCGGGGTCGATGGGGTCGCCGACAAGGCGCATGCCCTCAAGGCTTGCCAATTCCTCTTCGCGGGTTCCGGTGCGGAACAGGTGCGCCTCGACGTTGCGGCGTCCCTTGAAGGTTCGTATCGTGGCGGAGATGACATAGGCCCTTTCGACGGGCATGTCCTCCGGTGCGGGCGTCAAACATATGTCCATGGTGTCCTCCAGCAACGACGGCAGGTTGTTCGTGGTCATCATAGAGGATAATGCGACGGGAGGAAAGCGTGCCTTTCGCGCAGGGAGAACCAATGGCAGATACGTGTTTCAGACTGCACACCGAATTCGAACCGACAGGAGACCAGCCCGAGGCCATCGGGCAGATTGTCGCAAACCTCGGGCAGGGGGTGCGCGACCAGGTTCTGCTTGGCGTCACCGGGTCGGGCAAGACCTTCACCGTGGCCAATGTCATCGCCGCATGTAACAGGCCTGCCCTTATCCTCGCCCCCAACAAGACGCTGGCGGCACAACTGTACAACGAGTTCCGCGCGCTTTTCCCCGACAACGCCGTGGAGTATTTCGTAAGCTATTACGACTACTACCAGCCTGAAGCCTACGTTCCGGCCTCCGACACGTATATCGAGAAGGACTCGTCCATCAACGACAACATCGACAAGCTGCGCCACGCCGCCACACACGCGCTTCTCACGCGGCGTGACGTGGTCATCGTCGCCTCGGTGTCGTGCATCTACGGTCTTGGTTCTCCTGAATACTACGCCCGTCTTGTCATCCCGGTCGAGTGCGGTCAGCGCTTCTCCATGGACGCCCTCATGACGCGCCTTGTGGAGGTGCAGTACCAGCGCAACGACTTCGACTTTCACCGTGGTACGTTCCGTGTTCGCGGCGACGTGCTTGAGGTCATTCCCGCCTACCATCACGAACGCGCCCTGCGGATAGAGTTCTTCGGCGACGACATCGACGCCATCAGCGAGATAGACCCGCTCACCGGCGAGGTGCTGGGCAGCGTGGGCAAGACGGTCATCTACCCGGCAAGCCACTACGTGTCAGACCGCGACAACCTCGTGCGCGCCATGAGCGACATCCGCGACGAACTGGGTGAGCGACTGCGCGAGTATCAGTCTGCGAACCGCCTTGTGGAGGCTCAGCGCCTTGAACAGCGCACCATGCTCGACCTTGAGATGATGGAAGAGCTTGGCTACTGCAACGGCATCGAGAACTATTCGCGGCATCTTGACGGACGCGCGGCGGGACAGCCCCCTTCGTGTCTGCTCGACTACTTTCCCGACGATTTCCTGCTCTTCGTCGACGAGTCGCACATCACCGTGCCGCAGGTGGGGGCCATGTACAAGGGCGACCGTTCCCGCAAGTCCACTCTGGTGGACTTCGGCTTCCGCCTGCCCTCGGCACTGGACAACAGGCCGCTGGAGTTCGCAGAGTTCCTTACGCGCATCAACCAGACGGTGTACGTCTCCGCAACCCCGGGCAAGTGGGAACTCGACAGGTCGCAGGGTGTCATTGCCGAGCAGATCATCAGGCCCACAGGGCTTGTGGACCCTGTGGTTGAGGTGCGTCCGACCCGCGGGCAGGTGGACGACCTGCTGGCGGAATGCCGTGCCCGTGCGGCACGCGACGAGCGGGTTCTCATCACCACGCTCACCAAGCGCATGGCCGAAGACCTCACCGAACACCTCGGCAACATGGGACTCTCGGTGCGCTACCTGCATTCGGACATCGACACCATGGAGCGCATGGCCATCATACAGGCCTTGCGGCGCGGCGAGTGCGATGTGCTGGTGGGCATCAACCTGCTGCGTGAAGGTCTTGATATCCCCGAAGTCTCTCTGGTATCGATTCTCGACGCCGACAAGGAAGGCTTCCTGCGTTCCACCGGGTCGCTCATCCAGACCTTCGGTCGTGCGGCACGTAACGCCGCCGGAAGGGTCATCCTCTATGCCGACACGGTGACCGCCTCCATGCGGGCTGCCATGGATGAGACGGCGCGTCGCCGCGAACGGCAGCAGGCATGGAACGAGGCCAACGGCATAGAGCCCCGCACCATCCGCAAGAGTCTCGACACCCCCTTCGACGCCATCTACAGCGCGGCGTCCGAGGGTGGCAAGGGCAGGGGGCGCGGAAGAGGGCGTCAGGCTGCCCCGGCGGTCGAGAATGTCGCCGAATACGGCACCTCGCCAGAAGATATGGCGAAACACATCCAGAAACTGGAGCGGGAAATGCGTGAAGCTGCCAAGGAGCTTGAATTCGAGCGAGCCGCGACACTGCGCGACCGCATACGCCTGCTGCGCGAACGGCTCATCGAAGCGTGACGACCATGCGAGGCAGGTTGCCGCTTTCCACGCGCATCTACAGGCTGCGTAACCGTTTCGGCTCTGTGTGGCCGCTGCTCATCGGTCAGGTGTCGCTCCTGTGCGTCTTCATCTGTGCCACCCTCGGTTACATGTATATCGAGGGGTGGTCGGCGTTCGACAGCTTCTACATGGTGGTCATCACCCTTTCGACCATCGGCTTCGGAGAGGTGCATCCTCTCTCGTCACAGGGCAGGCTGCTGACCACGCTGGTGGTCTTCGCCGGAGTGGGCAACTTCGCCTTCATCATCGGCGCGTTCTCTCAGCTTCTCGTCGACGGCAAACTCTACAGGTACATGGGGAGGCGCAGGGTGCTCAAGGCCATAGCCAAGTTGCGCGACCACTGCATCGTCTGCGGATACGGTCGGATAGGCTCCGTGGTTGCAAAGGAACTGATGGAGGAGGGGGTCGCCCTCGTCGTCATCGAGAACGACCCCGCCATGATCGAGGCGCTGGAGACCGAAGGCATCCTGCATCTGGCGGGTGACGCCACCAACGACGAACTCTTGCAGGCGGCTGGGATAGAGCGTGCCCGCGCGCTTGTGGCGGCACTGTCGCTGGATTCGGCGAACGTCTATGTGGTTCTCAGCGCCCATCAGATCAATCCGTCCATGACCATCGTCGCCCGGGCCAGCGAACCCTCGCATATCGGCAAGCTCAAACTCGCCGGGGCCGACAGGGTGTTCCTGCCGCACCATCTGGGCGGTCTGCGCATGGCGCAGTCCATCCTGCGTCCCACCGTGACCAGCTTCATCGAACTGGCGCACACGCGCTCCGACCTCAGCATCCAGATGGAAGAACTGGAGATCGGCGACGACTCGGTACTGGTTGGCAAGACCCTCATCGAGTCGGGCATCCGCCCCCAGTACAACCTCATCATCATCGGCGTGAAGAGACCCGATGGCACGATGCATTTCAACCCCGAATCGACGTATACCCTGCAAGCGCGCGATACCCTCATAGCTGTCGGGTTTCCCGAGAATTTCAAACAGTTCCAGGAGATACTCTAGGTGGCAGAACCCGTCCGCATCCTTGCCGTGGTACTGCACTACGGAGACCCCGCCCTTGCCGCACAGGTGCAGGAACAACTTGCCGGGGCCGACAGCGGCCTTTCCGGGCGGGTACGCGTCTATGACAATGCGGCCCCCGTCTCCTACCCGGGGGCGTGGCGCAGGGCCACCGACAACCTCTATTGGGCAGGTGCGCTCGAGGACTGTGCGTCTCTCGCACGGGAGGAGGGGTTCACCCATCTGTGGTTCCTGAACAATGACATCGAATTCGTCTCCCGCCCGCCGTTCATGGCCCGTGCCGCCGCCCATCTCTGGAGGCTAGGCGAACGTCTGGGGCATGACGTGGGCGTGTGGGCACCTGCCGTGCTGCGCAGTCCCTATCATCCCCAGATGGTGCATCGCGAGGGTGTGGCCTTCAGTCGTGTCGCCGTTGCCGATGGCATCGCGCCGGTCTATGCCCTCGACTGCATCGAGGCCATCGGCGGTGTGGACGCCGGCGACAATCCCTATGGCTACGGGGTGGATGTGTGGCTTTCGCTTCGCGCCCACCATGCGGGCTGGCCTGTCATCGTCGACCACGGGGTCGTCGTGCGTCATCGCCACCACACCACGGCGCGGACCCTGGACGGATTCCTCGACACCGCAGGCCGTGCGGAAGATGCCTACATGACACAACGCCTCGGCCCCGCATGGCGTGATGCCGTGCGTACCATGCAACAGAACATCATACACGAGCGCATCCAGTGACCCGACCCGACGATAATGGCCGCGACGCCAACAAGACGCAGGCGTCATCTCCCATGACCGAAGTGAAGACGGGCCGCGTTGTCGACGATGCCCCTGTGAACGATGCCCCTGTGAACGATGCCGCAGAAGCGACGTCTCCTGCCCGGCATGACGCGATTCCCGAAGCAGCCCGCCAGCGTGTCGCACAACTTCGGGCAGACCTTGAGCGGCATAACCGCCTCTACTACGAACTTGATACGCCCGAGATAAGCGACGCCGAATACGATGCCCTCTATCGTGAACTCGTGGGCCTTGAAACGCGCTGGCCCGCATTGCGGGACGAGGCCTCGCCCACGCAGAGGGTCGGCGGTGAAGTGCTCGAAGGGCTTGAGAAACAGGCGCACACCCTGCGTATGTACAGCCTCGACAACGCCTTCTCGCGCGACGAGTGGGGGGCGTTCATTCAGCGCATGTACAACGCCCTTCCTGACGCCCCTTCGGCCTTCTGGTGCGACCCCAAGATGGACGGCCTCGCGCTGGAGGTCATCTACGAGAATGGCGTCTTCACTTCGGCGTTGACACGGGGCAACGGTGAAGTGGGCGAGGTCGTCACCGCCGCCATGCGGACGGTGCGCAACCTGCCCCTTGCCCTGCACGGAGACGACGTGCCGCGCCGTATCGAGGTGCGCGGCGAAGTGGTCATCGCAAAGGCCGACTTCGAACAACTCAACGCGCGGCAATCTGCCGCCGGGGGCAAGCTTTTCGCCAACCCGCGCAATGCGGCGGCGGGGTCGGTGCGACAACTCGATACAACCGTCACCGCCGGAAGGCCCTTGCAGTTTCTCGCCTATGGCGTGGGACAGGTGGTCCTCGAAGGCGGCACCGCGCCGTGGACGACCCATAGCGGCCTCATGGCAAGGCTTCGTGAATGGGGGTTCGATACGCCGCCGGAGGGCCGTCTGTGTGCTTCGCCGGACGAGGTGTGGGCATACTACGAGGCGCTTGGCGCACGTCGAGAGTCGCTTGCCATCGAGATAGACGGGGTCGTCGCGAAGCTTGATGACACCGAGGCGCAGGAAGCCCTCGGTTTCACGGCGCGTGCCCCACGGTGGGCACTGGCCCTCAAGTTTCCTGCGATGCAGGCGCGTACGCGTCTCGATGACATCCGTGTGCAAGTGGGGCGCACCGGGGTGCTTACACCGGTGGCGATACTCGAACCCGTGCGCGTGGGCGGTGTAGAGGTCTCGCGTGCAACGCTTCACAACGAGGACGAGATTCGCGCCAAGGGACTGATGCTGGGCGACATGGTGCTGGTACAACGCGCTGGCGATGTCATCCCCGAGGTGGTGCGCCCACTGGTCGAAGAACGCACTGGTGACGAACGGCCCTTCGTCTTTCCGGAAAACTGTCCGGAATGCGATAGCCCTGTGGTCAGACCCCAAGGCGAGGTGGCCCACCGGTGCGTCAATGTCATGTGTCCTGCGGTGCGCAGGCAGTCCATCATCCATTTCGTCTCCAAGGCGGGCCTCGATGTGCGCGGCGTGGGTGAACGATGGGTGCAGCAGCTTGTGGACGGCGGGCATGTGACCTCACCCGTCGGGCTTTTCTCGCTGACCAAGCTCGACCTGATGCGTTTCGAGCGCATGGGGCCTACTTCGGCCGCCAATTTCGTCACCGCGCTCGATGCCGCCCGCACAGGGGCGACGCTTGTCCGGCTCATCTGCGCCCTCGGCATCCGTCATGTGGGTGAACAGACGGCACGTACCCTTGCCGCGAACTTCACCGACCTTGACGCCCTGCGTGAGGCCGACGCCGAGACCTTGCAGCAGTTGCCCGACATCGGCCCTGAAGTGGCAGGTTCCATTCGCAGCTTCTTCGCCAACGAGGGCAATCTCGAACTGCTTGAACGGTTGCGTGCCATCGGCCTATGGCCGAAGCGGCAGGATGCTCCGCCGGCTTCGGAGGGCGCTGATGCCATCGTACTCCCCCTGCAAGGACTGAAGGTGCTCTTCACCGGAAGCCTCACCCGTGTGGGACGCACCGAGGCCGAAGATATGGCGCGGGCTGCGGGGGCCAATATCGCCAGCAGCGTCACCAAGTCTCTTGACCTTCTTGTCGTCGGCGGTAAGCCCGGTTCGAAACTCGAAAAGGCCCGAAAGCTTGGCATCCGGGTCATGGAAGAGGCGGATTTCTTCGCCATGCTTGCGTCGGGAGTCGCATCTGTTGATGCTTCCGAAGCCGTCGCGGAGGAGACTCCGCCCTCTCAGGAAGCCGCAGGCGCTGAGGATGCTCCTTCGCAGGGCGCGGTCCATGTCCGCACGGCTTCCGACGAAACGGGGTCCGCATCGGGCGATGATTCTCGCGGCGCGGCGGCAGAGAATGATCCTGCCCGTCCCGCACGCGGGGGCGCGATGAGCACCGCTGAAGGTGAAGACGTGCCACGGGGCAGGGCAGAGCAACTGAAGCTGTTCTGACGTTCTGCACCGAAACGGGAGGTGGACGTGGACTTGGCAAGTAGCCTATGCACGTTCAGGTCACCTGATACGCTGGTTGAACGTATCCCGCTGTCGTCGGCGGGTTGTATCTCGATTCCCGTTCCGTCATCATGACGGGCGGCAAGCTGCAAGGAGCAGGCATGAGTACTCCGATTATCGTCATGGGGGCGGGCGGGCGCATGGGGTCGACCATCTGCCGCCTCGTCCAGGAAGAGCCGCAACTGTGCCTCGCTGCCGTACTTGAACGTCCTGACCGGGCTTCGGGAGTCGCGCGTGATGGGTGCATCGCAGGGAGTGACCCTGATGTGGTGTTCCCGCAGGTGCCGGGTGGCGTGATCATCGATTTCACCGCGCCCGAGGCGAGCATGGCCACGGCAAGGGCTGCTGCAAGGCACGGTAACGCCGTCGTCATCGGCACCACTGGGTTCAATGAAGAGCAGAAGGCGGAACTTGCCGAGCTTGCACGGCAGATACGGCTCTTCTGGGCACCCAACATGAGTGTGGGCGTGAACGTCCTCCTCAAGGTGCTGCCTGAACTTGTGCGTCTGCTGGGTGAGAAGTACGACCTTGAGATGGTCGAACTGCACCATAACCGCAAGAAGGACTCCCCCAGCGGTACGGCCCTGCGCCTTGCCGAATGTCTTGCCGAGGCCCGCGACTGGAATCTGCCCGATGTGGCATGCTACCACCGTGAAGGCATCATCGGCGAGCGTCCGCAGAAGGAGATCGGGGTGCAGACCATCCGCGGCGGCGATGTCGTGGGCGTGCATACCGTCTACTGCCTCGGCCCCGGCGAACGCATCGAGGTCACGCATCAGGCCCATTCGCGCGAGACCTTCGCGCAGGGGGCCCTGCGCGCTGCGGCATGGCTGGCCACACAGAAGCCCGGCAAACTCTACAACATGGCGGACATATTCTAGGTGAAGGTAGCACTTCTGCAGATAGACACGGTCGTCGGCGACATCGTGGGCAATGCAGCCCGCATCGCCGACGCCGTGCGTGAGGCGGCCTCTCTGGGGGCCCGCCTGTGTGTCACGCCCGAACTCGCCCTGTGCGGCTATCCGCCGCGCGACCTTCTGTTGCAGGACGATTTCGTTCCCGCCTGCCGCAAGGCCCTCGAAGCCCTTGCCCAGCAACTGCGAGACCTGCCCCCCGTACTGGTCGGGGCACCCGTCCCCAATCCTTCGCCCGTGGGCAACCCCATCCATAATTGCGCGGTCCTTCTGCGTGAGGGAAAGGTGACGGTTGCCACCCGCAAGGTGTTGCTGCCCAACTACGATGTGTTCGATGAACGGCGGTATTTCGAGTCGGGCGTGGGGTGTGGCGTGGTCACCATCGACGGCTGGCGGTTCGGGGTGACCATCTGTGAAGATGTCTGGAACGACAAGACGTTCTGGCAGGAGCACCGACATTACGAGAACGACCCCGTCGCCGACCTCATGGCGGGCGGGGCAGACGCCATCCTCAACCTTTCGGCCTCGCCGTTCACGCTGGGCAAGCAGGCGGTGCGTGAGCGGATGCTCTCGCGGGTGGCCTTCCGCTACCGGGTCTCGGTGCTGTACGCCAATCAGGTGGGCGGCAACGACGACCTCGTCTTCGCGGGCAAGAGCATCGCCTTCGACGCCACCGGGACGCTTATCGCGCGCGGACGCTCTTTCGCGGAGGACATCGTGATGGTCGATGTGGCACAGGCCACGGGAACCATCACCGCTGAACCTACGTCCGATGAAGAGCAGGTCTGGAAGGCACTGGTGCTGGGCACGCGCGACTACGCCCGCAAATGCGGGTTCGCCGGGGCCGTGCTGGGACTCTCGGGCGGCATCGACTCGGCCCTTGTGGCTGCCGTCGCGGCGGAGGCGCTAGGGCCGGACAAGGTCCTCGGTGTGCTCATGCCGTCGCCGCACTCCAGCGAGGGAAGCGTGACAGATGCCCTTGCGCTGGCTTCTTCTCTGGGCATCGCAACGTGCACCATCCCCATCGGCGACCTGATGCACGGGTTCGAAGCGTCCCTTGCACAGGCCTTCGCGGGGTGCGCGGCCGACGTGACGGAGGAGAACATCCAGTCGCGCATCCGGGGCAACCTGTTGATGGCCCTCTCCAACAAGCAGCGAAGGCTGCTGCTCACCACGGGCAACAAGTCGGAACTTGCAGTGGGGTACTGCACCATCTACGGCGACATGGCGGGAGGGCTTGCCGTCATCGCCGACCTGCCGAAGACCCTCGTCTATCGCGTGGCGCACTGGCTCAACGAACGTGACACGTCTCACGGGCACGAGGGGCGTGAAGCCCGCGAGACCATACCCTCTGCCATCCTGACCAAGGAACCTTCGGCCGAACTGAGGCCCGGACAGCGCGACAGCGATTCGTTGCCCCCTTATGATGTCCTTGATGGCATTCTCGAACGGCTTGTCGAATTGCGACGAAGTGCGGCGGATATCGTGGCCGAAGGCTACGATGTGGAGACCGTACGCAAGGTCTTGAGGCTGGTCTGCAATGCCGAGTTCAAGAGACGTCAGGCCCCGCCCGGACTGAAGGTCACGGACAGGGCTTTCGGCACCGGGTGGCGTATGCCGGTGGCGGCGCGCGTCAACCT
>Ga0302246_1000534_pt1 | contig 33031 bp, 29 predicted proteins | sample AAG_UR_Trp_MG_FD_193533 | JGI IMG/M metagenome (GOLD analysis project Ga0302246, IMG submission 193533) | Enriched activated sludge microbial communities from anaerobic digester in WTTP, New Holstein, Wisconsin, United States - AAG_UR_Trp | ecosystem: Engineered > Bioreactor > Anaerobic >... | reverse complement strand
GTTGCCGACAACGGCAACCTGCAGATCCACATCCCGATGCTGATCCGGCGCATGCGCGGCCGCAAGACGGTCATCGCTCCCCAGGCCCTGGATGGAGAAATCACCGGAGCGCAGGAACCGGTGCAGTCCGCCATCCTCCAGGCACTGGGAAGGGCCTTTTCCTGGGCCGACATCCTCGAATCCGGCCAGATCAAGTCCATCAGCGAGCTTGCCCGTACCCTCGACGTCGATGGCTCGTATGTGGCCCGCATCCTCAAGCTGACGACCCTGGCCCCTGACATCGTCGAAGCCCTGATCAACGGCGAGGAACCCAACGGACTCTCGCTGGCCAAGCTGACCCAGACCTTTCCCGAGGACTGGGCCGAGCAGCGCAGCCAGTTCGGTTTCGCCATTGACTGACGACCGGACCGGAGACCACCCCAGAGAGCCGACCATCAGCGTCGGCTTTTCTATTGTGGGGGTAGGAAAGCGGAGTTGACCACGCTTCTTTTCATGGCCGTGGCGGGCGATTTCGAAAAAAACGTCCGGTTGCGGCATCGAACGATGACCTAAGACAACCGCCAAAAACGGCAACCTGCTGCAAACCCATATCAATCAAGGATGTAGCTTTCCGGACGCGCTTCGGACTTGGTCCGGAGAAAACAGAGAATCAGGGGCCAAACAGAGAAAGAAAGGCTGGAGGATGGGGAGAATCGATGGTGTGGAGAGCTGCTTTGGAAAGATGTGAGACGGGCGCAAACCCTTTAGAAACAAGGGGAAAAAGAAAACCCGTCACCCCGGAGAATGACCCCAGAGAGACAGGTTTGTCTTTTCTAAATGGTGGAGGCGGCGGGAGTCGAACCCGCGTCCGAAAATATTCCACTGGAGTTTCTACGTGCGTATCCTTTGGTTTAATTTCGCCCTCGAAACCTCCCAAAGGCAGGATGGATCAAGGACTATCCTGTAAGTTTTCACCTCTTTTCCCCCAGGAATGAGAAAATCGGCAATCCTGCCTGTTTGACGCCCTCATCCGACCCGACAGGCGGAACCGGGAGAACGTTAGCCGACTAAGCGGCTAAGGAGTAATCGTAGTTGTCTGCGATTAAATGTTTCCTACCTGTTTAACGAGGCCTGTAGGAACCTCGGCACGCTTCTACAGCTTCAACTATCCCCGTCGAAACCGTGACGCCCCCAAATTGAGAAAGAATTTAATTTTCAAAGGGAATATAGTGATTTCTTAGGCCAAAGTCAAGGAATGCCTTTCTTTGACTGTTCAGCCTCTCCCCCGGAAATGCCGCTCGATGTCCCGCTGGTCTTCCCGACGCTTGAGATCTTCCCGTTTGTCAAAGAGTTTCTTTCCCCGGCCAAGTCCGATCTCCACCTTGATCTTCCCGTTTTTGAAATACATTTTCGTTGGAATCAGGGAAAAACCTCTTTCCTTTGTCCGGCCGTAGAGGCGCTTGATCTCCCTTTTGTGCAGGAGGAGCTTCCTCGTCCGGAGGGGTTCATGATTATAGCGGTTGCCGAAGGTATAGGGGCTGATATGGAGATCATAAAGATACACCTCGTCGTTCTGGACCTGGGCATAGCTGTCCTTCAGGTTGGCCCGGCCGTCGCGGAGAGACTTTACCTCCGTTCCCACAAGGACGATGCCCGCCTCAAAGGTATCCGAGATTTCATAGTTGATCCGCGCCATCTTGTTCTGGCAGACGATCTTAATCGGAATGTCTTTCTTGGTCACTGCTTTATTTCTCCGGCGTTCCTTATCTCCATTGATCAAACGTACTTCTGGGGCAGATAATCGAGCTTGACATGGCCCATCGCCCGAAAAAGGTTGTCCCGGACCTTCCGGTTGTCTTTTTCCATCTCGTTCAGCAATTTTTTCACGTAAATTCGTTTTGATACATCGCTCGACGGACAGGAGTTCTTGAATACGGGCAAACCCCTTTCCGTAGCGTATTTTTTCACCAAACCTTCACGGAGATAACTCAATGGCCGGATAATATGCATCTTCCCTCCGAAAATCGACTGGTTCGGCATCATGGTGCTGATCTCCCGCCCGTAGAACATGTTGATCAAAAGCGTCTCGATGATATCGTCCCGATGATGCGCCAGGGCGACCTTGTTGCAACCCTTCTCCGCGGCGATTTCAAAAATCCGTTTTCTTCGGAGCCGCGAACAGAGGAAACAGGGGTTCTTCTTGTTGTACTCACTGTGAGACAGGGGACCGATATCGGTTTTCTCCATCATGTGATCGTACCCGCTCTCCCGGAAATACGCCTGCAGCGCCTCGTAGCACCGATAAGCCGGGTCGAATCCCATATCAATATTCACCGCGACCAATGAAAAGGACGGCACAAAGATCATGGACGTATTGAGCAGATCCAGGAGAACCATGCTGTCCGCACCACCGGAAACGCCGACGAGGACGCGGTCCCCTTCCGTAATCATACCATAATCGATGACGGCCTTCTCCAACCATTTTTTCAGGTGCAGATATAATTTCGTTTTTACCGGTTTTTCCATTCGTTCCGTCCGCAAGGCGCCCATCCTATCCGAGAACGGCCGTTATGGCAAGTCCCTTTCCGAAATGTGGCGATCGGGAATGCTTGAAGGGCATATTCTCTTGAATTTTTCCGCCCGTCTGTTATAGATACAGGGCAAATAAATCACCGTGGAGGCAATCATGACCGAAATTACCCATGTACACGCAAGAGAAATCATCGATTCCCGGGGAAACCCAACCGTCGAGGCCGAGGTGACCCTGTCGTCAGGTATCATCGGAAGGGCCGCAGTACCGTCAGGTGCATCCACGGGCGAACATGAGATGCTGGAATTGAGAGACGGGGACCCGAAGCGCTACCTGGGCCGGGGCGTTCAGAAAGCCGTCCATAACGTCACCCATGTGATAGGACCGAAAATCACCGGCATGTGCTGCATGGAGCAGCGGGCCATCGACTACACGATGATCGCCCTCGACGGAACGGAGAACAAGAGTTCCCTCGGCGCCAATGCGATCCTGGGTGTGTCCCTGGCCTGCGCCTGCGCCGCCGCCCTGGTGCATGATATGCCCCTTTACCGTTATCTGGGCGGCGTCATCGCCAAGGATCTGCCCGTTCCCATGGCAAACATCTTGAACGGCGGACAGCATGCCGATAACAACGTCGATATCCAGGAATTCATGATTATGCCTGTCGGGGCCATAAGCTTCAAGGAAGGTCTGCGGATGATTGCAGAAACCTTCCATAATCTGAAAGCGGTCCTCAAAAGTAAGGGTTACAACACGTCCGTCGGTGACGAGGGAGGCTTCGCGCCCAACCTCAAATCCAACGGCGAGGCCCTGGACCTCATCTGCACGGCGATTCAGAAAGCCGGCTACACCCTGGGCGAAGATATCTGCATTGCCTTGGATGCCGCCGCCAGTTCTTTCTACAAAGAAGGGAAATACATCCTCGAGGCAGAGAAGAAACCCAAAAAATCCGCCAAAGAACTCGTTGCCTTCTACGAGAATCTGGTTGCCAACTACCCGATCATTTCCATCGAAGACGGCCTGGCCGAAGACGACTGGGACGGATGGAAATGGATGACGGAAACTCTTGGATCGAAAGTTCAACTGGTGGGGGATGACCTGTTCGTCACGAACAAGCTGAGACTGGAAAGGGGGATTTCCATCGGCGTGGCCAACTCGATCCTGATCAAGCTGAACCAGATCGGGACCCTGACGGAAACACTGGAGACGATCCAGACGGCGAAAGAAGCGGGCTACACCACCATCATTTCCCACCGGTCCGGCGAAACGGAAGATACCTTCATGGCCGATGTGGCGGTGGCCGCCAACTGCGGCCAGATCAAAACGGGATCTCTTTCGAGAAGCGAACGCCTGGCGAAGTACAACCGGCTGCTGAGAATTGAAGAGGAACTGGGGGAATATGCCGTTTATCGTGGGAGAGGGGCCTTTCTGCTGCCCGAAGAATCCATGAAGCTCATGGCGAAGCGTTAAGAAACGCTTTCCTCAATACAGGAAGTAAAATATGCGCCGGCGGATCTCATTCAGGGACGCCGGCGAACCGGACATGCGATAGTATTTGCGGGCCTCCTTTTCCGAGAGGGAAACGAGGCCCGTATCCGCAAGGAAACGAATCGCCCCCTGGAAGTTTTGCTGTGACAGAGATTCGGATCTTCGGATTTCGCCGTCTTTGTAGAATTTGAGACCAAGACGCCGGATCTCCTTCATCCATTCCCTTTCTTCCCTCTCCTCTTTCTCGATCAACGAAATGCTTCGCGTCACCAGCCAGTAGGATTCGAGGTAACTCTGCATGAGACCCGCGAAGGCTTTCAAGACCTCCTTACCTTTTCCCCGCACGGTCACATTATGTGCCGCTTTTCCGTCTTTAAAATCGATGTGCCCCTGATCGGAGAGATAAACCAGTTCTTCCCTGATTTCATCTTCATCGTTCTTCTCCTCATCGAAAATAAATTCATGACGGAAGAGTTTCTTCAGGAAACCGTAGTCTTCCACGATGACGCCCGGCGACAGGGTGTCATCTTTCCGGGAAAGGACGGACAGGCTGAGGAAGCTCATAGAGAGAAAATAGTGAATAATCATATTCTTGTAGTAATCGATGAGCAGCCTCTTTTCTCCCGGCAGGGTGTAGATCGTCTCCCCCTGTTCGGACGGCCCCTTTCCGGCATCATCCACCGTAATTATCTGTTCGCGAAGAAAGATATCGAGGGCGCCGGCGATGGCCTTATCCTCCTCCTGAAACGTGGCGGCAAAAGGCACCCGGCGGCAGGTCAGATAATTTCGGAACGTATCCAGGACGGTTTTCCATTGATCGTGACGGATGCCCTTGCGGTCCTGGGTCAAAAAGGCCGCGGCGACAAGCGCACTGGGAGTCACGACGGAAACCCGGTTGATGGACAGGGCGATCTCATAGCTGATTTTCCGGTACAGGGCCTGGCGTTCCCCGTCCTCCATGGCATCCAGGGACAGACCCCGTTTTTTCATATAGTCCTTGAAAATGATCGGTTCGCCAATGTTGACGTAGACGTGACCGTAGCGTTTCCTGACGACCTTTCTGCTTTTGATCACGTCGGACGTGTTTTCCCCTTCCTTGGGCATGCCCTCCAGTTCCTTGACGTATGATTTCTCTTCAATGACCCGATCATAACCGATATAAACCGGAATAATACCGAGGTCTTTCATTCCCCCTTCCTGGTAGGCACGAAGAATCATGGAAAGCAGTCCGTATTTGGGCATGACCATCTTCCCCGTTCGGCTTCTTCCCCCTTCGATGAAGAACTCGATGGGCATTTTCTCGGCCATCATAGCCGAGATATAGCGGGAGAAGACCTCCCCATATAGTTCCAGGCCCTTGAAGGACCGGCGGATGAAAAAAGCCCCGGATTTCCGGAAGATGTAACCGACCGGCCAGAAGGAAAGGTTGATGCCTGCGGCAATAAAGGGAAGCTGGATATTTTCCTTGTAGAACACATACGACAGAAGAAGATAGTCGATGTGACTGCGGTGGCAGGGAACCACCACCAGGGGCATTTGCCTGGAAATATCCCTGATTCCGGCCAGTCCTTTCCGGTCGACGATGACACCGTCATAGATGTTTTTCCACAGCCAGGTCAGGAGTTTTTCCCACAGTTCCACAAAAGTTTCACTGTAATCGGATGCGATTTCGTTGAGGTAACGCCTGGACTCCTTGAGCAGAACCGGCAGGGGTTTCTTTTCCCTCTCCTCCGACGCCTTGAGGTAATCGATAAAACTCCTGTCCTGCAGAATCAGGTCAATGGACTCACGGCGGGACTTCAGGATGGGGCCCACCGTTGCTTCCCGCTCTTCGTCGATCCGCCCGATCAAATCCCCCCTCAGTTGCCGGAGGAGTTCGTCCGGGGAAAGCCGCTCATGCTCTGTCAGATACTCCTTCAGGTTCAACGTTTGCGCGGGGATTGCCGCCAGTTTATTCGCATATCTCAACAGGGCAATCGTCCTGCGAACGGCGCCGACATCGTCGAACTGTCCGAAAAGAATGTTGAATAAGCTTTCGTCCTGCAGGTCCCTTCTCCTGCCGTAGGAGATCAAAACGGGCACGATGAAAATGGGGTCCTCCAGTTCCCCCTGCAGATGAATCAAGCCGGCGAGAGCCTCTTCCACGGCCGGGTCATGGACCAATCCGGAACTGCCGAGCTGGAGAACGGCACTTTCGCGGCGTACGAGGATCGAAGCGGCTTCGTCCCCGTTCAGAGGGATTGTTCCGTTAACGGAGACGGGTAAATCCGCGAAAGAAACTTCTTCCCCGATTGACCAAAGGGGAATGGGAATATTTTCACGCCGGGCCACTTCACGCATCAAAAGACGGTTCAATCGGCTCTTGTTCTTCAGCGCGTAGATGACCGGGCCCTTCAAGGACAGCAGTCTTAACGCCCGGATGTGCTCTTCGGCAAATTTGATCCGGCTTGAGATATTCCGGACGAATCCATCGAGATACGGGCTGACATTAGGCATCAGCGCGCTTTTCGGGAATTTCCGGTTATTGGAGTGGTGATGGGGAAACTGAGCGGAAGGGTGCATCATCCCTCTTTAGCCGGCCCCAGTGGTACGAGGGGCCATTCAAAATTGTAAATGATGTTTCAGTTGCACAGGGAGGGGGAGAATAACATCAGCTAATACGGCCGGTCAACACCCCCACCCTCACCTCCCCCGTCAACGGTGAGGGAGTTTTCGGCTTTTTTTACGAGGCTGTCAAAATCATAAACTGCCCCGGACACGCGCATCAGGAGGGAGTAAATTCTCCCGGGAACCGATCTTTCATGGTCTTTTCCACATACTCACGGATCTCTACCGCGGAGGTGAACGCCATGACCCGCTTCAACAGCGCCTTGGATTCTTCGACGGTGGTCTCGCGGATAATCTTCTTGACACGTGGAATAAGCACAGGATTCATGCTCAGTTCATCCAGCTCCAATCCCAGCAGGATCATGCTGTACATGGGCTCGCCGGCCATTTCACCGCACATGGCCACGCGTATCCCCGCGCGGTGCCCTGCCTCAACGGTCTGCTGGATCATCCGCAGCACCGCAGGATGCAGCGGTTCGTATAGATAGGTCACCCGTTCGTTGATCCGGTCAATCGCCAGGACATACTGGATCAGGTCATTCGTGCCGATACTGAAGAAATCGACTTCCTTTGCCAGGACATCGGCGACCACCACGGCAGACGGGACCTCGATCATCACACCGATTTCAATATCCTCTCCAACGGGAATACCCTGGGCCTGCAAGTCCCCCTTCGCCTCGTTGAAAATCCGTTTCGCCTGGTGGATTTCCTCGATACCTGAAATCATGGGAAACAGAACCCTGACCTTGCCGTAAGCGCTCGCCCGGATGATGGCGCGCAACTGGGTTCTGAACATTTCGATCTCTTTGAGGCAGAAACGAATGGCACGCAGCCCCATCTGGGGGTTCATTTCCTTGGCCACCTTGGGCTTGGAAAAGAATTTGTCCCCCCCGAGATCGAAGGTTCGGATGGTGGACCAGGCTATTCCCTGTGATTCCACCAGGTGACGGTATATCTGGAAGTGATCCTCCTCCGTGGGCAGTTGCTCACGGTTGATGTAGATAAATTCGGTCCGGTAAAGACCGATTCCTTCCGCCCCATGGGAAACAGCAGAAGGGATTTCTTCGACAAATTCGATATTGCCGCCGATTTCAACCCGTTTTTGATCCTTTGTCGTCGCAGGTAAAGTCGCGTATTGCAGAAAGTCTTCGCGAAGATCGAGAAAATGCCGCCTTTTTTCCTCATAGCGGTTCAGGATTTCGGGATCCGGGTGAACAATCACCAGTCCCGTAGCACCGTCGATAATCACATCGTCGTTGGTCCTGACCACCTTCGTAATGTATTCGAGCCCCACCACCGCCGGAATTTCAATGGATTGGGCGACGATTGCCGTATGGGATGTCCTGCCTCCCATGTCGGTGGCAAAACCCAGGACCTTGTGGATCATCATCTGGGCGGTATCCGCCGGAGACAGGTCCGTCGCAATCACGACGACTCCCTTGTTGATGTCGGCAATCACCTCGTGCTTTCCACCCGAGAGATTCCGGATAACCAGTTGACCGACATACTGGATATCACTGAATCTGCCCCGGAGATAATCATCCTCGACCTTGTCGAAGAGCTTTTTGTACTGATCGACGGTCATTCGCAAGGCCCACTCGGCATTGACCCGCATCTCCCGGATATGCTCGACCGTATGGTTCACAAACATCTTGTCCTTCAGGATCATGATGTGAACATCGATGATGTAGGAAGGCTCTTCCCCCCCCATATCCTGGAGTTTCTGCTTGATTTCACGGAGCTGTTTTTCCGATTCCCGGAGGGCGTTAGTCAAGCGGTTGATTTCTTTGGAGACGAGAGAGTCATCCTGGAGCTTGTAGAACGTAATCTGGGGATCGAACTGATCGAAAATAAAGGCTTTCCCGATGACAATTCCGGGTGAGACGCCAATCCCTTTCAGGACGAGCGTTCTTTTGATTTGATCTTCTTCGACCGTCATCATTCCTCTCCGAATTTATCCTGAATGAGTTTCCGCAGCCCTTCCATGGCAACATCCGCATCTGGACCTTCGGCTTTGACGGAAACAATACTCCCTTTGGGACATGCCAGGTTCAGGATACCGAGAAGGCTTTTGCCGTTCACCTCCACACCCTCTCGTTCAAAATAGATATCCGCCTTGTATGCGTTGGACACGTTGACGATTTTCGCGGCCGCTCGGGCATGAAGGCCGAGTTTATTCATGATTTCAAAGCTTTCTATAATCAACATAGGATCCAGGAACCGAACAGGATGAGCGCAACAGAAGAATATAACAGGACCGTCTGAGAGATCCCGGCTTTTATCAATCCATAGCACCCAAGGATGAAAAGAAGTCCCGCTGCACTCAAAGCGATATGCCCGGGAAATCCCGTTTCCCATTCGTTGCCGAAGGAAAACAGGACAAAAGCAGCCAAAAATCCGGCTGCAACGAAACCAAATAGGCGAATCATGCCCGTTAACCGGGGAAGATTCAATGCACTGATGTACCTGAAAGCGGCGTTCCCCTCCCGGTAACCCTCCAGGAAGGCCTTTATCCTGATCCATAGATGAAGGGGCGTAAACAGGAACAGGTACACCAGAGGGGTAAACAGGAAACCCATAAAAGCCAGCAAAACACTGACCGTCGAACACAGGGGCTTCAGGGCGCCGCTGAAAAGGGGGTCTCCCAATGCCGCATAGGGAGCCATGAAAGTATTCTTCAGCCGCACAACCGATTCCGCATCCTCGCCCTGGGAATGGAGTTCCTCCCGTACCACGGAAGCGATGATCGCTCCCGAAAAATAGGGATGGCTGTTGAACAACTGGAGGTGCCTTTTTAGGAATTCGGCTTCCTGTGCGCGGTCCAACTTAAGAAATTTTAAAACAGGGATGACGGCGTAACAAAAACCCAGGTTCTGCATCCTTGGATAATTCAAAGAGGAATGGATAAAGAGAGACCTGAAGAATATGTTAATCAGCATATTTGGAATCATTTCCGGTCACTCCCTCGGGGAGGTTGACTAACATGAATCCCCAACGAAGTCAATTCATTCCCCTTCTAAAAGATGAATTCCCCGCCTGTAGGAATGGACGGCACATTAGAAATGAGCCTCAATGATCCGGTCTGAGGAAAAATCAATCAGCTTGAGATATTCCGGAGTTACATCTTCCATGGCATCTCTGGGCAGAAGACCGATCAGTTCTGAATGGAGGATATCTACCCCACGGGCACGGGCCATTCCTGCAACAAAATCGAATACCGTCCGAATGGATGTCACACGGAAATCGGTCAGATTCATCGACACCTGAACGCAGTTTTTACTTTTCAAGAACAGGCCGATGGCCTTTACAGACGGGAAGCCCCCGTTCGATTCCCTGACGGAACAGGCAATTCCCCTGGCCAAATCGAGATCCGTGCTATTCAGATTCACATTAAACGCAATCAGGGGGATTCTTGCCCCGACGGCCGTCGCACCCCATTGTGCATAAAAAAACGGTGCTCCGGCATCGGGACGCCAGGCGGGGTTTCTGAACCTTTCTTTTAGCCCTTCATACCCTCCCCCCCTGACCGCGGGGAGCTGTCTTCGATCGGCTTGGAGGGCCGCCTCGCCGTAGAAGTAAACGGGAATTGCCGTTTTCTCTGCAAATTCGCGCCCGAAACGATGGGCAACCGCCACGGCATCGGACATCGATGCGTCACCCAGCGGAATAAAAGGGACGACATCGACCGCCCCGATGCGGGGATGAATCCCCTCATGGAGGCGCATGTCAATCCGCGCCAACGCCTCTTCAGAAACCGCCATCGCCCCCTCGACGATCCACTCCGGCGATCCGATAAAGGTCAGGACACAACGGTTGTGATCTGCGTCGGCGCTTACATCCAGAAGCTTGATACCGGCCACCTTTCTTAATGTCGCCGCCAGGGCGTCAACCGTCTGCCGATTTCTTCCCTCACTGAAATTAGGAACACACTCGATGATCTTCATGATTGACTCGTCACACCTGGTAAATCTTCATATCCGGCAGCTCCAGGCAGGTCAGACTGCCACCGTAAACGGCGCCCGTATCGATCCCGATTTTTTTCACATCCTGAAACGGTGCAGTCCTTGACAGGGGCGTATGACCGAAGATAACCGTTTTGCCGAAATCAAAATCGCTTCGGATGAAGTCGAATCTGATCCAGAGGAGGTCGTCCGGGCTTTGACTTGCCAGAGGAATACCGGGGCGGAGTCCGGCATGGACGAAAATGAAGTCGTCCGTTTCATAGTAATATTTCAGATTTTGAAAAAAAACGGCATGATCGGGCGGTAGATCTTCGAGTATCATTTTCATCCGGCCGGCCACGCCATACGAAGCAAGGGTCTCAATACCGCCGTTGTAAAGAAACATCTCTGCCTCCCGACCGGCCAGGTAATCGAGGAACATCTGTTCGTGATTGCCCATCAGACACACCGTCGTGCAATATTTGTCCCGAAGATCCAGGACATAATCGACGACGCCCTTCGAATCAGGACCCCGGTCGATATAATCGCCGATGAAAACAAGAAGGTCCTCTTGCCGGATCGTCAGCATCCCGATCAGGCGTTCAAGATGCGAAAGACATCCATGGATATCCCCGATGGCAAATATCTTTCTCTGTGGCCGATTCTCCATGACTCGGATAATCCGTCATCCGTTTTGCTCGAACAGAGCGTCGATAAACTCTTCGCTTCTGAATCTCCTGAGATCATCGATCCCCTCCCCGATCCCGATATAGCGGATCGGGAGATGGAGTTCGTGGGCAATGCGAATGATGACGCCTCCCTTGGACGTCCCGTCCAGTTTCGTTAAAACCAGGCCCGTGACACCGATTTCTTCCGTAAACATTTTCGCCTGCGTCACTGCGTTTTGTCCCGTCGTCGCGTCAAGCACCAAAAGCACCTCGTGGGGCGCTCCCGGCAGTTCCCGTGACAGAATCCGCTTCATCTTTTTCAATTCTTCCATCAGGTTGATCTGGGTATGAAGCCTTCCCGCTGTATCAATGATGACCACATCGGCTTTCCCGGCCTGGGCCGCATGAACGGTATCAAAGACGACCGCCGACGGATCGGAATTCATTTTCTGCTTGATGATGGGAACATTCGCCCGCTTGCTCCATACTTCCAGCTGCTCGATCGCCGCCGCGCGAAAGGTATCCGCTGCGGCAATCATGACCGGCATCCCCTTGCCTTGAAAACGCATGGCCAGCTTGCCGATCGTGGTGGTTTTCCCCGTTCCGTTGACACCGACCACCATGATAACGAAGAGTTTGCCCTTGGGAATTAAAAGAGGGGACTCACTTTGTTTGAGGATATCGGCCATCGTGTCCCGCAACACCTTTCGCAGGAGATCGGCCTTATCGAGATCCTTCCTTTTTACTTCCTCCTTCATCCGTTCAATCAACTCATGGGTGAAGGACGGTCCGACATCCGCCGCGATCAGGACTTCCTCCAGTTCCTCAAAAAGCTCGGGACTGATCTTTTTTTCTCCCAGAATGACCTCGTCCACATTCTGAAGAAGAAATTTTCTCGTCTTGGACAGGCCGTCTTTTAGACGATCAAAAAATCCTTTGTTGTCATTGCCGAAAAAACCCATGTCCGCTCCTTTTGATGATTTACCGGAGAGTTTATAACCACGTTTGGGGCATGTTGTAAAGGGAGGATTAAAAATCAGTTGAGGTTGACCGAAATGAGACTGGAGATGCCCTGTCTTTGCATCGTTACCCCGAAAAGGCTGTCCGCCACTTCCATGGTCCGCTTGTTATGGGTCACCATCATCACCTGGGAGCGCAGGGCCACATCCTTGATCAAGCGGTTGAAAAGGGAGACGTTGGCGTCGTCGAGGGCTGCGTCCACCTCATCCAGGATGAGAAAGGGCGTCGGACGATAGAGAAGGAGGGAAAAGATGAGGGCGATCGCTGCGAGCGTTTTTTCGCCACCCGACAGAAGGCTGATGCTCTGGGATTTCTTTCCGGGAATCTGAATATCGATATCCACACCGGTTTCCAGGAGGTCCTTCCCGTCGGTTAAGGTCAGTTCACCTCGGCCGCCCGGAAAAATCTGGGCAAAAACAACCCGGAAACATTCGCTCACGGCGTTGAAGGTCTCCGCAAAGCGGTGCCTCGATATCTGGTTGATTCTCGAAATGGTTTTCTGGAGACTCTCCAGGGACGTGACCAGATCCGCAGACTGGCTGAACAGGAACTCGTGACGTTCCTTGATTTCCTCGTATTCCGTCAGAGCCAGGAGATTGACTTCGCCGAAGGCATCGAGAATTTCCCTGTCCTTTTTGAGTTTTTCCACGAGACCTTCCACCTCAGAAGAAGCCAATGGCCGGAACGATTCCCGGTATGCATCCAGATCGATCTGGTATTTTTCTTCCACGCCTTTCAGCAGATGTTCACGGTTCAGGTGGATCTCCTGCAGTTCAAGTTCCAGTTCCCGGATGGATTTCTCCGTATCTCCGAGTTGCTTTTTAATTTTATCCGCCTCCGCTTCCGCCTTGCGCAGGAGATTCTCCTGTTCCCTTAAGGATTCCTGCCTGGTATGGAGTGCTTTTTCAAGAGTTTCCAGGTCATGATAAAGTTCCCTGATGGCCTCTTCCTCTTCCTTAATTCCGACTTCCGTCTGCGCGAGTTCACGTTGCGCGCTTTCGATTTCTTTTTTCCGATTTTCCATTTCCGCGGCCAGGTTTTGATTGTCCCGCTCCATCCTGGTCAGGGTACGGGCATTCCCCTCCTGCTTTTCCCGCAGAGAGGCCAGATCGATGCGATCTTTGGTCAGGGCCTCTTCTTTGGCCTCAAGTTCTTTTTTTATCTCGTTCCATCTCCCCTGAAGGGCATTCATCTCCTCCTTCAGGGAGCCTTCCTTTTGCTCCTGCTCAGAGAGAAGTCGCCGGGCCTCCCCCATCTCCGTTTCACCCCGGGACCGCTCCTCCATGCATTGCTCCAGATTGAAACAAACCGCCTGGATGCGCTGTCCGATACGGTCCCGGTCAGCCCGGAAGCGTTCAATGTCCTTGCTTCTTCCCTGGATTAAAATGGCTGTTTTGTGAATCTCCGCCCGGAGCGACTCAAGATCCTCCTCCCATTCGAGAACGGCACGATGGAGCTGCTTTTTCATTTCCTTTTCTTCAGCCAGGCGGAGCGTCAACTCCGACAATTCGCCATCCAGCTCGGACATTTCCCTTTTGTTCCGAAGAAGACTCATCTCTTCGTCCCGTTCCCCCTTACCGCCGGTCAGGACTCCCTGAGGGTGGATGATGTCGCCTTCGGGGGTGACAAAAGTGCCCTTGAATCCGTTTTTTCGCCATAACTGGATGCCATGGGAGAGATCGGGAATCATCAGCACGTCACCGAACAGGAATTCGGCAATTCCCTTGAATTCCTCCTGCACCTCGACCTTCTCGATCAGCCGGACGGCGTGCTTCAGGTGATCGGCCTCGGGAAAGCCGTTGCCGTGATGCCGGAGTTCCATGGGAACAAAGCTCCCCCTCCCCAGACTGGCGTTCTTCAGGTATTCAATAGCCTTCATGCCATCTTCCTGGCTTTTTACGACCACATACTGAAGTTTTTCCCCCAGAACCGCTTCAACGGCCGTTTCATAGTCTCTCGGCACGTCGATGTGATCGGCAATCAGGCCGATAAAATGATCCTGCTTCAACAAACCGTCCTGTTCTGGTTCGTTCCTGGCTGTCATGATGGTCTTGACGGCGGGGTTGCACCAGGCGTAACCACTCTGAAATTCCTGCAAGGAAGCAAGGCGGGCCGATTTTCGGCTCACCGTTTCCGTCAGCTCCGAGATGGTTTCCCCGGCTTCCCGCAATTCTTCCTTGTTTCTTTCCAGCTCCTCTATGGCACGGCTCTTCCTTCCAGAAAGCGCCTCCTGACGGGCCTCATCTTCTCCTGCGTCGCAATCGAGTTTCTCCAGGGTCGTGCTCAATTCGGCAAGCCGCTTTTGCTGTTCTTCCAGTTCCCTTTTTTCCCTGGCCTCACGGCGCTGGCTATCCTCAATCCCACGGTCAAGAGTCAGAACGAGGTTTTTCAGCTTGCCGATTTCCGTCATGGTTTCATAGTATTGCCGTTTTTTCGCCTCCAGGGTTTCCTGTACGGCCCGGCTCGCGGTTTTCGCCTCCTCCGTCTGTTTCTGCTGCGTCAGGAGACGGCTTTCGACCTCGGAAATCAGCCTCTTTCCTTCAGCCAGATGACCTTCGAGCGTGGTCCTGTCCGAAGACGCCTCCTGAATCCTCATTTTCAGACTCTCCAGATCGATCAGGCTCTTTTCATTTCTTGTATGCAGGTCGATCACCTTCCCCCGGAGAAAAGTAACGCCTTGTTCCCTGACATCGACGGCGTTTTTTACCCGGTAATACTCTTCCTGGGCTTTCGACAGGAGATCTGTCACTTCACTGATCGTCAGGCGTATGGACTCCAATCCGGACTGGGCTCCTGCAAGGCCCGTTCGGATCGACTCTTCCTGCTTACCGAGCGACTCCCGAACCCGATTTTTTTCGTCGTAAGTCGCCGCCAGTTCAGAATCGCTCTGCAGCGTCAGGAGGATCTCTCCTTCCTTGATACCCTTTTTGAGGTTTTTGTACTGTTCCGCCTTTTTGGCCTGTCGGGATACGGCATTGAGCTGGCCCTTCACCTCCCGGATAATGTCCTGTATCCGCTGCAGGTTCTGTTCCGTGGTTTCCATTTTTCGGAGAGCGGATTCCTTCCGGCTTTTGTACTTGGAAATACCCGCCGCCTCCTCAATAAACTGGCGTCTTTCTTCGGGCTTTGCTTCGACCAGGTGAGAAACACTGTTCTGTTCAATGATGGAGTAGGTTCTGGCCCCGACACCGGTTCCCATAAAGAATTCTTTAATATCGAGCAGACGGCATGGCGCACCGTTCATGGAATATTCGCTTTCCCCGTCCCGGTGGACTTTTCTGGAAATCATCAGTTCGGCCATGTCGGCATAGACGCCTGGGAAAGGCTGGCCGGAGGCCTCCATGAGCATGGAGACTTCAGCAAATCCGACCGGTTGGGATTCGGCGGACCCGTTGAAGATGACATCGTCCATGGATTTGCCGCGCAGGGCCTTTATCCTTTGTTCGCCCAAAACCCAGCGAATGGCATCGATAACGTTGCTCTTGCCGCAGCCGTTGGGGCCCACAATAGCCGTAATGCCTTCGGAGAAATTCAGGACGACTTTATCCCGGAATGATTTGAATCCGGCAATTTCAACCCGCTTTAATCTCATAGGTATACCCAATCCCAATTTTAACGCTTGCGGAATTTAACAGAATAATGATTTGATGTAAAGGGAAAAGTACTATGGAATGTATTCATAATGACATGACAGCACAATATATTGTGTTTTATCCAAATTTTCCCGGTGCAAAAGAAGCGCCATTTGCAATGAGGGGAGTGATTTAAATGGATACGTGGAAAGTTGTTCATATTTCTTCAGGTCTTATTCATGCCAATATCGTTCGGGGACGACTGGAGAGCGAAGGCATCCCGACACGGCTGTCCTATGAGGCGGCAGGGGAAATCTACGCGATTACCGTGGACGGGCTGGGAGAAGTCAGAATTCTGGTTCCAAAAGAACACGTGGAAACCGCAAGGGAAATTCTCTCTCAATCCTTCCGGGAAGAGGACCTTGATTGGGAAGCAACCCCTTGATGGTGGGCTCCCCCCATCAGCGCAACAGACCGGCAAGAGGCGTTTGGCAGCGCGGACAGGCACCGTCATGAAGAAAAGATTCCCGGATCAGATAACCGAATCGGTCAACCAGTAACTGACCGCAGTGGTGGCAGAAGGTTTTTTCTCCTGCATCGCCGGGCATATTTCCACTGTAGACGTAATGAAGACCGGCTTCCCTGCCAATTTCCACCACCCGATGTATGGTTGAAATTGGCGTCGGACCGATGTCATAGAGTTCGTAGCAGGGATGAAAGCGGCTGATATGCCAGGGGGTTTCCGCTCCCAGAGAATGAATAAACCCCGCCAACTGCTTTAACTCGGACGGATCATCGTTGAGCGTCGGAATAACCAGGGTGGTAATTTCCACCCAGACGCCCCGTTCTTTCAACCTCTTCAGGGCATCCAGCACCGGTTGGAGTAACGCGCCGCACTGCTTTTTATAGAACTCTTCGGAAAAGGCCTTGAGATCGACATTGATTGCATCCAGGAAAGGCGCCGCCAGATCGATGGCCTCCTCCGACATATAACCATTGGAAACAAACACATTCCGGATGTTTTTTTCATGAGCCAGGCGGCAGCAGTCATAGGCGAATTCGAAATAAATGGTCGGTTCCGTATAGGTATAGGCAATGGACCGGGAACCCGTCGCCAATGCACGGTCCACGACTTCCTCCGGTGTGGTATCCCGGCCGACAATCAGTTTCCTGCGGGTCGGTGCCTGGGATATTTCATAATTCTGGCAGAAGACGCAACGGAAGTTGCATCCCGGCGTGGCGATAGAGTAGGACTTGGAACCGGGAAGGACATGGAAAAGGGGTTTTTTTTCAATGGGATCTACATTCTCGGCGATCAGCTTCCCGTAAACGAGGCTGTATAAAGTCCCGTCCCGATTTTCTCTCACGCCGCAAACGCCCCGGGCGTCGGGTTTAATCCGGCAACGATGACCACAGAGACGACACCGGACTCCCTTGTCCTCCAGCTTTTCATACAAAAGCGCTTCCCGCGGCATGATGGCGTTCTCCCTTTTCGGTCATTACAAGGGGCAACCCTTCTTACATTCGGCGACAACATGAATGAATGTTGCTCCGGTCCGATGCGCTGACTATCCCCCGATAGACGTCATCTCCTTCAGGCATTTTTTCATATGCCGTTCTTCAGAGTTAATCTGATGCCCCTCGGGCTTTTTCGCGACAGCCGATCTGAGCAGCAATTCCAGGTCTCCGTTCGTGCAACCCGTCCGAAGGGGTTCCCGCAAGTCAATTTCATCGTCGAGAAGCAGACATGCTCGCAAATGACCATCGGCGGTCAGCCTCAGTCGATTGCACGTATCACAGAAATGATGGCTGAGCGGGCTGATAAAACCGATTTTCCCCGTGCCACCCTTGATTTGATACATATTTGCCGGTCCGTCGCTTTTCTTCCGGCTTCCTTCCAAGGCCTTCAGTTCGTAGTGACGTCCGATTTCCTCCTTGATGAGATCGTTCGAGAGAAATTTCCCGAGATTTTCCATGCCGGCAAATCCCAAGGGCATCAATTCGATAAATCGGATCTGATAGGGTTTATCCAGAGTCAATTCGGCAAATTTGAGCACTTCGTCGTCATTGAATCCCTTGATGGCCACGATATTGATTTTGATGGGGGAGAAACCCGTCTCATGGACTTTCCGAATCCCTCTGAGCACTGCGTGGACATCTCCGCCCCGGGTAATTCGGCTGTACTTTTCCGGGTCCAGGGAATCAAGGCTGATATTGATCCGTTTGACCCCTGCTGTAGAAAGACGCTCCGCCACATCTTCCAAGAGGATGCCGTTGGTGGTGAGACTGATATCTTCAATCCCTTCGATCAAGTTCAGCGTGGCGATAAAATCGATCACACCCCTCCTGACCAGAGGCTCTCCGCCGGTGATCCGCACCTTCTTGATCCCCATCTTCACGGCGATCATGACCACCCGAAGGATTTCCTCGTAACGGAGAATATCGTCATGCCCGATCAGGGAAAACCCTTCTTTCGGGACGCAATACCGGCACCTCAGGTTGCAGCGGTCCGTTACGGATATTCTTAAATAGTTTATGTCTCTATTGTACTGATCGATCATCATCCATCCTTATAGATCTACTATAACAAGCTTAATTATCTACAGGTCCATTTTTCCGTAGCACACTTCAACGATGTTGGCAAGTCACGAAAGATCCCCTGAAAAGATGGGTCCGTCTTGTGAATCTCCTTGACAGAGGATAGTTTCTCTATTAAACGAAGCCATAAAGACTTATACAAGTGGAGCGGATCATGGCCAAAATGCCCATCACCCAAATCGGTTTCCAGAAATTGAAGAAAGAACTGGAACAACTCAAGGCGGTTTCCATACCTGAAAATATCAAAGATATTGAAGAAGCAAGGGCCCACGGGGATCTGTCTGAGAACGCCGAATATACGGCAGCCAAGGAACGTCAGGCTTACCTGCACGGAAAAATCAACGAACTCGAGAATAATCTCGCCATGTCCGAAGTCATTGATTTGCGTAATCTTTCCTATGACAAGGCGGTTTTTGGGTCAACGGTGATCATTGAGGATGTCCATTCCGGCGACAACGTCAAGTATCGCCTCGTTGGCCCGCTGGAATCCGATGTCAATAAGAATCATATCTCCGTCACTTCCCCCATCGGCAAAGCCCTGATCGGGAAGAAAATCGGCAGTGAAATCAGTGTAACCACTCCTGGCGGCGTCAGAAAAATTGAGATTATTGATATTTACATTGAAGATGCAGCAGAATAGCCTTTTTTGATCTGTTCTGCCCGCGGCGGAATAGAAACGAAAAAAGCCGGGAAAGATCCCGGCTTTTTTCGTTTCTATAGCGGATCAGTTTTTCTCCGCGACACTCAACCTTGTAATTGCACGGAATAAAGCCGCCCTCAGATATTCATATTCCTCGTCTTCCTTGGTTATCTTAGTGAGCTTGGCCTCGGCATTTTCCTTCGCTCTCTGGGCTCTGGCCTTATCGATCATATCGGATCTCTCGGCTGTTTCGATAAGAACCGTCACCTTACTCCCGGTGACTTCGACATACCCTGAACTAACCGCAAAGTAACTCTTTTTCGCCTCTCTTGTAAAATTCAACTCCCCTACATCGATCGAGCTCAGCAGCGAAGCATGTCCCTTCAGGACCCCAAATTCCCCCTCACTTCCGGGTATGGTTACCTCTTCCACGTTACCACTGAAAACCATCTTTTCAGGAGTAACGACTTCAAGCATTAATTCATCAGCCATGGAACATCCTCCGGCCCGTTATTCCGCGAGCTTCTTCGCTTTTTCGATCGCTTCCTCAATTCCTCCGACCATGTAGAAAGCCTGCTCGGGTAGATCATCGTGCTTCCCGTCCAGAATCTCCTTGAATCCTCTGACGGTATCCGCCACAGACACAAACTTCCCATCCGTACCCGTAAACTGTGCGGCAACGAAGAACGGCTGAGAAAGGAATCTCTGAACTTTTCTCGCCCTGCTGACGGTCAGCTTATCTTCTTCGGAAAGCTCATCCATGCCAAGGATGGCGATAATATCCTGCAGATCTTTATACTTCTGCAAAGTCACCTGTACCTGACGGGCAACCTGATAGTGTTCCAGTCCCAAAACATTCGGGTCGAGAATACGTGAAGTCGAATCAAGCGGATCCACTGCCGGATAAATACCCAGCTCAGCAATGGGACGCGACAAAACGACCGTGCCGTCGAGATGCGCAAAGGTTGTCGCCGGTGCGGGGTCCGTCAAGTCGTCAGCGGGAACGTATACGCACTGAACTGCTGTAATCGACCCCTTATTAGTCGAAGTGATACGCTCCTGGAGCTCACCAAGGTCCGTCGCCAAGGTGGGCTGGTAACCGACGGCCGAAGGCATACGACCTAGAAGGGCCGACACTTCGGAACCGGCCTGGGTGAAACGGAAGATGTTATCGACGAACAACAGCACATCCTGACCTTCGACATCCCGGAAATACTCAGCCGCAGCCAATGCCGTAAGAGATACTCTGGCCCGCGCTCCGGGAGGCTCCGTCATCTGACCGTAAATCAGAGCCGCCTGTTTGATAACGCCCGATTCCAGCATTTCCCGGTAAAGATCATTACCTTCACGGGTTCTCTCTCCCACACCTGCAAACACCGAAATACCACCGTGGTGCATGGCGATGTTGTGAATCATTTCCATCATAACGACGGTCTTACCCACACCTGCACCGCCGAACATGCCCATTTTGCCGCCTCGGGGAAACGGAACCAGCAGATCGATAACCTTAACGCCCGTCTCCAGCACGTGCACTGACGTATCCTGTTCCAGGAAGGTTGGCGCCTCGCGGTGGATCGGCATGTAGTTCTTCGCATCAATCGGGCCGAGACCATCGACAGGTCTCCCGACGACGTTCAGGATTCTGCCGAGGCATTCCTTGCCGACGGGAACCGTAATAGGAGCACCCGTATCCTTCGCCTTCATCCCTCTGACCATACCATCCGTGATATCCATCGCGATGCACCGTACCACGTTATCCCCCAGATGCTGTGCGACTTCGACGATCAGGTTGTCTTCTTGATCATTGATGGCGGCATTCGTAATTGCGATTGCGTTCATGATGTTCGGGAGCTTCCCTTCCTCAAACGCCACATCCACTACAGGTCCGATGACCTGTACAACCGTTCCTATATTCATACCCATCTCCTTCACTAAACTTTAGAGAATTTTGTGTTCCCTTTTCTTTTATCCCTTGGACAAAGCTTCGGTACCACCTACGATATCCATCAGCTCCGCCGTAATCGCCGCCTGCCTTGCTTTGTTGTACTTCAGGGTCAACGTCTGGATCAACTCCTCACAATTTCTTGTGGCATTGTCCATGGCCGCCATCCGAGCACCGTTTTCACCGGCCGACGTCTCGACCAATGCCCTGAAAATCAGAACATGAACATACATAGGCAGGAGTCTTTCGAGCAAAATATCATCATCCGGCTCGTAGATATAATCAATCCTTTTATCCGAGTCAACCTCCTCATCCTGTCCGATCGTCGGTAGTGGAAACAACCTGACGACCATCGGTTTCTGGACAGATACATTGACGAATTGATTATAAACCAGATACAACTCATCGTACTCTTCCTTGATGAAGGCCGGAATCAAATCCTTGGCGATTTTCACAGCAAGACTCATATCAAACCTGCCGAACACATCGGCCCGTTCATTTATGGTCGGCTGTCTTTTCCTGAAATAATCCCTGGACTTTCTCCCGATGGGAACGATTGTCACATCCTTGCCTTCATCTTTTCTGGCTTTTACAAAACGTTCCGTCACTTTGATCAGGTTATTGTTAAAACCGCCGCACAATCCCCTGTCCGATGTCATGCAGATCACACGAAGCCTTTTCGCTTCCCGGACTGCAAGCAGAGGATGGGAATTCGCATCGACACGAAGGGCCAAGCTGCTCAGAACATCCATGAATTTCGATGCATACGGCCGGAAATTCTCCATTCTTAATTGCGCCGACTTGAACTTGGACGCCGCAACCATATTCATCGCCTTCGTGATCTGCCTTGTTTTCTGAACTGCGGTAACTTTTCTTTTAATGTCCTTTAACGCGGCCATTAAACTAATCTCCCTTTTTTCAGTTGTACTCTACTTGAACGGATACTAACCAGCCACAAACACAGAATCAAACTCCTTCAGCGCATCCTTCATCTTCGCTTCAAGATCCGGACTGATCACCTGCTTCGTATCGATCTCATCCATGATCTGAGGGTACTTATTTCTAACAAAAGCGAGGACCTGGCTTTCATAATCCTTCAGTTTCGTGACTTCGTATTTATCCAGGAACCCTCTCGTTCCAGCGAAAAGGATCACCACTTCTTCCGCCAGGGACATGGGCTGGAACTGAGGCTGTTTTAGCAATTCAACCAAGCGAACGCCCCTTTCCAACTGCATCTGCGTCGCCTTGTCCAAGTCACTTCCGAACTGGGCAAAAGCCGCAAGCTCCCGATACTGGGCCAAATCAAGCTTCAAAGTTCCTGCCACCTGCTTCATGGCCTTCACCTGGGCTGCACCACCGACTCGCGACACAGAAAGACCGACGTTGATGGCCGGGCGAATACCGGAGAAAAACAGACTGGGTTCCAGGTAAACCTGACCATCCGTAATGGAAATAACGTTTGTCGGAATATAAGCTGAAACATCGCCGGCCTGGGTTTCGATAATGGGCAACGCAGTTAAAGATCCGCCACCGAGATCTTGACTGACACGAGCCGCTCTTTCCAGAAGCCGCGAATGGTTATAGAAAATATCGCCGGGATAAGCCTCACGACCCGGAGGACGCCTGAGCAACAGAGAGATCTGCCGGTAAGCAACGGCCTGCTTGGAAAGATCGTCGTAAATGATCAGAGCATCTTCACCCTTATCACGGAAGTATTCTCCAATACTGCATCCCGCATAGGCGGCAATGTACTGCAGAGTCGCCGGATCACTCGCACCGGCAACAACAACACAGGTATAAGCCATTGCCCCGTTCTTGCGCAGGTTCTCCACAACCTGGGCAACCGTCGATTTCTTCTGGCCGATGGCAACGTAAATACACTTTACACCCGTGTCCTTCTGCCGAATAATGGCATCGACGCCAATCGCCGTCTTCCCGATCTGGCGGTCGCCGATGATCAGTTCCCGCTGCCCTCTTCCAATAGGCGTCATGGCGTCGACCGCCTTGAGGCCCGTATACATGGGCTGATTAACAGGCTGACGCTGGATCACGCCAGGGGCAACCATTTCAATACGCCGATATTGTTTGGCATCAATAGGGCCTTTTCCGTCAATCGGAGCACCCGTACCGTCGATAACACGACCCAACACCTCTTCTCCAACGGGGACCTGAGCAATTTTTCCGGTTCTCTTGACAATATCGCCTTCTTTAATGTGCGACACTTCTCCCAGAACAGCGACACCGACATTGTCCACTTCCAGGTTCAGAACCATTCCCAGAATACCACCGGGGAATTCCAGAAGTTCCATGGCCATCGCATTCTGGACACCGTAAACACGGGCAATACCGTCACCGACGGACAGGACCGTTCCGGTCTCGCTGATGTCCAACTTTTTCTGATAATCCTTGATTTGCTTGGAAATAATCTGACTTATTTCCTCTGCCCTGATCGTATCCATGTTTTATATTCCCTCCCCTAAGAGATTCCTGATATTATTGAGCTGACTTTTGATACTTCCATCGTACAAGGTATCGCCCACCTTCACGACCACCCCGCCCAGAAGGGAAGGATCCTCCTCCACTGTCATTTCCACCTGTTTTCCCGTCATCTTCTCCAGGCCCTTCATAAGCCCTTCTGACAGTTCAGGAGAAAGGGTAAAAGCGGTCTTCACATGAACCCGCACCTTCTTCAGCGCTTCGTCCATGAACTCTCGGTAACAGCGGACAACATCGGGAAGAATGCCTATTCGCTGTTTATCGGCCAGCAAATTCAGAAAATTTGCGGCAATACCCGATAGAGAAACCTTTTCCAATATGCTCTTCACAATTTCCTTTTTATCCTCGTTATTGAAAATCGGATTGGATAAAAATTCTTTCAGATCGGCATTCTCCTCAACAATGGACGAGAACTTCAGCAACTCCCCGTAATACTCTTCGTACCGATTCTCCTCGGCCGCGATGTCGAAAAAAGCACGGGCATAACGCTTTGCAATAGTACTGCTTCCGCTCAATGTTTGATCACCACCTTATCTAAGTAGTCTTTTACCATATTTTCATGATCAGCCGGGGTTATGGACCGCTTCAGGATTTCTTCCGCCATCTGTACCGATAGCTGCACAGCTTCCTCCCGTAACTGACTCTTTGCATGACTCAACTCCTGTTCCATCCTTGCGTTCGTATCTTCCTTTAACTTTTCAGCGGCTTTCTTGGCATCTTCAAGAATCTTGTCCCGCTCCACCAAACCCTGGGATTTGATCATGCTGATGATGCCGTCGATTTCACCGGTTGCTTTCGTCAGTTTTTCCTCGTACTCCCGGTATTTTCCCTCCGCCTCCTCTTTCGCCCGCTTGGCATCTTCAAGGGCGGTATTGATGTCGGCACGCCGCCCAACGAAAAACTCTTTTATTTTACTCGCCAGCAGCCAGTAGAGGAACCCGGCCAGAATGGTAAAGTTGAGCATCCTCCAGGCAAAATCCTTCCACAGAGCGCCCGCTTCCCCGCCGGCCTCTCCACCGGAGGCATAAACCGCGCTTACCGACAGGAAGAGGATAACAGAAAAAAACGCTACCCGGAAAAATCGAACCATGCCACTACAAGAATCGAACCGTTTCATTGAACATTCCTCCCCAAGACCTTCTCAGCAATTTCGACAGACAGTTCCTTCGCCTTGCCGTTCAGAAAAATCTTGGCACTATTGACCTCGGCATCGAGCTTGCCGCGGAACCCATCCATCATCCCTGGAACTTCCGATCTCACGGCTTCAATGATCTCCTTTGCCTTATCGGTCCCCTCTTTGAGAATCTCACCCTTTTCTTCAACGGCCTTTAACTTAGCCAACCGCATCTTGTCTTCATATTCAGCCATCTTGCGTTCGATGGTACCGTTAAGACCTTTAATCTCATTTTCTGAATCTTCGAAATTCTTCTGTCGTTTTTCAATAATCGCCAGAATCGGCTTGTAAAGCAAAAGATTCAATATGAACATAAGAACGATGAAATTGACCATCTGGATCCACATTGTAGAATTAAGTTCGATCACAGCCTTACCTCACGAAAAAAATTATTGTTCCATCCATGGCTATTTCGCCATTTTCACCCTTGGGGAAAGGTAAAAAAAAACCGAGGGGATTAAAACATATCCGCTCGGTTTTCACTTTCATGACACCTCTAAAACGTAGGTAACAGAGATTGCTCCTGCAATAAACCGATATGTTTCTGCTTGACCGTTCACCGACAACCCCGCTGACGCACCGTTTTTGAAAAAGCGCGGTTTACTAATCATAAGTACGGGGTCTTGTCAAGCACTTTTTGGGTATCATAAAGAGCAATTTGAGTAGTCCCTTTGCTGGCCGGAACGCCTCTCATCAACAGGGGTGTTCCCCCTGAAGGAGCAACATCAGGAATGGAGAATAAACCGCCTCATACTGATGTTCAAAAGCAATCCGACGGCAGTCAGCAAAATCACGATGGCCGTCCCTCCGTAGCTCATGAAAGGGAGGGGAATCCCGACAACGGGGAAAATACCCAAAACCATCCCGATATTGATGAGAACACCCCAGAAAATGAGAGCAGTGATCCCCAGGGCAACGAGACTCCCCAAATAATCGCGAGAGTGGAAAGCGATTTTCAGACCCCACATGATCAAAAACAAAAACAGTGCAAGCAGCACCAGGGCTCCAAAGAATCCCCATTCCTCAGCAAAGACGGAAAAAACAAAGTCCGTTTGCTGTTCCGGTAGAAACTTCAAGTGAGCCTGTGTTCCCTTTAGAAAACCCTTTCCGAAAAAGCCGCCCGACCCAATGGCAATCATGGACTGGATGATGTGATAACCCGAACCCAGCGGATCCCTCTCCGGAGAGAGAAAAGTCAAAATCCTCTCCTTCTGGTAATCCTTTAAGAAATGCCAGGCCACAGGAATCATGACCAGGCCGGTGGCGGAGGCAATGGCCAAGGACTTCCAGTTAACGCCCACAAAGAGGGTCATGGAGAAGAAAATGATCAAAAGCATCAGGGCCGTCCCGAGATCGGGTTGCCGGAGAATCAGCACAAAAGGCACCAGAACCATGGTGAAGGGAATCACCAGATCCTTGAGGAGAAATGACCGGTTGAGCTTGTTATCGTCAAAGTGCTTGGCCAGGGCCAGAATGATGGCCAGCTTCATTAATTCCGAGGGTTGAAATGAAAAGCCCAGCAAATTAATCCAACGCTGAGAACCATGAGTGGCGTATCCATAAAAGAAAACCACCAGAAGGAAGAGGAGGCTGACCCCATAAATCGGATAGGCGTGGCGGATAATGGATCGATAATCCATGCTGAAAGCTAAAACCATGCCCGCGAGGCCGATCAGAATCCATTTGGCCTGGCGGAAACAAAGGGACGTCTCGCGACTGAAATTGAACCCCGCACTGTATAGGTTAACCATGCCGATCAAAACAATCAGGGAAACCAGAGTCAACAGGGTCCAGTCGAAATGGATGAACAACCGACGGTCAAATCTCACCTGTCACCTCTTTTGCCCCCATGGTTACAAAAGAACCATCAAAGTGATCGGAAAGTTTCATCCTCTCCTGCCTTGCGCTCTGATATTGCCGAATAGACACGGCTCCCCGTTTTTGCACGTTTTTCATCTGACCGGATCGTTTAACCCGTCCGGCCCCTTCCGGCAGAGGCGCGACTCATCGTCGTGCAAAGTCAGGATCACGCCGAAACGGGCATGGTTGATGTTGTCCTTTTTCCGGCTCCACTCCCATACGGAAGGGGCGTAGTGATAAAGTGAGATCATCCTGGCGCTCCGGGTCCAGGCGCTTTCGGGAAAGCGGCGTTCCATGACCTTATGGGTCTCCCGCAGATGACGATGATCCATGGTTCTTTTATAGAGAAAAAACCCCCGGTGGAATAGGGCTTCCGGTATCAGCCGACTTTCTCTATACTCTTCAATCAGCTTTTCCACCATCTTTAAGGCATCGTCGATGAGTGACTGATCAAAATAATATTTGCCGATGCCTAAAAGCAGAAAGGCCATTAGTTCCTGGCCGTTCAGAAAACCCGTTGATCTTTGCCGAATGAATCCGTTATCGCCGATCATCAACTGGGTAGGTGTCGCATCGACGGAATAGGTCCGGAAAAGATACCGGCTCTCCAGTGTAACCCGCACCGGCACCACCCTCTCATTCAGGATATGAATCACATCAGGCCGGGAATACGAAACCGCATCCATCCTCTGACTGTAAAATCACCCGGGATTCATGAAATGGAGAAACACGGGGTTTTTCACACAGGAAGCCGATTTCAGGGCTTCTTCAATTTCCTTTATCCAGGCAATCGAGGCTTTCATTGCAACACACCTTTCGCCTTCCGGTAAAACCGTAAAATAAATCATCCGGATAAGTCAAGAACAACCTTTTCATCCCCAACTCCGGATGACGAAATCCGTACGTACCGGTAATTTCTTGTCATCCCTGCTTTTCCCGTGTTATAGAAATATGCGGCGATGGATCCGTCGGATTCCACTTAAAAAAGATGATCATTGCGCAGGCGCATTTCAAATAACCCCCGACAGGAAAACAATCATGATACAAAAAACAGGCTTTGACAACGAACGGTATATCGAGGAACAGACAACTGCTATTTTAGATCGGGTCAAGCGATTCGGCAACAAACTCTACCTGGAATTCGGCGGAAAGCTTCTTTACGATTACCATGCCGCCCGGGTGCTTCCGGGTTACGATCCCAACGTGAAAATGAGGCTGATCAAGGAACTGAAAGATCAGGCGGACATCTTGCTATGCATTTACGCCGGGGATATCGAACGGAAAAAAATCAGGGCCGACTTCGGCATCACCTATGATTCAGACGCCCTGAAACTGATCGATGAATTGCGTTCCTGGGAAGTCGAGGTTCTGGGTGTCGTCATTACTCGCTACGACCATCAACCGGCCGCCACACTGTTCAAAAACAAACTGGAGCGGCGCAACATCAAGGTTTACACCCATCGCTATACAAAGGGATATCCCACCGATGTCGATTTGATTGTCAGCGATGAGGGCTACGGTGCCAACGATTACATCGAGACGGACAAGCCCCTGGTCATCGTCACCGGTCCCGGCCCGGGAAGCGGAAAACTGGCGACCTGCCTCTCCCAGCTTTACCACGATCATAAAAGGGGAACCCGATCGGGGTATGCCAAATTCGAGACGTTTCCCATCTGGAACCTGCCCCTGAAGCACCCCGTCAACGTGGCCTACGAGGCGGCAACGGCAGACATCAGGGATTTGAATTTAATCGACCCCTTTCACCTGGAAGCCTACGGCAAAACCTCCGTGAACTACAACCGCGATGTGGAAGTTTTTCCCGTCGTCAAGAGAATTCTTGAAAAGATCACCGGAGACCCCTCTTTTTACCGTTCCCCCACGGATATGGGCGTTAACTGTGCAGGATTTGCCATAACCGATGACGATGTGACCAAAGAGGCCTCAAAACAGGAACTGATTCGCCGGTATTTTCGCTACCGTTGCGAATACGTCATGGGTTTTGCCGATCGGGAAACGGTGCAAAGGGCGGAACTTTTCCTCAAGGACTTCCACCTGGAGCCGAAGGACCGGCGGGTGGTCCAGCCGGCCCATGACGCCGCCCGGGATGCCCAGAACCGGGATAAAGGCAACGAAGGCATCTTTTGTGGCGCGGCGATCGAGTTGAAAGATGGCACCATCATCACCGGAAGCAATTCTTCTCTGATGCATGCGGCATCGAGCATGATCATCCATGCCATAAAACACCTGGCCGATATTCCGGACAAAATCAAATTGTTGCCTCCTTACATCACCAATGCCGTCGGAAACTTAAAGACGAATATCCTGCATGAAAGATCCGTCAGTCTTGACCTGGAAGAAACCCTGATCGCTTTGAGTGTCAGCGCGATCAACAACCCGGCAGCGCAACTGGCCATGGAGAAGTTAAAAGACCTGAAGAATTGCGAGGTCCACATCACGCACATTCCGACTTCAGGAGACGAGGCCGGCCTGCGACGCCTGGGGGTAAATCTGACCAGTGATCCCAACTTTTCCACCAAGGATCTCTTTATGCCTTAGAGGAACTCCCAATAATGAGATCTTTCCAGCTAATGCGACATATTACGAGGTATTGATAATAATATCGTATATTTTCATCAGAACACAAAAACCTGAAACCCGTTCTGCAAGGAGCCGATTCGATGAAACTATGGGATGAAAAAACGATCGCACAATATGACGGTCAGGACGGAAAGCCCGTCTATATCGTCTACAAAGGCGGGGTTTATGACGTCAGCACCAGCAAACTGTGGGGCGAAGGGCACCACATGAAACGCCATCGGGCAGGGCAGGATCTGACCGATTTTCTGTCCGCGGCGCCCCATGGCGAAGAGGTCTTTAGCCGCTACCCCCAGGTCGGCATTCTGAAAGATAAGGAGGAACACGAAGCACTCCCCCTACCGGCATCCCTGTCCCGACTGTTGGATCGTTTTCCTATCCTCCGCAGGCACCCTCATCCCATCGCGGTCCACTTTCCCATCGTTTTCTTCCTGTCCGTTTTTGTCTTCGATGTGCTGTCCCTCTCAACGGGCCGGATGGCTTTCCACGACACATCGCTGCTGTGCCTCTACGCCGGCCTTCTTACGCTTCCGGGGGCCATGATGACGGGATTTTACACCTGGTGGCTCAATTACCTGGGACAGCCGATGGCGGCCGTTGCCAGAAAGATCCTGCTGTCTTCCCTGCTTTTGGTTTTATCCACGGTGGCGCTTTATTTGAGAACCCAGGTCACGGATATTCTTCACCCCTTTCGGCTCGAAAGCGCAGGTTACCTGTTTCTGGTTCTGGCATTCTGGCCTCTTGTCATCACCATCGGATACCTTGGCGGATCCCTGGTGTTCCCCCATAAAAGATGAATGCCGGCCTGTCGAGTTGATTTTTTTGTCATCAGGAAAAACATTGATCACCCAATGAACAACCCCGCCGCAAGCGGACGGGGTATCAAAGAGCCTACGTACAAAGCTAAAATGGGCGTCCCAAGGGGCGGGGAATTGAACCCACAAGAGATTAAAAAATATCGAATACGGTAAGAAGGGGTTGTACGATGACGCTTGACGAGAACAAATTAAACGATCTGATGGCAAAGACCGTTGCGGATATGGGTGCCGCGGCCAGCGGAGTCCTCGTGATTATCGGGGACAGACTGGGGCTTTTCGCTGCCATTGCAGAAAGAGGCCCCCTGTCATCCCGAAAGCTGGCCGAAATAACCGGAACGAAGGAACGCATGGTTCGGGAATGGCTGGCGGCGATGGCCGCCTCGGAATATGTAACGTATGATCCCACAACAGAACGCTTTGAGATGACGCCGGAACAGGTTGCATTACTGGCCGATCAGGGCAGTCCTTTCTTTCTTGCAAGCGTATTCCCAACCATTGCCGCCCTTTACAAGGACGAACCTGTCGTCTCCGCCGCTTTCCACCATGGTATGGGAGTCGGCTGGAGCGAGCACGATGCGGGTCTCTTCCATGGTACAGAGCGTTTTTTCGGCCATGTTTATGAAAATTTCATGCTTCCGTCCTGGCTTCCATCCCTGGAAAATGTCATGGAAAAGCTGAGCCGGGGAGGAAAAATCGCCGATATCGGCTGCGGTCACGGTGCCTCAACGCTCCTGATGGCCCGCTCCTTCCCCCAATCCTCTTTTCTGGGTTTCGATGCTCATGCAGAATCAATCCACTTGGCAAGACAACGGTTGAAGGAATCGGGCTTAAAAAATGTTATTTTTCAGCAATGCGAGGCCCTGGCGGTTCCGCCCGGGAGCTACGATCTCGTCGTTTTTCTCGACAGCTTTCACGAAATGGGGAATCCGGTCGGCATTGCCGGCCATGTGAAGGACCTGTTGTCACCCGCCGGAACGTTGATGCTTGTCGAGCAGAAAGCGGCCGATCGTCTCGAGGACAACCTCCATCCTGCCGGAAGGATGGGTTACAGTTTCTCCACCATGATCTGCGTTCCCGGGGCCATCAGCCAGGGAGATGAAGATGCTCTGGGCGCCCAGGCGGGCCTGTTGCGCCTGGCGGACATTCTTCGGGCGGGAGGCTTTACCCGCATCCGGAAAACCTTCGAAACCGCTTTTCACATGGTGATCGAAGCGAAGAGATAATCAGCCATCCGGATTGGGTGCATCAAACGATCCCAATGGCTAAACAGGTCTTGCCCTTGCGCTCCGGTTCGTTTATACAAATGACGCGAAATCACGAAAGACCGGAAAGACAGGAAATATGACACAGCGTGCCCCATCAACAAACCTGGATTCCATCCCTGCCAGGTGGATCAGGCTCATCGCACTGTGGGCCCTTATTACAACGGTTCTCAACCTCCTTTTTTATAGCCTTGTCCAGTTGTCATGGGTCAAGGGATCCTTCTCTGTCCTGGATCATATTGATGTCTTCCTGAACAGCCTTTTGGGATTGCTGACCTTCTTTGGACTATGGCGGCAGGCCTCGTGGGGCTGGAAAATTGCCGTTGTCGCCATTCCCTTTTCCTGGATATACGGGATCTATAGCCTTTCGCTGAACTACCGGACGGGAATGGGCGTCATCGCCTCCACATTCTTATGCATTGACGTCGCCATCTTCATCTTTCTGTTTCAGCCTCCGGTTTTGAAACTATTCCGGATTGTTTCCTTCTGGTTGACGCTGGAGTGGATCAAGTATCCCCTGCTGGTTACCGCCGTATTCCTCATGTCCCTCGATATCGCCGGCAACAGGGGGGCGGTGGCAATCGCTTTCGCTGTTTTTGTTGCCATGATGGTCTGGAAACAATACAAATCAGCGAAATCAGATGATTCGGAAGATTTGGATTAATATCCTCCATCCGGCCCGGGTTGTCTACCGGCCGGCAAATTCTCCTTAGCCCTTTCGGCATATTTCACGCCGTGTGCTGAACCATCCGATCATTCCCCTGTTTTCAAATAAGCAGGCTTATCCGTAAAACGGCTGTTGATGATGCTGGCAATATCCGTGTAACTCTGATAAGAGAAGCCAAATTTTTTAATTACACGTTTCCAGCGCATGATCAGATCGTGAACATGCATCATTTCACAAAACATTGATTCAGGAGGTGTAAAACATGGAAAACAAATTGGCGAATCCCGCCCCCCTCGGTTTGATGGGATTCGGAATGACCACCGTATTACTGAACATCCATAACGCAGGATTTTTCCCCATGGCGTCCATGATACTGGCCATGGGTATTTTTTACGGCGGTATTGCCCAGATCATTGCGGGAATCATGGAATTTAAAAAGGGAAATACCTTTGGTGTCACTGCATTCACGTCCTATGGTCTTTTCTGGTTGACCCTGGTCTTTATTTTGATCTTCAAGGACTTACCTGGAACGTCAACCGAATTTATGGGCTGGTACCTGTTCATGTGGGGTCTTTTTACCTTTTTTATGTGGATCGGCACATTCGGTAAAAACCGCGCGATACAGTTCGTTTTCCTGAGTCTGACCATCCTATTCATGCTCTTGGCCGTGAGAGACTGGACCGGTAATCCCGGTATCGGGGTCATCGCCGGCTGGGAAGGGATCCTCTGCGGGGCCTCGGCAATTTACCTGGCCATGGCCGAAGTCCTGAACGAATCTCTCGGCAGAACCATTTTACCGATCGGACAAATTAAATAAAACCGGTTTCAAAATCTACTTTTAGTCGGCGATCATAAACCGATGCGGTGTGTTTGGATCTGTTTAATGTGAGGTGAGTCCCAAAGGACTCACCTCCGCTGTTTTTAAATGACCGGGTCCAGCACGAAAACAAATGGATCTCCCTGTTCTTCACATTTCTATTGCAAAAAAAAAAGAAAGGATTAATTTGGCACCAAATTCTCCCTCAAAAAAGAATGTGTTCAATGAAATCGAACTATTTTTGAATCCACGGGGATAATATGGATATGACAAAAAAGGTTTCCGGTTCTTCAAAACAGGCCACTTCCGGCAATACCGATCCGGCTGGCAGGCTCTCCCCTAATGACAGGGTTAATT
>Ga0302246_1000530_pt1 | contig 33120 bp, 28 predicted proteins | sample AAG_UR_Trp_MG_FD_193533 | JGI IMG/M metagenome (GOLD analysis project Ga0302246, IMG submission 193533) | Enriched activated sludge microbial communities from anaerobic digester in WTTP, New Holstein, Wisconsin, United States - AAG_UR_Trp | ecosystem: Engineered > Bioreactor > Anaerobic >... | reverse complement strand
ACTGTCTTTACGTTCTTTTCAACCTTTCGGGTCATGGTTCTTTGCCTTTCGTTTCTGGGTCCTCTATTCACCCCAGTGGCTTACCATGACCCGCTGCTTTTTGCAGAACTTTTAGGACACTACCCGGGTGAGGGCACCCGGCCTACAGGGGCAGACGGATTGTTGTAGGCCGGGTCCCCTGACCCGGCGTTCCGGGATATGCCAACGCCCATATTGCGTGGGCACGCGACGACGCCGGGTGAGGGCACCCGGCCTACAGGGGCGGGCGGATTGTTGTAGGCCGGGTCCCCTGACCCGGCGTTCCGGGATATGCCAACGTCCATATTGCGTGGGCGCGCGTCGGCGCCGGGTGAGGGCACCCGGCCTACAGGGGCGGGCGGATTGTTGTAGGCCGGGTCCCCTGACCCGGCGTTTCGGGATACGCCAACGCCCATATTGCGTGGGCGCGTGCCGGCGCCGGGTGAGGGCACCCGGCCTACAGGGGCGGACGGATTGTTGTAGGCCGGGTCCCCTGACCCGGCGTTTCGGGATATACCAACGCCCATATTGCGTGGGCACGCGACGACGCCGGGTGAGGGCACCCGGCCTACAGGGGTGGGCGGATTGTTGTAGGCCGGGTCCCCTGACCCGGCGTTTCGGGATACGCCAACGCCCATATCGCGTGGGCACGCGCCGACGCCGGGTGAGGGCACCCGGCCTACAGGGGCGGTCGGATTGTTGTAGGCCGGGTCCCCTGACCCGGCGTTTCGGGATATGCCAACGCCCATATTGCGTGGGCGCGCGTCGGCGCCGGGTGAGGGCACCCGGCCTACAGGGGCGGGCGGATTGTTGTAGGCCGGGTCCCCTGACCCGGCGTTTCGGGATATGCCAACGCCCATATTGCGTGGGCGCACGCCGGCGCCGGGTGAGGGCACCCGGCCTACAGGGGCGGGCGGATTGTTGTAGGCCGGGTCCCCTGACCCGGCGTTCCGGGATATGCCAACGCCCATATTGCGTGGGCTCGCGCCGGCGCCGGGTGGGGGCACCCGGCCTACAGGGGTGCGCCGCGCTGCGTTCAAAACGGGCTAACTGGTCCGCATCCCGGCAATAAACCCGGATGCTTTCCCTTTTTTTGGGCCGCGTCTTCCGCGATTCGTACTGGGCAATCCGTTTGGGGCGGCCTACGCTTGGCGGGTGAACGGGAAACGAATCGCCCCGCGGCGCGAGCCGCGGGCGGAGCGGCGGGCAATCTTTTGGACGAAGCAATGAGCCGGAGAATCGTATTGATTACGGGAGCAACGCGGGGCCTGGGCCGGGCCATGACGGATGAATTCATCCGGCTGGGGCACACGGTTTGGGGCTGTGGCCGGTCGCCCGGGGACCTCGAGCGGCTCCGCCGCCAGGCCGGCCCCCCCCATGACTTCGCGGCGGTGGACATCGCCGCGGACGAGCAGGTGCGGGCCTGGGCCGACCGCCTGCTGGGCGCGCATGGGCCGCCCGATCTTGTGCTCAACAACGCCGGGGTCATCAACCGGAACGCCCGCCTGTGGGACGTGCCGGCGCCGGAGTTCGCGCGGGTGATGGAGGTGAACCTCAACGGCACCGTCCATGTAATCCGCCACTTTGCGCCCGCGATGATTCAGCGCCGGCGCGGGGTGATCGTGAACTTCAGTTCCGGGTGGGGCCGTTCCGCGGATGCGGAGGTGGCGCCCTATTGCGCCAGCAAGTGGGCGGTGGAAGGGCTGACGCGGGCGCTGGCGCGGGAACTGCCGCGCGGGCTGGCGGCGGTCGCCCTGAACCCGGGCATCATCAACACCGAGATGCTGCAAAGCTGCTTTGGCGGCGCGGCCGCCGGCTACCCGTCCCCGGCGGCGTGGGCGCGCCGCGCGGTGCCCTTCCTGCTCGAGCTCGGCCCGCGGGATAACGGCCAGGCGCTGACGGCGCCCGGGGCCTGACAGCGCGGGAAGCGCGTTGACGCGCCGCCGCGCCTCCCGTATCGTCCGCGCATGGCGAATGCGAAGAAAAAGAAGCCGCGCGGCCAGGCCGTCATGCTCGGCCTGGGCCTCGATTCCGACGGCCACAAGCGGCTCACCACCGGCCCCAACTTCATCCTGGCCGGCGGTTCGGAAGAGACCCACGAGGCCATGACGGAGAAGGCGATCAAGATCAACGAGAAACTCGCGGCCCGGCGCAAGCGGCTGGAGGAGGTCAGCCGCGAGGAGTTTGAGGAGATTGCCCACTCGGTCGGCTTGCAGCGCCCCCGGCCCAGCCAGAACTGACGCCCCCGGCCCGGGGAGGCGCGCGCCGGGTTCGGGCGGCCCGGGCCGGCGTCCGGGCCGCCGCACAGCGGGCGCGCCGCGGCGGAGCGGCCCGCGGGATGAGGCCCCGGGAGTTTTGCCTTTCCTTTCCCCGCCCGGCCCCTAAGCTTCCCCGCATTCGCTATGGGTTTAAAGCTGTTTAACACCCTGTCCCGCTCGATGCAGGAGTTCGTGCCCCTGGATCCGGCCGGACGGACGGTCGGCCTCTACGCGTGCGGGCCGACGGTTTATGATTTCGCCCACATCGGCAACTGGCGGACGTTTGTCTTCGGCGATTTGGTGCGGCGCTACCTGGATTTCAAGGGCTATGCGGTCCGGCAGGTGATGAATATCACGGATGTGGACGACAAGATCATCCAGCGCGTGCGCGAAACCGGGCAGCCCCTCCGGGAGTTCACCGCCCGGTATGAGAAAGCCTTTTTCGACGACCTCGAGGCGCTGAATTGCCGGCGGCCGCACCAGACGCCGCGCGCGACGGAGCACATCGCGGACATCATAGCCCTGATCGAGCGGCTGCAGGCGCGCGGCCTGGCCTATGCCACCCCCGAGGGCTCGGTGTATTTCAGCATCGAGAAGTATCGCGGCGGCGGCGCCCGCTATGGCCGGTTGGTGAAGCTCAACTTCGAGGCCATGCGCGTGGGCGAGCGGGTGCGCAGCGATGAATACGAGAAGGAGGCGGTGGCCGACTTCGCGCTCTGGAAAGCGCGGACGCCGGAGGACGGCCAGGTGTTCTGGCCCAGCCCGTGGGGCGAGGGCCGCCCCGGCTGGCACATCGAGTGCAGCGCCATGAGCATGAAGCTGCTCGGGCCGAGCTTCGACCTGCACCTCGGCGGCGAAGACCTGATGTTTCCGCATCACGAGGATGAAATCGCCCAGAGCGAGGGCGCGGCGCTCCAGCCGCCCGGGCGGCCCTTTGTCAAATACTGGCTGCACGGGGCGCACCTGCTGGTCGAAGGCCGGAAGATGAGCAAGTCGCTCGGCAACTTTTTCACCCTGCGCGACCTGCTGGCCCGGGGGTTCACCGGGCGGGAAATCCGGCACCTGCTGCTCACGGCCCACTATCGCGAGACGTTCAATTTCACCCTCGAAGGATTGCAGGCCGCCCGGGCGGCCCTGGCGCGCATTGATGAATGCCTGCTGAAATTGCGCGCCGCGGCCGGCGCCGCCCCGGCGGCGGGCGAAGCGCCGCTGGTGGAGGCGTTCACGCAAGCCCTGGACGACGACCTGAACATCTCGGGCGCCTGGGGAGCCGTCTTTGAATGGGTCCGCGACACCAACCGCAAGCTGGCGGAGAACGCGCTGGACGCCCCGGCGGCGGCGGCGGCGCTGGCCGCCTGGAACCGGGTGGATTCCGTGCTGGGCGTCGGCGCGCCGCCGGAAGTGGACGTGCCGGCGGAAATCACCCAACTGGTCGAAGCCCGGCAGGCCGCGCGGCAGGCGAAGGACTTCAAACGCGCCGATGCCCTGCGCGAGGAGCTCAAGGCCCGGGGCTGGACGATCGAGGACACCCCCCGGGGCGCGCGGGCCAAACGCCTGTAACATGCCGGGCCGCCTCATCACCTTCGAGGGGACCGAGGGCAGCGGGAAGACGACGCAGATTTCCCTGCTGGCGGAGCGGCTGCGCGCCCAGGGCCACCCCGTCCGCACCCTGCGCGAGCCCGGCGGCACGGCGATCGGCGAAGAAATCCGCCACACGCTCAAACACAGCCCGGCCAACCACGCCATGACCCCCGAAGCCGAGCTGCTCCTCATGAACGCCAGCCGCGCCCAACTGGTCCGCGAGGTCATCCGCCCCGCCCTGGCCGCCGGACAGATCGTCCTGTGCGATCGCTATTACGATTCCACCATCGCCTACCAGGGCTACGGCCGGCAACTGGACTTGCGAATGGTCCAAAGCCTGATTGAAGTGGCCGTGGGCGGCACCCGCCCGGACCTGACCCTGGTCTTTGTGGTGCCGCAGGAACTCAGCGAGGCGCGCCGCCGCGTCCGCCAGCCCACGCTGCCGTTGTCCCTCAAGCGGGACCGGTTCGAGGAGGCCGACCGGGCGTTCTTCGACCGGGTGGCCCAGGGCTACCAGGCCCTCGCCGCGGCCGAACCCGGGCGGGTGCGCCTGCTGGATGCCACCGGGAAGGTCGCGGACATCCAGGCCGCCATCTGGGACCTGGTCCAGCCGCTCCTCCCGGGCAAGGGCCGCCCGGCCGGCTGACGCGCGCCCTCCCGCCGGGGCGGCGAACGGGCGCGCCTTTCGCCCCCGCCGCGCGCGAATGTGGCTTGCCATCCGGACGCCGGGCGCTAGGTTGGGAGGGAAACCGAAAGCACCGCCATGATCGAGGACACCCTCAGCCAGATCGAAAAACGGATTCAAAGCGCCGGAACCATTGACGCCGGGCCCCGGCAGGAGCTGCTCCAGTTGCTGGGAACGCTCAAGTCGGAAATCACCGAACTGTCCCGGACGCACGGGGAGCAGGCCCAAAGCATCGCCGGGTTCGCCGAAGTCTCCGCCCATGAAGCCACGCGCGCGGCGCAGAACCCGGAGCTGCTCCGGCTCTCGCTCGACGGCCTCGGCTCCTCCGTCCGGGAGTTCGAGCGCTCGCATCCCCGCCTCGTGCAGATCGTCAACGCGCTCAGCAGCACGCTCGCCAACCTCGGCATTTAAGCCGCGCCCGCCGCCCCGGCGCGCCGGCGGGGCGAAGTTTGCTTGCCAGCGCCGCCCCAAACGCGTTGTATGATCGCATGACTGATTCCATTACGCGCCGTCGTTTTCTGCAGCAAACCTCCACCCTCGCCGCGGGCCTGGGCGCCCTGGGCCACGCCGCCCTGTTGCGCGGCGCCGGAAGCCCCAATGAAAAGGTGGTCGTGGCCGTCGTGGGCTGCAATGGCCGCGGCATGGCGCACATTGCCGGGTTCCTCGCCCTGCCCCATGTGGAGGTGGGCTACGTCTGCGACGTGGACAGCCGCGCCGTCGAGAAAGGCGTCGCCGCGGTGGCCCGGAAGCAGGCGAAAAAGCCCCTGGGCGTCAAAGACTTCCGCACCATTCTGGACCGGCCCGACCTGGACGCCATTTCCATCGCCACGCCCGAGCACTGGCACGCGCCCGCCACCCTCCTGGCCTGCGCCGCCGGCAAGCATGTCTATGTCGAAAAACCCGGCAGCCACAACCTGCGCGAAGGCCGGCTCATGGTCGCCGCCGCGCGCAAATACCGGCGCGTCGTGCAGATGGGCAACCAGCGCCGGAGCTGGCCGTGGGTCATCGAGTCCATCGCGGCCCTGCATGCCGGCGAGCTGGGCAAACTCTTTTTCGCCCGCGGCTGGTATATGAACCACCGCCCCTCGATTGGCCGCGGCCGGCCGGTCCCCGTCCCCGACTGGCTCGATTACTCGCTGTGGCAGGGCCCGGCCCCCGAGCAGCCCTACCGGGACAACATCCTGCACTACAACTGGCATTGGTTCTGGAACTGGGGCACCGGCGAAAGCGGCAACAACGGCGTGCACATGCTCGACCTCGCCCGCCTGGGCCTGCAGGTGGACCTGCCCACGCGCATCACCTGCGGCGGCGCGCGGTATTTCCACCAGGACGATTGGGAAACCCCGGACACCATGAGCGCCACGTTTGATTTTGGCGACAAGGGCATCGCCTGGGAATGTCAAAGCTGCGCCCCGCGCGGCTTCGAGGGCGCCACCGTCGGCGTCAATTTCTACGGCGAAAACGGCTGCCTGGCCATGGCCGGCAGCAACACCGTCATCTACGACCTCAGCAACAAGGTGGTGCGGGAAATCAAGAGCCAGCGCGCGGGCCTGTTCGACTTTGACGCCATCCACTTCGCCAATTTCCTCGACGCCATCCGCGAGGGCAAACCCCTGAAGTCGGACATCGAGGACGGCCAGAAAAGCACCGCCCTGTGCCACCTGGCCAACATCGCCTGGCGCACCGGCCATACCCTCAACTTCGACCCCCGCACCCAAAAGATTGTCGGCGACAAAACCGCCGCCGCCCTGGCCAGCCGCACCTATCGCCGCGGCTGGGAACCCAAAGTCTGACCGCCGCCTCCCGGCCGCCGCCGCAGCGCGGCGCGCCGGGCGCGACGCGCCGTTTGCAGCGTGATGAACGAGCCGATTCCGCTTCCGATTGACGGCGTGCTGGACTTGCACACCTTTCGCCCGCGCGAGGTCAAAGACCTGGTGCCGGATTACCTCGCGGCCTGCCGGGAGCGCGGCATCCGCCAGGTGCGCATCATCCACGGCAAGGGCCTCGGCCAGCTCAAACGCACGATGCACGCGCTCCTGGCCCGGCACCCCGACGTCGTGTCCTTCAGCCTCGATTATCCCCAATTCGGCGGCTGGGGAGCGACCCTCGTCCATTTGCGCCCCCCGGAGGCGCAACGCTGACCGGCGCCCGCCGGGCGCGGCGGCGGCGGCTCAAATCCCGCGGTTCGCGCGCCACAGGAGCACGGCGCCGACGGCCTGGAAGATGAAGTTCGGCAGCCACACAATCAGGTGCGGCGCATATTCCGCCTGCTTGTCAAAGGTCTCCCCCAGCACCATGAACCCGTAGTAGATGCCCACCAGAATGAGGGCCACGCCAAAGCCGACATTGGTTTCGCGCCGGTGCATCCGGATGCCCAGCGGGATGCCGACCAGGGTGAAGCCGAAGCAGGCGAACGAGAAGGCCACCTGCTGATGAATCTGGAAGCGGATGGGGGTGGTGGGGTCGCCCATGCGCCGCGCCAGCTCGCGCCGCCGCGCGCGCAATTCCTCCGCCGAATAACGCCGCCCCGGCTCCGGCGCGTTCAGCCGCGCCTCCCATTCGCGCAATTCCTCCCACAACTGCGTGGCGGTCATGTTGTCAATCTTGGGCTGGTACGTGGTCCGCCGCGGCTTGGGATCCAACCGCACCGGCAGCTCCGCAAACGCGGCGGGGATCATCTGGTCATCGCGGAAGTCCACCACCTTGCCATCGTAAAGATGCAGGGTGACGCTCTTGCGGGCCGCGTCCGTCTCCAGCCGCCCGCGCGCGGCGCGGACATAGGTCACCACGTTGGTCTCGTGCTCGAGCACCCAGGCCATCACGTCCCGCAAATCCCCGCGCCGGTTCTTCCCCACGTAAAACGTGTAGCCCGGGAAATCCTTGATGAACCGCCCCTCGGGCAGTTGCACGCCGGAAAGCTCCAGGCGGAGGTTGAACAGGATGTTATCATACGCGACGCGGCAGCGCGGGCCGATTTCCATGTTGAACAGCGCGCTCAGCCCGCACAGCGCCAGGCTCAGCAGCAGCACCGGGCTGATCAACGACAGCAGGCTGATGCCGCTGGCCCGGGCGGCCGTCAGCTCCTGGTCGGCGCTGAACCGGCCAAAGACCAGCAGCGTCGCCGTCAGCAGGCCCATCGGCAGCGCAAAAACCCAGGCAAAGGGAATCAGCAGCGCCGCCGCCTCGGCCACCACCCCGAAGGTCATCTGGCGGTTCACCAGCAGCGGCAGAATCTGCCGCAGCGCGTTGCCCAGCAGCAGGACGAATGTGAAGACCATCACGGTCAGCGCCAGCGACGCCAGCATCTGGCGCATCAAATAAGCATGCAAGGTCTTCACGGGGCATCATCCTCCGCGGCCCGGGCGCAATGCGCAATCGAAAAGGCGCCGCCCCCGGCCCGGTCGGCGCTTGACGAAAAACCCGCCCGCGATAGGCTCCCGGGTGTGATGGAAACGCGCTGTCCAGCTCCCGGACGCCGCGCCCGGCCAACGCGTTCGCGCCGGCCGCCCCGGCCGGAATCCCGGCGGGCGCGCCCCGCGCCCCGCATCTCCCCAACCCCTCCCCGCCCGCTCGAATGTTTATGAAAACGACTCCTACCTTTCCCACCTGCGCCGGTTGCCCGCTGAACCGGCGGACTTTTCTGGCCCGGACCGGCGCCGCCGCCGCCGGCGCGCTGGGCGCGCTGGCCGCCCCGGCGTGGCTCGACGCCGCCCCGCCCGCCGCCAAAACCCGCGTCCGCGTCATCTTTGCGCTGCACGCGGAAAAGCAGCCCTGCCCGGACTGGCCCAACCAGGGCTTCGATTTCAAACCCCACATGGAGCGCATCCTGAACCTGCTGACCCGGCACTGCCCGGGGTTCGAGTTCATCCGCTCGACCGCCACCGGCGAGGAGCAGGCCCGGGCGCTGCTCCAACAGGACGCCGACCGCGGCGGCGTGGACGGCTACCTCGTGTGCCAGATGAATTGCTGGAACCGCGTCGTGCAGACGATCGCCACCTCCGGCAAACCCGTCCTCTACGCCGACTTCCAGTTCGGCGGCAGCGGCGGCTTCCTCGTCTATACCGCGGCCCTCCTGCGCAGCCGGACGCCCAACGTCGGCTTCGTCGCCTCGTCGCGCCCGCGCGACCTCGTGGACGCGGTGAAATGCTTCCGCGCGGCCGGCCCCGGCGGGACGGCGGCGGATTTCGTCGCCGCCACCGAGCGCGCGCGGCGGCGGGGAACCCCGCGCGCCGGGCGGTCCGCCGGGCGGTGCGACCCGGTGCCGTGCCTCGCGCCGCGGGAATGTTTGCGCCAGTTGCAGGCCGCCAAAATCCTGGCCGTGCGCGACCAAAGCTCCGGCCCCGAAGGCGAGGTGATGGGCGTGCAAGTGGTGCGGGTTCCCTTTGCCGAGCTGAACGAAGCCTGGAAACAGGCCAACCCGGACGAAGCCCGCGCCGTGGCCGAGCGCTGGATGCGGGGGGCGAAGCGGATCGAAGGCGTGACGCGCGCCGAAATCGAAAACTCCGCGGCCATGTACCTGGCGGAAAAGGCGCTGTTGCAGCGGCACGGCGCGCGCGGCATCACCATCAACTGCCTGGGCGGCTTTTACGGAAACCACATCCACGCCTATCCCTGCCTGGGCTTCCATCAACTGAACAACGAGGGGCTGGTCGGCGGCTGTGAATGTGACGTGCGCTCCGCGGCCACCATGGTCATTGGGACCACGCTCACGCAAGGCCGCCCGGGCTACATCTCCGACCCGGTGATTGACACCTCCCGGCGGCGGATCATTTACGCCCATTGTGTGGCGCCCACCCGGGTGTTCGGCCCGGCGGGCAAGGCCAACCCTTACGAGATCCTCACCCACTCCGAAGACCGCCAGGGCGCCTCCATCCGCTCGCTCCTGCCCACCGGCTACCTGACGACCTCCCTCGAATGCGACGCGGCGCGCAAGGAAATCCTGCTCCACCGCGCGCTGGCGGTGGCCAATGACCCGGATGACCGCGCCTGCCGCACCAAGCTGTGCGCCGAGCCGCTCGGCGATCTGGAAAAGCTGTTCCGGATGTGGGACCAGTGGAGCTGGCACCGCGTCACCTTCTACGGCGACCTCAAAGAGCCCGTGTACGCGCTGGCGGAAGCCGCGGGCTGGAAGGTGGTCGAGGAAGCCTGAGCAGCCCGCCGCTCAGCCGCGCGGCCGCCGCCGCCACCGCTGCCACGCCAGCTCCGTCATCTCCCGGGCGGCGGGAACCTTGAATCCCAGGGCCAGCAGCCAGTAGCCCAGCCCCGCCACGCCGCCGGGCGCAAACACCGCGCCCAGCTTCAACCCCAGCGTGGCGTGGCCCAGATGCCGCTCCCACAGCCAGGACAGCGCCGCCGCCACGCCCCCCGCGAGGATGGCATTGGGCACCAGCACCCCCAGCGCGCGGTTTAGCCCGGCCAGCTCCAGCCGCCCGAGCTTGCGGCGCAGGGCATAGAGCAGCAGCCCCAGGTTCAGCGTGGCGCTCAGGGTGTTGGCCACCGCCAGGCCGGCCTCGCGGTACGACTGCACCAGCCAGAAGGCAAACCCGAGGTTCAGCCCCAGGCACACCAGGCTGATCTTCATCGGGGTCTGGATGTCGCTCAACGCGTAGAAAGCGCGGGCCAGGATGTTGTTCATCGAAAACATCAGCAGCCCCGGCGCTAAACAGGCCAGCGCCAGCGCCACCCGCAGGGTGGCGTCGGGGCCGAACTTGCCATGCTCGAAAATCAGGCGCACAATCGGCGCCGCCAGCGCCAGTGCCAGCGCGGCGGCCAGCAGGTTGGCAAACGACAGATAGCCCAGCCCCTGCCCCAGGGTCTGGCGGAACTCCGGGTGCTTCTTCTCCGCCGCCAGCCCGGCCAGCGTCGGCAGCAGATAGGTGGCCAGCGAAATGCCAAACAACCCCTGCGGCAGCTCCATCAGCCGCACCGCGTAGTTGAACGTGGCCACAATGGTCGGCTCGAACCAGAACGAAAAACACTGCGTGATCAGCACGTTGATTTGGAAGGCAGCCACCCCAATCGAGCCCGGCAACATTTTGCGCGCCACCTCGCGGACGGTCGGGTCGCGCCAGGGCGAAACCCACCGGTAGCGATACCCCTCGCGCGCCAGGCTCGGCCACTGGAAAAAAGCCTGGGCCAGCCCGGCCAGCAACACCCCGATCGCCAGCCCGAATATCTGCTCCTCCAGGCGCCGCCCCAGCCGCGGCGCCAGCAGCAGCACGCTGCCGATCATGATCACATTGAGCACCACCGCCCCCAGCGCCGGCACGAAAAAATGCCCGCGCGCATTGGCCATGCCGATAAACACCGCCGCCAGGCATACCAGCAGCATGTAGGGAAACATCAGCCGCAGCAGCCGCAGCATGAGCTGCGTCTCCACCGCCAGCGACCCCCCCGCCAGCGCCAGCGTAATCCCCAGCATCACCAGCCCCGCCACCGCCGCCGCCGCGGCGACCAGCCCGGAAATCACCGCGTTGGCCGCCCGCCACATCTCCGGTTCCCCCTCCTGCAGCTCCTTTTGCTTGAAGAGCGGAATAAACGCCGCCGTCAGCGCCCCCTCGCCCAGCAGCCGCCGGAACAGGTTGGGCACCTGAAAGGCCAGGGTGAACGCGCTGGCCACCCAGGTGTTGCCCATGAACCCCGCATAGACCATCTCGCGCACCATGCCCAGCACCCGGCTGGTCAGCGTCGCCGCGGCCATCGCGCCGGAGGATTTCAGCATCTGGGACATCGTTCGCGAAGGCTAACGGCGGACGGCGGGCGGCTAAAGGCTAAACTCGGGCCTGGTAATGCAAAATCCGGAACTCCGGATGGGCCAGCACCTCCCCGGCCAGCGCGAACCGATCCTCAAACGGCGGGAAAAACGTGTCGCCCTCAACCTCGCGCAGCACCAGCGTGAGATACAGATCCGAACAGCGCGGCAGGGCTTGCTGGTAAATCTGCGCGCCGCCGCAGATGAAAATCTCGCGCCCGGCAAACGCCGGATCCGCCGCGTCCAACTGCCCCAAATCCGCCACGACCCGGACCCCCGGAATCGGCGCCCCCGCGCGCGTCAGCACGACGGTGGTGCGATGCGGCAGCGGCCGGCCGATGGACTCGAACGTCTTGCGCCCCATGACAATGACCTGCCCGGTGGTCATCCGCTTGAACCACCGGAAATCCTCGGGCAGATGCCAGGGCAGGCGGTTGCCGGCGCCGATCACCCGGTTAAGCGACATGGCGGCAATGGCTTTGAAGGGCATGGCGTTTCCGGCGGGGCTAAACCGCAATCGGCGCCGGGATGCCGGGATGCGGCGTGTAATCGGCCAGCTCGAAATCGGCGTACTGGAACGCGTGAATGTCCCGCACGGCGGGATTGAGCCGCATCCGCGGCAGCGGGCGCGGCTCGCGCCGCAGTTGCTGCCGCGCCTGCTCCAGGTGATTCGAATACAGGTGCAGGTCGCCAAACGTATGGATGAACGTGCCGGGCTTCAGGCCGCAGACCTGGGCGACCATCATCGTCAGGAGCGCGTAGGATGCGATGTTGAACGGCACGCCGAGGAACAGGTCCGCGCTGCGCTGGTATAGCTGGCAGTCCAGCTCCCCGTCCTGCACGTAAAACTGAAACAGCGCGTGGCAGGGCGCCAGCGCCATCTGCTCCAGCTCGCCGGCATTCCAGGCGCTGACGATGAGCCGCCGGCTGTCGGGCTGCGTCCGGATTTGCTCGATGACCCGGTCAATCTGGTTGACCGTGCCGCCCGCGGGCGTGCGCCACGCGCACCATTGCGCCCCGTAGATCCGCCCGAGACTGCCCTCCGCATCCGCCCACTCGTCCCAGATCGTCACCCCATGCTCGTGCAGATATTTAACATTCGTATCGCCCCGCAGAAACCAAAGCAGTTCGTAGATGATGGACTTGAGATGCACCTTCTTGGTGGTCAGGAGCGGAAACCCCTGCCCCAGCGGAAAGCGGGCCTGGGCGCCGAACACCGAGTAAGTCCCGGTGCCCGTGCGGTCCGTCCGGGCCTTCCCGTGCGCCAGCACCTGCCGCAGCAAATCAAGATACTGAGTCATAACTATGCCAGCCCCCAGTCTAACGAGTTGCCCCGGCGGGAGCAACCTGCGCCCGCCCCCAAAATACATCCCCAACCGCCCCCCCTCCGCTCCCGCCTCCCCCCATCCTCCCCCCCTCCCATCGGGCCGTGTACAAGGGGTGTACAAGGGATGCTCACCGGATGCTCATGGGATTTTAGCTGGTACACCCGATGAGCATCCCTTGTACACCCCTTGTACACGGCTCGGTGGGAGCTATGGAAGAGCTTGAAAGGACGGTGGTTGAGTGGGTTTTCGGGAAATGCCGGCTGAGAGGCGGAAATGAGCGGCAAATGGGGAGGGTGAGGAGTGTCCAAAAATTGGACAGTCCGGGATGGTGTTGACCTTTGGGTGGCGGTCGGTAGTTTGGGCCTGCAATATGAAAGCTACCCTGACGGTTCGTGAGCGGGCTGAAAAAGCGTTGGCGGCGCGGGAGGGCGAGGTGGCGGAGGCGGGGTTCGCGGGGCGGGCGATGGCGGTTTTTGCCTGCGGCGGCGTTATTCGGGCCGGCCGGTTGTGCGGGTGGGTCTGCTGCCTGGGCCTGGGCCTGGCCGCCGCGGCGGCCCAGCCGGTGCCACGCGGTTATTCCATTCCGCTGATTGATTTGGCGGGGGAGACGCAGCGGCAGGTCATTGTGGATCGGGAGCCGGGGCAATACCTGGGGCACCCGACCACCGTCCTGCTGGAGGATCATCGCGCCCTGCTCGTCGTCTATCCCAAGGGGCATGGGCGCGGGGCGATCGTCTATAAGCGCAGCGCGGACGGGGGGCGGAGCTGGAGCGGGCGGCTGCCCGTGCCGAAGAGCTGGGCCACTTCGCTCGAGGTGCCCACCCTTTACCGCACCGTGGATGCGGACGGCCGGAAGCGGCTTATTATGTTCTCCGGGCTGTATCCCATCCGGATGGCGGTCAGCACGGACGAGGGCGGGAGCTGGAGCGAGCTGAAGCCCATCGGCAATTTCGGCGGCGTGGTGGCGATGGCTTCCTGCGTGGCGCTCAAGCCCGGCCCGGGCCGCTACATGGCGCTGTTCCATGACGATGGCCGTTTCATCGCGGGCGGGGAGGAAAAAACGTCCCGCCGCAAGGATTCGCCGGACGGCCCCTTTTCGCCGTGCGGCAAGCCCTGGCAGTTCTTTGTGTATCAATGCCGCAGCACGGATGGCGGCCAGACCTGGAGCGTGCCCATTCCCATCGCCACGCGGCCGGACGTGGACTTGTGCGAACCGGGGGCGGTGCGTTCGCTGGACGGCCGGGAGATCGCCGTTCTGCTGCGCGAGAACAAACGCCAGCGCAACAGCTTTATCATCTTCACGCGGGATGAGGGGCTGACCTGGACGCAGCCGCGGGAACTGCCGGGCGCGCTGACCGGCGACCGCCACACGGCCTGCTACGCGCCCGATGGCCGGCTGTTCATCTCCTTTCGCGATATGGCGCACGACTCGCCCACGCGCGGCGACTGGGTGGCGTGGGTCGGCCAATACGCCGACCTCGTGAACGGCGCGGAAGGGCAGTACCGCGTGCGGCTGATGGACAACACCAAAGGCGCCGACTGCGCCTACCCGGGGGTGGAGGTTTTGCCCGACGGCACGTTCGTGGCCACCACCTACGGCCATTGGACGGCGGGGGAATCGCCTTACATTGTCTGCGTGCGGCTGAAGCTGGAGGAGCTGGACGCCCGGGCCCGGAAATAGCGCCGCGGCGGCGGGCGGGCGCGGGAACGCCCGGCGGCCCGGGCCGGCTCGGCATCCGCGCCGGGCGTCACTCCATAATTGACCCGGACGGGAAAAGACGGTTTGCTGTGGCCCGTGATCGCTTATGAGTGAGCCCAAACCCACGCTGAGTGACCTGCGCATCGAGCGCGACGCGCCGCCGGCGGCTTCGTCCTGGCGCTGGGGCGCGGCGGGCGTTTTGCTGGCGCTGCTCCTGGCCGGGGGCGTGGTTTTCTGGCTGCAGCGGCCCGCCGCCCGGCCGGTGCGCACGGCGGTCGCGCGCGCGGCCGCCGACGACGGCGTCGAGCGGACGGTGTTGAACGCGTCGGGCTACGTCACCGCGCGGCGGCAGGCGACGGTCTCGGCCAAGCTCACCGCCAAGGTGATCGAGGTGCTGGTCGAGGAGGGGATGAAAGTGCGGGAGGGGCAGGTTCTGGCGCGGCTGGACGATACGAATGTGCGGACCAGCCTGCACCTGGCGGAGGCGCAGCTGGCCGCGGCCACCAACGCCCTGGCGGAAACGCGGGTGCGCATCAAGGAAGCCGCGCAGGAACTCCAGCGGCAGACCGATTTGATCAAGAACCAGATTGCCACCCAGGCCAACTACGACCATGCCGAGGCGGCGCACCTGGCCCTGCAGGCCCGGCTGGAACAGCAGCAGGCCGAGATCGCCGTGGCGGCAAAGCAGGTGGCCTACTGGCAGCAGCAGTTGGATGACACGGTCATCCGCGCGCCGTTTAGCGGCATTGTCACCTCCAAAAACGCGCAGCCGGGCGAGATGATCTCGCCCATCTCCGCCGGCGGCGGGTTCACGCGCACCGGGATCTGCACGATTGTGGACATGGAATCGCTGGAGATCGAGATTGATGTCAACGAAAGCTACATCAACCGGGTGCACCCCGGGCAGGCGGTCGAGGCGGCGCTGGACGCCTACCGGGACTGGAAGATTCCCTCGAAGGTCATTGCCATCATCCCCACCGCCGACCGGCAGAAGTCCACGGTGAAAGTGCGGGTCGGCATGGACCAGCTCGACCCGCGCATCCTGCCGGAGATGAGCGTGAAGGTCGCCTTCCGCGAGGTGGGCGGGACCGGGCCGCTGGCCGGGCGCACGGTGACGATTCCCCAGGCCGCCGTGCGGCAGCAGGACGGGCGCAGCGTGGTGTGGGTGGTGTCCGCCGGCCGCGCCGAGCGCCGGGCCGTGACGGTGAGCAACACGCATCAGGGCGAGACGGTGGTCAGCGCCGGCCTCTCGGCGGGGGAACGGGTCATCGTGGAGGGGCCGCCGGACTTGAAGGAGGGCCTGGCGGTGGCCGAGAAGGAAGCCGCGCGCCAGTGAGGCATGACGGCGTCCGCGGATTCGGTCCTGGTGGAAGTGGACGGGGTGGAAAAGGTTTTCCGCCGCGGCGCGGAGGACATCCACGTCCTGCAGGACCTGCATTTGCGCGTGCCGGCGGGCGAGTTTCTGGCGCTGATGGGGCCGTCCGGCTCGGGCAAAAGCACCCTGCTGAACCTGATCGGCGGGCTGGACCGGCCCACGCGCGGCACGGTCCGCATCGCCGGCGAGCGCGTGGACCGGTTGTCCGACCACCGGCTGGCGGCGTGGCGCGCGCGGCATATCGGTTTTGTTTTCCAGTTGTACAACCTGCTGCCGGTGCTCACGGCGGAGCGCAACGTCGAGCTGCCGCTGCTGCTGACGCACCTGACCCGCGCCCAGCGGAAACGGCACGTGGCCACCGCGCTGGCGATTGTCGGCCTGGCGGCGCGCGCGCGCCATTACCCGCGCCAGCTCTCCGGCGGCGAACAGCAGCGCGTGGGCATCGCCCGCGCCATCGTCACCGATCCCACCCTGCTGCTGTGCGACGAGCCCACCGGCGACCTGGACCGCAAGGCCGGGGACGAAATCCTCGACCTGCTCCAGGGGCTGAACCGCGAGCATGGCAAGACGATCATCATGGTCACGCACGACCCGCATGCCTCGGCCCGCGCCTCGCGCACGGTGCATCTCGATAAAGGCCGGATTTGCGATCAGCCCGTCACCTGACCGCGCCCCGCCCGCCGCCATGAAGCCCGCCGCCGCCGCCGCCCTCCGCCTGCTGCTGGTCCGTCATGCGGAAGTCGAAGCCGATGGCCAGAACATCTTTGGCGGCCGGATGGACCTGGCGCTTTCGCCGCGGGGCCACGAGCAGGCCGCCGTGCTGGCGGATTATCTGCGCCGCCAGCCGCTGGACGCGATTTACGCCAGCCCGATGAAGCGCGTGCAGCAAACCCTCGCGCCCCTGCTGGCCCGCGGCGCGCCGCCGCCGGTCATCCTGCCGGACTTGCGCGAGATGGATTTTGGCGATTGGACCGGGCTGAGCGGCGAGGCCGTCCAGGCCCGGTTTGGCGTCAGCGCCTGGAGCTGGCTGGAGCAAATCGAAAACAACCGCATCGCCCGGGCGGAGGGATTTGCCGCCCTGCGGGAACGGGTCGCGCCGTGCCTGCGGCGCATCCAGGACGAGCAGCCCGGCCGGCAGGTGGCGGTCTTCTGCCACGGCGGCATTATCCGCGTGGTGCTGGCCCTTTTGCTGCACTGGCCGCTCGCGCGCCTGGGGGCGTTCGAGATCGCCTATGCCAGCGTCACCCGCGTCCGGCTGCACCCGGAGCGCGTCCAACTGCAACTGATCAACTACGCGCCCTGGCGGGAACCCGGCGCGTAAGCCGCGCCCGGGCGGGATTGCGCGGCGGGCCCGGTTCTGCCAGGCTGTGGGGGTGAACGCTGCGGGATTTCCAATGGCAACGCCCGGCTGGGCCGCGGGCCGGGCCCGATGAAACCGGCCCGGCTTTGGCAGGTCTCCGTCCGGACGACGCCGGAGGCGGAGGAGGCGGTGGCCGAGTTGCTGGGGAGCGTGCTGGGGCCGCCCGCCTCTTCCTACACGGACGCCGAAACCCGGGAAACGGTGGTCTCGGTTTATCTGGAGGAAAAGCCGGCCGGGTGGCGCGGCGGGGTTTGCCCTTCGGCGCTGGCGCGGGGCTTGCGCCGGATAGCGGCCAGCGGGCTTGACCTCGGGCCGGGGCGAATCTCGCTGCGGCGGCTGCGCCGGGCGGATTGGGCGGAATCGTGGAAGCGGCACTTCCCGCCGCTGGAGATCGGGTCGGCCCTGCTGCTCAAGCCGGGCTGGAGCCGGCGGCGGCCCCGGAAAGGCCAGGCGGTGGTGGTGCTCGATCCGGGATTGAGCTTCGGCACGGGGCGGCATCCGACGACCGCGTTCTGCCTGCGGCAACTGGTGGCGCGCCGCCGGCCGGGCGAGGCGCAGTCCTGCCTGGATATCGGCACCGGCTCGGGCATTCTCGCCATCGCCGCCGCCCGGCTCGGTTATGCGCCGGTGGACGCGTTTGATGATGATCCCCAGGCGGTGGCGGTGGCGCGGGCCAACGCCCGGCGCAACCGGGTGGCCGGGCGCATTGGTTTTGCACGGCGGGATTTGACGCGGCTGCCGCGGCGCGCCCGGAGGCAATACGCCATCGTCTGCGCCAACCTGGTGGCGGGCCTGCTGCGGGAGCAGCGGGAGCGTTTGCTCGCGCGGCTGCGGCCGGACGGCGTGCTGGTGGCGGCGGGCATCCTGGCGGCGGAGTATGAGCAAGTCCGGCGCGCGTTCGCCGCCGCCGGGCTGCGGCAGATCGCCGCGCGCACCCAGGGGGAATGGCGTTCCGGCGCCTTCACGCGCCGCCCCTCATCCTAAACCCCGCCCGGCGCGCGGGCCTCCGGCCCGCTTACACTATCCGAACAACCCAGGCCGGGCGGATTCCAACCCAATGGTTATACCGGCTGCCAACGCCGGCGCGCGGACATCTTGTCCGCTTTGGGCATGGGACGGCAGACTGCCGTGGAAACTGAAGCAGGCGCTCGAAAAAAAGACCGCCCAAAGCGGGCCGGAGGCCCGCGCGCCGGGCGGGGGATGATTCGAAGGCTGCTGGGAGTGGACTTTGCCGGCCTGGTCCCTCATCATTGTCCCATGCCCGAGCAGAAGAATCCCGGCAACCCCGCCGAGCCGCGGGGCGTGGTGCCGTACAATCCCGGGCTTTATGCGCTGGATATACCGACTGCCAACGCCGGCGCGCGGACATCTTGTCCGCTTTAAGTACGGGACGGCAGACTGCCGTGGAAACTGAAGCAGGCGCCCGAAAGAAAGACCGCCCAAAGCGGGCCGGAGGCCCGCGCGCCGGGGGCTGGGGATTATGAAGCGCTGCTCCTTGGGGATTCGGGCTTGGTTTTTGGTTGCGGATGGCGCACGCTGGCGGTTGATGCAGTTCATTCGTGACATCTATGCGAACGGACGCACCGCGGGGAGGCCGGTGTTTTCGTTCGAGTTCTTTCCGCCGAAAACCGACGAGGGCGACCGCATCCTGTTCGAGAAGACGCTGCCCGCGCTTTTGCAGGCCCGTCCGGATTATTGCTCGGTCACGTACGGGGCGGGCGGCAGCACGCGGGACAAAACGCTCCGGATCGTGGAGCGCATCCAGCGGCAGCACGCGCTGACCACGGTGGCGCACCTGACCTGTGTGTGCGCCACGCGGGAGCAGATCGGCGAGTTGCTGGCCCAACTGCGCGCGCTGGGCATCCGGAACCTCCTGGCCCTCCGCGGCGATCCGCCCGGCGGCGGCGAGTTTCAGCCGGCGCCGGGGGGCTTTGAGTTTGCCCGCCAGTTGGTGCAGTTCATTCGCGCGCAGGGCGACTTCAGCATTGGCGTGGCGGGTTTCCCCGAAGGCCACACGGCCTGCCGCGCGGGCCGGCACGCCGATTGGCGCCATCTCAAGGAGAAGATTGATGCGGGCGCGGACTTTGTCCTTACCCAGTTGTTCTTTGACAACGCTGATTTTTTCTGCTTCCGCGATCATCTGACCCGCGAGTTGGGGGTCCAGGTCCCGATTGTGCCGGGGGTGGTATCCATTTTGAGCGGCGCCCAAATCCAGCGATTTACCGCCATGTGCGGCGCCAGCATCCCCGCGCCCCTGGCGGCGCGGCTGGCGGAACTGGGCGGGGACGACGCGGCGGTCGCCGAGTTTGGCATCGAGTATGCCACCCGCCAATGCGAGGGGTTGCTCCAGGCGGACGTGCCCGGGATTCATTTCTACACCCTGAACAAGGCGGCGGCCACGGTCCGGATTCTGCAGAATCTCGGGCGGGCGCGCTGAGGCCGGCGCCGCCGGGCGCGGGCGGGTTTGGAGCGGGTGTCAAGCGGTCTTTGCGGGTGGCCGGTCGGGCCACTTTTGCATTGCGCCGGGGGCGGATTCCCGCTAAAGTAGGGTGTCGGTCGCAACGCGAGGAAGCATTATGTATTACGGCGTAAGTTATCATCCGGAGCAGTGGGTTTACCCGTACGGCGGGACGCCGGAGCGTCCGGAGGCGGCCTGGGAGCAGGACATCGAGTGGATGCAGTCCGCCGGCATCAATGTGGTGCGCATGGGCGAGTTCGCCTGGGGGTTGTGCGAGCCGGAGGAGGGGCAGTTTGACTTTGGCTGGCTGGGCCGGGTGATGGATTTGCTGGGCAAGGCGGGCATCAAGGTGGTGCTGGCCACGCCCACCGCCGCGCCGCCCATCTGGCTCACCCAGAAACACCCGGACATCCTGCCGGTGGACGAGCGGGGGCTGGTGAAGCGGGAGGGCACCCGCCACGCCGTATGCCTGGCCAGCGACAAGTATTGGGAATATTCCCGCCGCATTGTGGAGCAGATGGCCAAGGCGCTCGGCCCGCATCCGCAGCTCATCGCCTGGCAGATTGACAACGGCGTGGGCGGCAATTTCACCGAGGCGTCGTTCAATGAAGACGCGCGCCGGGAGTGGCACCTGTGGCTGGAGAACAAGTATGAAACCATCGAGCGGCTGAACAACCTGATGGGGTTGCGGCACTGGGGCCAAAACGTCACGAGCTGGAAGCAGGTGCCCATGCCGATGCGGGCGCCGACCGCGCACAACCCGGCGCTGGTGCTGGATTGGCGCCGGTTCTGCAGCGACATCATCGTGGGCTTTGTCAAGATGCAGGCCGATTTGCTGCATCAGCTCACGCCGCAATGCCCGGTCACCACGAACCTGCGGCCGTTGCTGCACCGCTTTGACCACTTCGACCTGGCGGAGGTGATTGATTTTGTCTCCATCGAGAGCCACGCCGTCCTCAAGCCCAAACCGTCGGGCATGGCCTGCGAAATTGACATGCTGCGCTCGCTCAAGAAGGCGGACATCCGGACCCCGGACGGCGACGCCGGTTTCTGGGTGATGGAGCAGAAGGCGGGCAGCGTGAACTGGCAGGAGGTCCACGCGCTGATGCGGCCCGGCATGCTGCGGCTGTTTAGCTATCAGTTGATGGCGCGGGGGGCGGAGGCGATTGTCTTTTTCCGGTGGCGCCAGCCGCGTTTCGGGGGCGAGCAATTCCACGGGGCGGTGATGCCGCACCGGGCGCGCGCCACCGCGCGGGTGTTCAAGGAAGTGGACCAGTTGGGCGACGAAATGAAGCTGCTGTCCCCGACGCTCAAGCATTCGCGCGTGGCGGCGGAGGTTTGCCTCCTGTACACCCACGACAATGAATGGGCGCTGCAGCAGGCGACGCACCGCAACCAGTTTTTCAACCTGCGGGAGCATATCCAGCTCTTTTACAACGCGCTGCATGAGCGGAATCTTGCGATGGATTTTGCCCGCCCCACCGAAGACCTCTCGCGCTACAAGCTGGTGCTGGCGCCGTCCCTGCATTTGCTGGCCGGCGGGGAAGCCGACCGGCTGAAGCTCTACGTCCAAAACGGCGGCACGCTGGTCGCCACGTTCAACACCGGGTTGGTGGATGAATACCACCAGGTGCCCGACACCGGCTACCCGCACGACCTGACCGACTTGTTCGGCCTGGAGGTGGTCGAGTTCGATCACTTGCCGCCGGGGGAGGAGAATCATCTCACGTTCAAGGGGGCCTTCCCGGCCAGCCACATGCACCCGGCCCGGCTGTGGTGCGACCTCATCGAGCCGGGCGATTGCCAGGTGATCGCCAGCTACGCCAAGGATTTCTACGCCGGCCGCCCGGCGATGACGCTGCATCCGTTCGGCCTGGGCAAGGCCATTTACATCGGCACGCAGAGCCACGCGCATTTCTACACCGACCTGGTGACCTGGCTGCGCCAGATGTGCAACCTGCATCCACCGCTGCGCGTGCCGGATAATATCGAGCTATGCCAGCGCCAGAAGGACGACGCCAACCTCTACTTCTTGCTGAATCATCAGAACTCGCCGGTGCGCGTCCAGTTCTACAAGCCGATGCACGATTCCCTGACCGGCAACGCGATCTCCGGCAACTACGACCTGCCGCCCCGCGGAGTGCTCGTGCTGGATGAACCGCTGGAGGCGAAACCCGCCGGCGAAACCGAATGAGCCCGGAACGACAACCCCGGCGCGGCCGGCACGGATAAGATGCGCCCGCCGCCGCACGGCCCCGCCCCGCAGACTCCCCGCGAGCGCGTCTGCGCGCAGTGGCGCGGGGTTGACCTGGCCCCGCTGGAACAGGCGCAAGCCCTGCGCGCCCAGCCGGTGGGGACCGTTTTGACGCGCGTTCTTGCGACGCTCCGCCTGGATCGCCGCCGGAGCGAGGCGGAGATCGCCAAAGCGTGGAATGATTTGCTGGATCCGAATCTCACCGCGCATGCCCAGCCGACCGGGCTGAACAAGGGCACGCTCTACGTCACGGTGGATAGCAGCGTCTGGCTGAGCGAAATCGTGCGCTATCACCGCAAGGAGATCCTGGAGCGGTTGCAGCACAGCTTTGGCCGGGACCTGGTGCGGCGAATTTCCTTCCAGGTGGGCTGAGGCCGGCGAGGCAAGAAGAAGTGTTGCGGCCGGCGGGGGAACGGAGTTATAAACTGGCCGTGACGGGCGCCCGGCTTGCGCGCGACCGCGCCGGTGCGGGGCGCAGAAACATGATGAAACCTGAAACACAGTTCTTATGAGCATGAAACCATGGGTACTAATGGCGGGCGCCGCGGGCCTCGCGGCCCTTTGTCTGACCGCTTGCAAACCGGCCGAACCAAAGGAAACGATCAAGCTCTCCTATAGCGTCTTCTTCCCCCCGACGCATGTGCAGTGCATCGCCGCCACCAACTGGGCGCATGAAATCCAGCAGCGCACCGGCGGGCGCGTGCAGATCACGGTTTATCCCGCCGGTTCCCTTACCAAAGCCGACCAGTGCTACGAGGGGGTGATTAAAGGGATTTCGGACCTCGGGATGAGCTGTTTTGCCTACACCCGCGGGCGGTTCCCGTTGCTCGAGGGACTGGACCTGCCGTTGGGGTATCCCGATGGCGCCACCGCCACGCGCCTCGCCAACACCATCATCCAAAAATACCAGCCCGCCGAACTGAACGACGTGAAAATGCTTTACGTCCACGCGCACGGGCCGGGCATCCTCGCGAGCAAGAAGCCGGTGCATTCGCTGGATGAGCTGAAGGGCATGAAAGTGCGCGCCACCGGATTGTCGGCGAAGATTGTCGAGGCGCTGGGCGCCACGCCGGTCGCCATGAGCCAGCCGGAAACCTACGAAGCCCTGGCCAAAGGCGTTGTGGAAGCCACGCTGTGCCCCATCGAAACGCTCAAGGGCTGGAAACAGGGGGAGACCATCGAATACGTGGTGGACGCCACGGCCATTGGCTACACGACGGCCATGTTCGTGGTGATGAACAAGGATAAATGGGCGGCGCTGCCGGCCGACGTGCAGCAGGTCTTCACCGAGGTAAGCCAGGAATGGATCGCCAAACACGGCGCCGCCTGGGATGAGGCGGATCAAGCCGGACGCGAATTCGTCACCGACCTCAAGCGCCAGTTCATTCATCTGCCCGAAGCCGAGCAGCAACGCTGGAAGGCGGCCGTCAAGCCGATCCTGGATGATTTCGCGAAGCAGGCCAAAGAAAAGAACCTGCCCGGCGAGGCGATGCTGGCGGATATTCAAGCGGGCATTCAAGCGTCCAAAACCAGCCAGTAACCCGAAAAGGTGGCAGCCCCGCCGAAGCGGGATGATTTCGCAATACCAGCCAACGAAACCGGCCCGTCTGGCGCGCCGCGGCGGCGGATATTCCGGCGGCACTAGCCCGGGAACGGCCGCCCGATGAGTTCGCCGCCCGTTCCTCCGTCCGGTCCGCAAAGCCCGTGGCGCCTTTATGACCAGGCGCTGCGGGCGCTGGTGATGGCGCTGGCCTATGTGGCGTGCGCCAGCCTCATGGTCATGGTGCTGGTCACCAGCGCGGAAGTGGTGCTGCGCCTCTTCCGCCTGTCGCTGACCGGCGCGTATGACATTGTCAAGATTGCCGCCGCGATTACCATTGCCGCGGCGCTGCCCTACACCACCGCCATCAAGGGCCACGTCGCCATCGAGTATTTCTTCCATAAACTGGGGCGGCGCGGGCGCATTGTGGTGGACGCCCTCATGCGGCTGGCGGGCATGGCGCTATTCAGCCTGCTGGCCTGGGGATGCGTGGACTATGGCCATTCGCTCCGGACCCGGGGGGAGGTCAGCATGACGCTGCAACTGCCGATCTTCTGGGTGCCGTATGTGCTGGCGGTTTCGTGCGGGTTGGTGGTGCTGATCAAGGCGTATCACCTGGCGCATCCCGGCAAGCCGATGATCAAGCCATGAGCCCGAACGAAGGCGCCCTTTTCGGCTTTGCTTTGCTGCTGCTCCTCCTGGCGGGGTCCATGCCGGTGGGCTACGTCATGGCGGCGGTGGGCCTGGTGGGCTTTGCCGTCATGGTGTCGCCGGCGGCGGCCTTCAGCATGGCCACGATTGACCTCTACACCACTTTCTCCGATTACAACCTCACCACCATTCCCTTGTTTGTCCTGATGGGGCAGATCGCCTTCCACACCGGCATCAGCCGCGGATTGTTCCATGCCGCCTACCACTGGATGGGACGGCTGCCGGGAGGGCTGGCCATGTCCACGATCGGCGCCTGCACCGCCTTTGGCGCCATCTGCGGCTCGGGCCCCGCCACCTCGGCCACCATCGCGTCCGTCGCCCTGCCCGAAATGCGGCGTTACCGGTACGACATGCAACTGGCCACCGGCTGCGTGGCGGCGGGCGGCGGCATCGGCATGCTGATCCCGCCCAGCATCGTGTTCATCGTCTATGCCATCCTGACCGAGCAATCCATCGGCAAACTCTTTATCGCCGGCGTGGCCCCCGGGCTGATGATCGCGCTGTTGTTCTGGGCCGTCATCTACTTCGAATGCAAACGCCATCCGCATCTCGGACCGCCGGGGCCGGTCTTCTCCTGGCGCGAACGGTTCGCCTCGCTCAAGGGCGTATGGGAAACGTTGACGCTGTTCGTGCTGGTCATGGGCGGGATGTTCGCCGGCTTCTTCACCGCCACCGAAGGCGCGGCCGTCGGCGCGGCGGGCACGCTGGTCATCGCCCTGCTCAAGCGCGAGCTGACCTGGCGCAAGTTCACCCAGTGCCTGAACGAATCCATCCGCACGGCATGCATGGTGATGGTCATCGTTGCCGGGGCCATTATTTTCGGGAAGTTTCTGGCCGTGACCCAGGTGCCCTCCACCCTGGCCGCGTGGCTGTCGGGATTGCCGCTGCCCGGTTGGGGCATCATTGGCTTGATTATGCTGTTTTATCTGGTGGGCGGGTGCTTTCTGGACGCGCTGGCCTTGGACATCCTGACCATTCCAATCTTCTATCCGCTGATCCTGGCGCTGGGCTATGACATCATCTGGTTTGGCGTCATGATTGTGGTGGTGACCATGATGGGCGTCATCACTCCCCCGGTCGGCGTTTGCGTGTATGTCGTCGCGGGCATGTCCCGGGATGTGCCCATTGAAAAAATCTTCCGCGGCAGCATGCCCTTCCTGGGGGCGCTGGTGCTGGCGGCAATCCTGCTCATCCTTTTCCCGCAAATTGCCACTTTCCTGCCCGGTTTGATTAAATAGCCGTCCCCCTATGAGCTCTTCCCCGCTTCCCGCTTCGCGCTTTCAGCGCATCCTCTTTTGCACCGACTTCTCCGAAAGCGCCGCGGCCGCGTTCCCGTTCGCGCTGGAGGCCGCCGCCCGCCGGCCGGATGCGACGCTGTATCTCATGCACGTCATTCACGAGCCGGATGCGCAGTATTGGAAAACGCAGCTCGCCGAGGTGGAAAACATCAACGCCGAGGCAAAAAAGACCATTGATGCGAAGATCGCGGCGGATTATCTCGCGCGCGTGCCTCCGGGCATGAACCTGCAGACGGTCTTCCGCATCGGGCCGGATGCGGCGACGATTCTTGAGTTCGCCCGGTCCGAGCGGATTGACGTCATTGTCCTTGGCCGGCACGGCCACGGCGGCATGGGCAAGGCGCTTTTTGGCAGCGTGGCGGAAAAAGTCGTGCGCAAGGCGGAGTGTGCGGTGCTGGTGGTGCCGTTAGCCTACGCCAAAGCCGCGCCGGCCTGACCCGCCCGGGGCGGAGCCGTTTTGCGGCGATGGAGCCAGTTCTCGGATTCGAACCGAGGACCGACGGTTTACAAAACCGTTGCTCTACCACTGAGCTAAACTGGCCCGGGACGCGCAATGATTGCGGCGGAGGTCGCGCCTTCGGAGTTTCCAATTTGACCGCGCCGGATGGCGCGTCCTGCCTTTGCCGCCTGGCAGCAGGCCATATCAAACCGCAAGCTCGCGGGCTTAATGGGTATAACCCGGAGCGGGGATCGGGTCAAGTTGATTGCCTCGTGATTCCGAATCTCCATGAACGGGCATGCGCGGGATCGGGCCGGAGCCGGTGGGCCCGCAACCGGCGGGGAAACATGGAGCAGGATGATCTGCAAAAACCCGCGCGGCCCGGAGGCGAAGCCGTTTCAAAGGTGGTTGTGGTCGTTGCGCGGGAGAAAACCGGAAACACCAGGGTCACCGTGGGGAGTTAATTAACCACCAGAACTCGAACGACACCGGTTGCCCCGGGAAGAGGCGCCGGAGAACCTCCTGGTAAACCCGGCGTTGTTGTTCGTATTCCGCCGGGAGTTGCTTCGGCATTTTCATGACTTTGTAGTCCACGCCAATTACGGCGTCCCCCTCGCGCAGGACGAGGTCAATCACGCCGCTCCAGGCTTTGCCTTCCCAGCTTGCAAAGACCGGGGCCTCCCGCGCTTCGATCCGGCCGCGGCAGGCGCGCTGATGAAGCGCGCCGCCGTAGAAATCCGTAAGAACAACGCGCGCCTTTTCGATGGTTTCAGGGAAACTTACGCCCCCGTTGATTTCCGAGACCACCGCCTCCAGCTTCGCGGCGTCGTATCCGGGTTCCTGCAAGTGCCGCTCCAGGTAACGATGCACCACTGTTCCCAGTTCCATCGCCCGGGCCGATGCCATATCAATCTTTTCCCGCACATAGTCCGGCAAATCAGCTTTGTCCTCCGCTTCCACCGGTTCGAGGCGCGAGGGTTGATGCAGCAAAGGCTCCGCTTCTCCGGCCGCGCGCTCAAGCCGGGCGCGCCACAGTTGCGCGTAGGCATCAGGACTGCGGAGGCGCACTGCGCTGCCCGACGGGCGCTGGATCGGCTCCGGCGGGAGCGTTACAATTACCTCCAGCGTGCCGCCGCATGCTTCTCCCGCACCCCCGTCTTGTTGCAGCGGGGACGGGATTTCCACCAGTTGACCTTGGGGGATTGCCTGGCAATGAGGGGACAACAGCACCAGGCGATCCTCCGCGCGGGTGGCGGCCACGTAGAGCAGGCGCTGGGCTTCTTCCGCTTCATATTGCTGATTCAGTTTCTGGGCTTTGCGATAGTCGGTCGAAACCACCTCCAGCCGTCCCCACGGCAATTTGAATCCGCCAACCGTATGGCCGTCCGCATCGGTAAGCTGAAAATGGCAGCTCGATTCCTCCCTGGGCTTCAACTTGTCCAGCGCCTTCTGCCAGCCCAGGACGATCACATACTTGCCCTGCAATCCTTTGGCTTTGTGAATCGTCAGCACGCGCACCGCCGCCGTGCTTTCGTCCGTCACGCTCACATCCTCTCCCGGTTTGGCGTCAAACCGATCCCGGGCCCGGTCCCGCTGTTCCAGCAGCCAGCTTATCGGCGGGAGCGAACCCAATTCGACGGCGCGGCGGAAAGCGGCCAGCACCTGGTCAATTCGCGCAACCCCGCGCCCTTCTATATTCTGTTGCGCATACAACCCCATGGGAATGAACTCCCGCAACTGGCTTAGCCACATCGCCAGCGCGGTGCCGGGCCGCTCCCGCACCAGGCGCCGCAGTTGCTCGATCCGGCCGCGGGCGGGCGCCGGCAGGTCCGCGGGCAGCGCCGCGTCGCCATGAAATATCTCGCCCGGCTCCAGGCGCGCCAACAGCCCGTAAATTTGAACATCCGACAGCCCGAAAAGCGGGCTGCGCAACAAAGCCCCGGTCGCGAGGGTGTCCAGCGGATTCTGCGCCGCAATGAGCAGATTCAACACGTCCAGCACCTCCGGTTGTTGGCAAAAAGTTCTCGCGCCGCCGCTGACCGCCGGAATGCCCGCCTTCTCCAGCAACGGCAACAGCATATCCAGTTCGTCATGCGTGCTCACCAGCACGATAATATCGCGGTAAGCCGCGTCATCTTGGCCGGACTGGTCGTGGTGCTCTGCGATCAACCGCACGGTTTCCCGGCCCGCGGACTCAAGCCGCGCGCCAACCGCGCCACGCTGCTGCGCCAAAGCAAGCCGGCGCCACTCGGGCATGGGGGTGGCTCCCTTCCGCACCGGTTCCAGCCGCTCGTTTGGGTAATTAGGAAGCGGCACGCACCGCTCGAAAAAATAATTCACGAACTTCGTGATTGGCGGGCGGCTCCGAAAGTTGGCCGTAAGCTGAAACTCTCCCACCTCGGTACTTTGAACCACCTGCGAATAGCGGCTCACAAACCCCCGGATCGCCGGCAGGTCCGCGCCGCGAAACCGATAGATGGACTGCTTGAGATCCCCCACGAAAAAGCCCATCAACTCAGGGTCGCCCGGCTGGCGGCGCAGCAGGCTCTCCAGCAGGTCCAACTGCAGGGGATCCGTATCCTGAAACTCATCCACCAGGATCGCCCAAAGCTGCTCCCGCTCCTCCCGGCGCACGGCATCGTTTTCGCGCAGCAGCCGCGCGGCCAGGCGCACCATATCGTCGAAGGTCACGACGCCCAGTTCGCGCACGGCCGCATCCTCCGCCCACTTGGCAAAGCGGCCAGCCAGGCGCCGCCACCGCGCCCAATCCTCCGGGTACTCTTCCGCAAGGCATTTCTGAAGGGCGAGCCCATAGATTAAGCCGTCGTCTTCATAAAACCGGCTTCCGGCGCCCAGCGCGGCGATTGCCTTCTGGACCGCCTGCGACCTCTTCGAGCTGAAGAGCACCTCGGATTGTCTCTCCAGGTAGCCGCAGAAATCCCGCCAGGCGAAGGCCTGGCCGTTGCTAATGCTCGCCAGGATCGCCTGCAGTTCCCTGCCGGCCTGGATCACCCTGGTGGCGCGGGAAGGCGCGCCCGCCAACTCCTGGGCGAGTTGGCGGCTTGCTGCCAGCAGCGCGTGGATGGCGTGGTTGTCGGGTGCGGGAAAATCCATCTCGTCGGCGATCCGCCGATGCTGATAGATCGCCTCAAACCATTCCCGCATGTCTTCCTGGGGCAGAATCGGGATCAACGCCTCCAGGTCCTGGAGCAATTCGGGTTCCGCCAGCACCTTTTGCCACCAACGCTCGACCACCTGGCTGCCCACATTCATCAGCGTCGGATCATCTTCCTCGGCAAATTGCGCCAGGGGCGGGATGCCGGCGGCAATGGAATGCCGCTGCAGCAGGCTCGCCGCAAAGCTGTGCAGCGTGCATACCCGCAGTTCCGTCGCCAGTTCTCCCAGCGCTTCCGCGCCCGCTTGCAGCCGGGAAAAAGGCTCGCCGCCGCCCAGCCGGCCTAACGTCGCCTCGACCACTTCCCGCAACTGCCTGTCGTTGGGAAAGCGCTCGCGCAGCGCGGTGAGGCTGGCCGCGCTGGCCAGGGCGTCCAGGTAGCCGTACAGGCGGGTCTGCATCTCGGCGGCCGCTTTGCGCGTAAAGGTGGTCAGCACAAACCGCCGGAGCACCGCGCGCGCGGCGCGCAATCGTTCCGCCCGGCTGGCGCCACCGTAGAGCAGGCGGCATTCCGTCCCCTGGGCGCGCGAGTCGAACGGCGCGGTTAACAGCAAATACAGGGCGCGCAGCGTCAGCGTATGGGTCTTGCCGGTCCCGGCGCTGGCCCACACAAACGCATGCCCGGAGGTTAGCACGGCCTCGCGGCGCTGTCTGGCATCGGGTATCATCAATCCGTTTTCTCCGGGGGTTTACCATTCACCGCCTGCCGCAAAGACGCGCAGCGCGCGGGCGCAAGCTTCTCAAACAACCGGGCGTGTTTGGCCGCCGCCCCCGGCTCGAAACGGCGGCACGCCGAAGCCAGGGCGCAATACCGGCACGGAGAAACCTTGCTGAGCCCGAGTTCTTCCATGGCTTGATTGGATGTCGGAATAAAATGCCCCGCTTGCAACAGGGGAGCCAATTCACTCAGGAAACCGGCCGCCTCCGGCGCGCCCTTGGCATCCCCCTCCTCCGCCGCCGCCCGGCCCAGGAAAAGATAACGGAAACAGGCGTCGTTCTGCCCGCTGAGCCACGGGTAAAGCACCGCCTGAATCTGCCACCCCAGCTTCACCCTTTTCCGATAGTCGGAGGGCATTTTGCCGCTCTTGTAATCCAGCAGTTCCACCCGCGCCTCATTGTGATCAACCCGGTCTATCTTCCCCGCCACCATCAGTCCCGGGATGCCTGGAAACTCCTTTGCCACCGCCACCTCGACGTCCTGCGGCACCGCCGGATGATTCAAGGCCGCCTCAAAGTAAGCCGCTGCCAGCCTCACCATCTGCCGCCGGGCGGCTTGCTGGAACACCTCCGGCAGCAGGGCCAGCGCCGCAGCGGTCGCGGGCGAAAATTCGGGCAGCCTTTGCGCCAGCGTATGCAATTTCGCGCATTCCTGCGCCAGCATCTCCGCGGCGATTTCGGCGACCCGGCTCGTCCGCAAATGCGGCCGCACCGCCTCTTCCAGGAGCTTATGCAGCAAGCTACCGCGGGCCAGTGCCGCCAATTCATGGCTCAACGAAAGCGCCTCCAGCGCCTTCCAGCCGGCCACCTGTTCCCCGTAGAAACGGAACGGACATTGTGCCAGCGCCTCAAGGCTGGTAACATTCACCCGGCCGTTCCGGAAATCCGGCTGACACTGGATGCTTCCGCTCCACTCCGGCTTTTTGCCCCGCCGGGCGATGGATTCGCCAAGCCAGGAGCGCGCCGCATCCGGGTCTCCCCGGGCGGCCAGCTTGGGATTCACAAACAACGCCAGGGCCGGCGGCAAAAACTCGCCGCGCTTCGGATCCAACTTCTTCAGGTAAATCGCCTGCTCAAACGGGGCGCGCGCAATCCGGCGGCTCAAAGGGTCCGCCACTTTCGGCTCCTGGTTTTCCCAGCGGTTAAAGTAGCGTTGAACCCAGGGCGTGGGAGCGACGGCTTTCCCCGCGGCATCGGTTTCCGGCACGACCCAGTGGACCCGCTGACCCGCGGTGTTGATCAGGCTGAAAAGCAGCACCAACTCCTCCGTCAGGCGCGCCTTCGGCGGCAGGCGATGGCCAATCTGGTTGGCCCACTCCGCCAGCCGGGCGGACGCCAGCTCCGATAGCAGCGGATCCTCCGGCACCCGAAAAGGAATCTGTCCCGCGGCCAGGCCCAGAATGACAATCCCGCGCGCGGTCAGACCCCGCGCCCGCATCATCGGCAAAAACAACACCGCCCGCGACCGCGGATCCCGCTGCCGCCGGACCCCGTCGCTCTCCGCGACCAGTTGCGTCCACTGGCGCCGCTCGATGGCCAGCGACGGCCGCCACCGCGCAAGCTCCTCCGTTGCGCGGACAAGCGGTTCCAGCGGCGTCGGATCACTCATCCAATCCTTCTGCAGGCGGTCCAGCATCGCCCGCGCGTCCCTTGCCGTAATACGGGGAACCGCCTCCGCGTTGCCCGCCGGAACAAATTCAATAATCTCCCGGATCAGCGCCTTCTCCGCCGCGTTAAATTGCACGGGCGGACGCCTCGAACCTTCGCCCCGCGCCGGGAACTCGTCGTCCGCCAGCACCCGGCGCCACGCTGCCCCTCCCCATATCCCCAACTCCCGCACCTTGCCCTCGAACTGATCCAGATTGACCCCTCGGGCCACCCTGGCATCCGGACACGCCCGCAATAAACCCAAAACCCATTCCGCCGGAGCCTGCTCCTCCCAAATCCGGGCCAGCATGCGCAGAATCGCGCTTTCCGGAGTCGGCCCACAAACCACATCCGCGATCCGCACCGGAATGGCGAACGCCGCGAATATCTCCTGCATCACGTCCGCGTAAGCGTCCGCCTGGGGCGCAACCACCAGAATCTCCTCGGGCGCCAGCGGGTTGTCCTTGTCGTCCAGCCAGGCCCGAATACGGATCGCCGCCGAAATAACCTCCGCCCGCGTCCCCGCCGCGCGTTGATAACTCAGGCCGTCCGGCTGCGGGCCAATCGAGCCTTCCGGGAAAGTCTCCAGAAAGAACTGGCCCAACACCTCCGGCGGCTCGGCGACCGCGTCCTCGCCGGCAAAAGCAAAATGCCCTCGCAAATACTGCCGCACCGGCCCCGTGAACTCAAAGGCCGGATGCGCTCCCTCCGGCGCGCCCATCCACGGATAATAAACCGTGGTCGCCACCCGGCGGGACAGGGCTCCCAACCATTCCAGGTGAACATCAATCCAGTCGTAAAAGCCATAAATATAAAGGGTCGGCGACTGGCCCGCCTCAGCGCCCAGCGCCGCCGCCAGCTCCCGGTCCTCGGCCTCCTCCAGGCGGCCAGGCAACCGCTGCAAGACCAGGGGCGCCCACTCCACCTGCCGCTCCTGCAAAAGCTGCACCCACCGCACATACAGCAACAGCAATTCCCTATCGCGGGACGGCATATCCGGTTGACCCGCCAATTCCTCCAGCTTCCATATTTCGCCCGGGCCCAATCCGGCCTCGGCCAAATCCACAAACGCCGTCCGCAACAGACCCGGGCCGCCGCTGATCGTTCGGAGCGACGCCAGGGGCGATTGGGGCGGCAAATCCTCCACCAGCCCCCAAAGCAGCAAATCCAGCAACGCACCCCAGGGCGGCGTCGCGGTCCGCAAAAGGCTCAACGCCAACCGCTGGGCAAATTGCGGCACATTGACCACCCGCACATTAGCCAACGCCGTGGTGGAAGCGCCCCGGCTTAACTCGAATCGCAAATGATTGGCCAGGGAAGCACTCGGAACCACCACCCACTTCGGCGACCACCCGCTCTCCGCCCCGGCGCGGCGCAAATCCTCCAGCAACCGGGATTGCAACTGCCGAAACGTTGCGGCGGTGACCAGATTGCAAGCCATGCTATCCCCTGCCTCCCTCAAAGCCGGCGGCAGCGGCAACCCACCCTGGCCTAATGCGTTCATTACTGCTCATATGCACCCCAAACCCAGGACCTGATGCTACCCCCTCTGCCCTGGATTTCAAGAACCGTCTTCCGGATAACCTGGCCGCCCCCGCCGCCGGCAACATCTTTCCACCGCCGCGCGAAGCGCGGGCAGAAACGCCCCGCCCCCATCCGGGACCTGGCCCGGCCCGCCCCCATGCCTGCAACCGCGAAAAAGTTGTGTCCGTCAAGTTCAGCAAATTGGTTATCATGGTTTCCACTCAAGGTGTTTCTTGGCTTGCCCCCTGCGGCGGCGCCGCCGCAGGGGGCAAAATCGCGCGCTACGCCGCCACCGCGAGCGC